>JGI20177J14857_1000444_pt1 | contig 12564 bp, 10 predicted proteins | sample NGESurdeep072012_6_FD_14857 | JGI IMG/M metagenome (IMG submission 14857) | reverse complement strand
GGCCGTAACTCCCGTTGCATGGAGCCCATGTCGCCCAAGAACAATTCAACTACCGCTGACCGCTTCCCCATGTAGCCGGCTCTCCCGACCGCAGAGTGTCGGGTCGGGGGAGGCGCCCATTGAAGGGCTTGCCTCCGCCCGCCGCCCAAACGGCTCGTGCAGTTTTCCCGCAAGCCGCTTTCATGAATGGGCTTTCGTGATCTGAAGTGAAGGGATCAGTGAGACAAGGCCAACTAGCTTGAACTCCGCACGCAGCCGTTGGGTGGGATATTTCTTCCAGCCTGCGTTCCGCCACCGCTTGGTGCGGTGCGACCACAGCCGGCGGACTATCCACCCGTCCAGCTGGTGGAAGCGTGTCCTGACCTGGGAGCGACAGTAGTAGTGTCCCCATCCTCGGATGATCGGGTTGATCGCAGTGATCAATTCGCCCAGACGCAGAGGTATACGCCTCTTGGTCAAGGCCCTGATCTGATCCTTGAATCGGTCCACCGACTTCTGTGTGGGAATGGCATAGAGATTCTGTCGGTTCAGTTTGGATTTGATCTGGTCGTGGGCCAGTTTAAACTGTCCTTTCCCACGTTGGATTTTGAATCCGAGAAACTCGAAGCCTTGCGCGATGTGCACAATCCGGGTCTTCTCCCGGTTGAGCGTCACACCGAGCTCTTCGAGAATCTTTTCTGCTCGGGCCAAGACGTTTTGCGCCTCAGCTCGAGTCCGACAGGTCACAACCCAGTCGTCCGCCCATCGCGTGAGCTGATATCCATGTCGCCTCATCTCCTTATCGAAGGGAGTCAGCAGGATGTTGCTCAGCATCGGCGAAACGACACCCCCTTGCGGGGTTCCCTGTGGCGTTTCAAACCTCCGGCCCTTGTCTTCGTAGCCTGCCTTGAGCGTTTGCCGAATAAGCTTCAGCACTCTGCTGTCGGCGATCTGCTTTCCAACCAGAGTCAGGAGTTTGTCGTGATCGACAGACCCGAAATAATCTTTCAGATCCGCGTCTACGATCCACTCGTTCCCAGCCTGTATTTCGCGCCAGATCTTGGTCAGCGCATCGGCTGTCTTTCGACCCTTCCGATACCCAAAACTGCTGGGATCAAAGACCTTCTCAAAGATCGGCTCCAAGCGATTGGCCAGTGCCTGTTGGCACACTCGATCATAGATCGAGGGTATGCCCAAAGGTCTGGTCTTGCCGGGGGCTCCTCTTTTCGGGATCTCCAACCGTCGCACAGGCAGCGGCTGATAGGTGTCGTCTCGGAGCTCTCGATGCAGCCGTTCTAGATTTGCTTCCAGATTGGCCTCGAATTCTTCGATCGTGATCCTATCGGTTCCGCTTGCCCCTCGATTGGCGCGAACGCGCTCCCACGCAAGGTGCAAGTTCTTGCGCGCGTAAACCTTGTCCACCAGAGAGTGGACCTTCTGCTTCTGACCTTCGAGCGTCAGATAATCGGACAGTCTCCTGGAAGCGTGTCGTTCGGGTTTTTCACAAAGGGAACTTTCCATCTGCACGCTCCTTTCTCATCAGCCTCAATTGATCCTTGCTCGATCCATTCACGAACGTCCTTCCCCGGACCACTCTCGGTCCGCCGTTTCCGGTCACGCGAGTTATTCGTCTCGCGCTTCAGGTACCGTTACGTTCTCCGACTCCTGCCTCAGCATCACTTCCCACTTCGCTTGCGCTTATAGGGTCGTTTACCCGGATTTGGGCCGGGACTGATGCAGGTCTCCTGGGGTCACACATGAATCTTCCGTATCGTGCCGCCAGCAAACACCTTGGTGCGATGGGTGAATGAGTAGCGCCTTCGTCCCAATAGTGCGGACTCGACCTTGCCCCATCTTTGGCCGACCTGTTCATCGTCGGGGTGGCCCCCATTGATTACAGCCCGATACTTCTCCTCAAACCCTTCGGATTCCGGATCGCTCCGGACACCCTGTCCTCCGGGATACGCCGAGCAACTGGCTCCAGGTCCGTCTTGGCTGTTTCCGGCTTTCGCCTGCGTGCCCGTTTAGACTTCTCCATACCCTCTTGCTCTCCCGGCCAGCGAGGCATTACCCCCGCCTTTCGATACAGCGCCCCTCATCCGAGCGCCGGAGGGACTTTAACCCTCCTGATTCATGCGCTGCCCAGCGCACACTATGGTCTCCGACCCCTCGGTAGCGGTTTCATCGAGAGCCTGCCGCATCCGGGCGGCAACATCAGGCTTCATCAATCTCAAATCTTCGCTAGTTGAAAAATGGCTGGAATTACTCAAGGAAGTTGCGCCCCGTTTGCCGCGGGTGACGGCAGCAGCTATTGGCACGAATGCGAAGTGCCGACTGCATCAGGCAATGTCCGAGTTCAAGGGAAAAGCGGAAAACATCTGCTCAGTCTGAGACTTACGCAGTTTGACCCATCCCGCATATCGGGCAGCTTCTCAATGATTGTGTTCGCCGGGCGCTCACGTTGATCCAGATCAATTCCACTGTCTCAATCAGCATATACTTTTTTAAAATGTGCCTCACGAGAGGACTTCATGCCCGCTTCTCCCCCAGCTCAGACCTTATTCCGTGATCGCCTGATGGAGGCGCCGTGCACGAAGTGCGGCGCGAAAATGACGCTTGCTCGCATCGAGCCAGACAAGCCGGGCTACGATCTGCGCACATTCGAATGCACAAAGTGCAATAACGCCGATCAGTACATCGTTGAATACGAAACATCTTCGCCGTGGGTGCTGGTCGTCAGGGGCAGTTAGGTTTCACACAGCCTGGACCCATCTCGGACATCGGTGTGGTCGGTTTTTGAAGCCGATCTGTGCCAGTGTTTTTTTGCAACACTCCGCCAAATTCGATTGGGAAACCGATGAATCCCAGTCAACTGCATCGCATTGTCCTTTTGAACACTTCCCGGGGAAAATCGGCCGGGCCATTTGGGCCTCATTGCAGATCATGTAGGATGCGGTTCGAAGACTCGCCAGCGGTATCTTTTGCCGCTTGTTCAAGGACAGCATCATGCCCCGGCACCTGATAGTCACCGACGAAGACGCGACGCGGGTGATCACGCTGCGACGGCCCGAAAAGAAGAACGCGATCACGCAGGAAATGTATCGCGCCATGAGCGATGCGATCGACACCGCGCAGAACAATCCGGCGATTCGCTGCCTCATCATCACCGGCGGGTCGGGTGTATTTACCGCGGGTAACGATCTCGAGGACTTTCTGAAGGACGGCACCTCCAACGCCGACACGCAGCGCGCCTCCAATGCCACCAAATTTCTTTATTCGCTCGCGCACAATGTCAAGCCGATCATCGCCGCGGTCGATGGCGTCGCGATCGGCATCGGCACCACCATGCTGTTCCATTGCGATTACGTTCTCGCCAGCAAGACGGCGACGTTCTCCACACCGTTCATCCATCTCGGTCTGGTTCCGGAGGGCGCCTCCAGCCTGCTGATGCCGCGCACCATGGGCTACCAGCGGGCATTTGCCACCTTGGTGATGGGACGCACGGTGAGCGCCGACGATGCCCGCGTCGCAGGCTTCGTCAACGTCGTGGTGGCGCCCGGTCACACCGAAGCCGAGGCCCGCAAGGTTGCACGCGAAATTTGCGCGTTGCCGGCGGAAGCGGTCGCGATCTCGCGAAAGCTGCTGAAACTGCCGCCCGAAGACATGACCCGCAGGATCGATCAGGAGAGCCATTTGTTCGGCGAACGGATGCGCTCCAAGGAGGCGGTGGCCGCATTCAAGGCGTTCTTTTCGCGTAAAAAAGCCTGACGCTGCCGCTTGGCAAATTATCGCCCTAACATGACTCGACCAATTCTGCCGATACTTGGCCTGCTGCTGGCCCTGTGGTGTGCAGCCTCCCGGTCGTCCGCCGAAGCGGCTGATACGGTCGATCTGCGGATTCTCGCGATCAACGACTTCCACGGCAATCTTCGGCCGCCGGCGGGCGGGATCAGGATCGCCGATCCCGACGACAGGACCAGAAAGATCGCCGTGCCGGCCGGCGGCGCCGAGCATATGGCGACGCTGGTCAAGCAACTCCGCCAGGGCGCCAAGAACACTATCTTTGTCGCAGCCGGAGACTTGATCGGCGCCAGCCCGTTGCCGTCGGCGATGTTTCACGACGAGCCCACCATCGAATCGATGTCGATGATGGGGCTTGAGATCAGCTCGGTCGGCAATCACGAGTTCGATGAGGGCAAGGACGAACTGCTTCGGATGCAGAACGGCGGCTGCCATCCCACCGACAAATGTCAGGGCCCGCACCCGTTCCGCGGTGCGGGATTTCACTATCTTGCCGCCAGCACCATCGAGAAGAGCACCGGCAAGACCGTGTTTCCGCCATACGAGATCAGGGAGTTCGGGGGCATTCCCGTCGCCTTCATCGGCCTGACGTTGAAGGGCACGCCCGACATCGTTTCGCCTGTGAGCGTCGCAGGCCTCGAATTCAGCGACGAGGCCGATACGGTGAACGCGCTGGTGCCTGAACTGAAGGCGCGCGGCGTTGAGGCCATCGTCGTGCTGATCCATGAAGGCGGCTTTCCGGCCGGCGATTATAATGAATGTCCCGAAATCTCCGGACCTATCGTCGACATCGTCAAAAAATTCGACAAGGCGGTCGACGTCGTGATCAGCGGCCACACCCATCAGGCCTATGTCTGCAAGATCGACGGACGGCTCGTCACCAGTGGCGACAAGTACGGCACTATCGTCACCACGATCGATCTGAAGCTCGACCCGGCGACGCGCGACGTCATCAGTGCCAGGGCTGACAACATTATCGTTCGCACCGGCGTCTATGCCGGCGATCCGGAACAGACCGCTTTGCTGGAGTCTTACGACAAATTTGCCGCACCGATCGCCAGCCGCCGGGCGGGGTCGGTCACCGAAACGCTGTCGCGCACGCCCAACGATGCCGGCGAGAGCCCGCTTGGCGATATCATCGCCGACGCCCAGCTGGCCGCGACCAGTGCCGATACAAATGGCGGAGCCGTGATCGCATTCACCAATCCGGGCGGCATCCGCACCGATGTTCCGAAGAAGGCGGATGGCGCGGTGACCTACGCCGATATATTCGCCAGCCAGCCGTTCCGGAATCAACTGGTAACGCTCACACTGACGGGAATGCAGATCAAGAATATGCTCGAGCAGCAATGGCTCGATCCGAAGCGGCCGCGGATTCTGCAGGTTTCGAAGGGGTTCAACTACACCTGGGACGATGCGAAGCCGTACGGCGACCGCGTGGTGGCCGATCGCATGTCGCTGAACGGACAGCGCATCGATCCCGCGATGAACTACCGCGTCACGGTGAACAATTATCTGGCGGTCGGAGGCGACGGCTTCACCGTGTTGAAGGAAGGGACCGCGCAGCGATTCGGCGTCTACGACGCCGATGCCTTGAACGGATATTTCCAGGCGAACAGTCCGATAGCACCCTCCCCAGCCGGTCGCATCGTGCGAATGAACTGAAATGCAAAGCCATATCCGCGCCACGGCTCTTTCCGAGCGGCCGGCGACCCCCTAGATTAGCTGCTTCTCGCAAGCGCGTCTAACGCGCCAGGGTATCGCATGACCACGCTTCTTCTCACCCACCCGGCATGTCTCGACCATGCCACGGCTCCCGGACATCCGGAGCGCGCCGACAGGCTGCGCGCGGTCGATCAAGTGCTCGCGGAAGAGCGCTTCGGCAGGCTGGCGCGCGGCGAGGCGCCGGAAGGCAGTCTGGATTCGGTTACGCTCTGTCACAACGAGCATTACGTCGGGGAACTCCGGCATATCGCGCCCTCGAGCGGCCTGATCTACATCGACGGCGATACTTCGATGTCTCCCGGCACGTGGGAAGCGGTGATGCGCGGCGTCGGTGGAGCAGTTGCCGCCACCGACGCTGTGATGTCGGGCACCCATCATAATGCGTTCGTCGCGATCCGCCCTCCGGGCCATCACGCCGAAATCAATAAATCGATGGGCTTTTGCTTTTTCGACAACGCCGCCATTGCCGCGCGTCATGCCCAGCGCAAATACGGTATCGCCCGCGCAGCCGTGGTCGATTTCGACGTACATCACGGCAACGGCACCCAGGATATCTTCTGGGCCGATCCGACGGTGATGTATTGCTCGACGCACCAGATGCCGCTGTTTCCCGGCACCGGCGCCAGCGGCGAGCGCGGCGAGCACGACACCATCGTCAACGTGCCGCTGGCCTCGGAAGATGGCAGCGCCAAATTCCGCGCCGCGTTCGAAAACGTGATCCTGCCGCAGTTGCAGAAATTCAGCCCCGAACTGATCATCGTCTCCGCCGGCTTCGACGCGCACTACCGGGATCCGCTGGCGTCGCTCAATCTCAAGTCGGACGATTTCGGCTGGGTCACGCGGAAACTGATGGACATCGCCGATACAAGCGCCGGCGGCCGAATTGTCTCGGTGCTTGAGGGCGGCTATGATCTGCAAGGCCTGCAAGAGTCGGTCGCGGCGCACGTCACCGCATTGATGGGCGCGTGAATTCCCGCCACAATACGCCCGCAAAAATATCTTTGAACCTGCGTCCGCGAAAGGGCGCATCTGGGAAAGCAATATGGCCGAAAACACCCAAGTGGACGTCAGGAAGCTGAGCTTCGAGCGTGCGATCGAGGAACTCGAATCGATCGTGAAGCGGCTCGAGGACGGCAAGGTGCCGCTGGAGGAATCCGTCGCTATTTACGAGCGGGGCGAGTCCCTGAAACGGCGGTGCGAGGAACTGCTGCGGCAGGCGGAGGCGCGGGTCGACAAGATCACCACCGACGCCAATGGCCAGGTTACCGGTACCGAACCGCTCGACGTTCAATGACGACCTGGGCGGCCGGGCACGTCGCTCCTCGGCAACAGTAGAGAACATTAAGCGAATCCGGCACCAAGCTACCCCGGCGAGGGCCGAAATAGCTCTTGGCGCGTTACGCGCCCTGATATAGTCCCGCCGATAGTCCGGGGACCACCAGTAAGTGCGCGTTCAGCACCGCCATATCATCTATGTGCAGGGATACGACCCGCGCGGCCTTGCGCAGTACTACCGCATGTTCAGAACCGAATTGCGGAAGTTTGGCCGGCTCTACCAGCTCACCGCCACCATCAGCCGCCCGCAGAGCGCGCCTGACGGCGAGACCGCATCCTGGACCATCGAGACCAAGGCAGGCGACTGGCAGACCCGCACCAGTTACGATTTTCTGCGATGGGAAGACCTGATCCAGCGCGATCTTGCCGCGCCAATCTGGCACACGGTTTTCCATGCCATGTGGATCTACTGGCGTCTGGTCTTTAACGGCACGATTGCGAGATTCTGGAAAGCGCATTGGCGGTTCGCGACCTTCATCACCTACCCGCATTTCCTGCTGTTCAATGAGGCCCTGTGGTCGCTGGGCATTGCGTTCGCCTTCGGCAAAGGTCTGGAAGCGCTGGGCATTCCCTACCTGTTCAGCATTGCCGCGGCGGCAGCCGTGTTCGTCGCCGCACTGGGCGCCATGCTGAAATATACGGAAAACCTGACATATCTGCTCTATCTGCTGTCCGACACCATCTGGACCTGGGAATTCTCTCACCGCCAGCGGCCGGAATGGGACCAGCGCATCGACCGTTTTGCGCAATACCTCGCCAACGTCGCACGCACCAGCGATGCCGAGGAAATCGTCGTCGTCGGTCACAGTTCGGGATCGTTTTTGGGGGCCGAAATTCTGGCGCGCGCACTCAAGCTCGATCCGGCTCTCGGGCGGCACGGCCCGCGCATCGTCCTGCTTACGATCGGCGGCAATTTCCCGATCGTCGGATTTCATGCGGTGTCGCAGGATTTCCGCGATCACCTTCGCCTGCTGGCGGTCGAACCTTCGATCGACTGGATCGACTGCCAGTCGCGCAAGGATGTGATGAATTTCTATCCGTTCGATCCGATCGCCGGCCACGGCATCGACGTCGGCGCTGCCAGACGCAACCCCACAATCGTGTCGGTCCGGTTCCGTGAAATCATCAAGCCCGAGAACTACAACCTGTTCCGCTGGAAGTTCTTTCGGGTCCATTTCCAGTTCGTCATGGCCAACGAATTGCCGCACGCCTACGATTTTTTCATGATCGTCTGCGGGCCGATCCCGTTGCGCGAACGCATGGCGCGTCCCGAGGCGGCGCTGGCGGTCGCAACTGGTGACGCCGCCGCCCGCGAATGGGCCTGGAAAAGGCTCGAAACAGCAGCCGCCGGTCGCGTAGATGCCGCGGATTTAGGCGAGATGGAACCATCAGCGCGCCGCAGGGGTTGAAATCCGGGCTTCCGCGGACCCGATCCGTCGCACCTTCCGGCCCCGGTGGGTTGGCTTTGACCTTCGCTTTGGTGTAAAGGTTTAGGGGTTATGGGCTGTTGAAAGCGGCCTGCCGCCGGTTTCTGACGGTGGTAAGCGTTTCAAATAGCTAACAAAAATGCTTGAGAAGGGTGAAGCACGCCAAGGGTGATCTACATCACATTGACCGATCCGGAGTGCATCTAGGCTTTCAAATCAGGCTTCGGCCTGCTCAGGTGGCATCCGGCGTCTGGGTTTTCGCTGCGCTGTACTGCACAACCCATCTCACGTCGGGCCGTTCGTCCCGACATGCAAAATTGGAATATCGCCGTGACCGAATTTAGTAAAACGCCGCTTCTCGACACGATCCACACCCCCGACGATCTGCGCCGGCTCAAGGTGGAACAAGTCCGGCAAGTCGCCGACGAACTGCGTCAGGAAACCATTGATGCCGTCTCGGTAACCGGCGGACATTTCGGCGCCGGCCTCGGCGTCGTCGAGTTGACGACGGCCTTGCACTACGTGTTCGACACCCCCCGCGATCGTTTGGTCTGGGACGTCGGCCATCAGGCCTATCCGCACAAGATTCTGACCGGCCGGCGCGACCGTATTCGCACCCTGCGCTCCGGCGGCGGGCTGTCCGGCTTCACCAAGCGAACCGAAAGCGATTACGATCCGTTCGGCGCCGCCCACTCCTCGACTTCGATCTCCGCGGCCCTCGGCATGGCGGTGGCGCGCGACCTCTCCGGCGGCAAGAATAACGTCATCGCCGTGATCGGCGACGGCGCGATGTCCGCGGGCATGGCCTACGAGGCCATGAACAATGCCGGCGCGATGAATTCCCGGCTGATCGTCATTCTCAACGACAACGACATGTCGATAGCGCCGCCGGTCGGCGCGATGTCGGCCTACCTGTCGCGGCTGTATTCGGGAAAGACCTATCGCTCGCTGCGCGAAGCCGCCAAGCAGCTCGGCAAGCATCTTCCAAAGGTGATTGCGGATCGCGCCAACCGCGCCGAGGAATATTCCCGCGGCTTCATGGTCGGCGGCGGCACGCTGTTCGAGGAACTTGGCTTCTACTATGTCGGCCCGATTGACGGCCACAATCTCGACCACCTGCTGCCGGTGCTGAAGAATGTCCGCGACATGGAAACCGGTCCTATCCTGGTTCACGTCGTGACGCAAAAGGGCAAGGGCTACGGCCCGGCGGAAGCATCCGCCGACAAATTTCACGCGGTGGTCAAATTCGACGTCGCCACGGGCGCGCAGGCAAAGGCCAAGCCCAATGCGCCCGCGTATCAGAACGTATTCGGCCAGAGCCTCGTCAAGGAAGCAGAGAAGGACGAGAAGATCATCGGCATTACCGCGGCGATGCCGTCGGGAACCGGAATCGACATCTTCGCCAAGGCCTTCCCCAAACGCACTTTCGACGTCGGCATCGCCGAGCAGCATGCGGTGACATTTGCGGCGGGTCTCGCGACCGAGGGCTACAAGCCGTTCTGCGCGATCTATTCCACGTTCCTGCAGCGCGGCTATGACCAGATCGTCCATGACGTGGCGATCCAGAGCCTTCCGGTGCGCTTCGCGATCGACCGCGCCGGCCTTGTCGGCGCTGACGGTGCGACCCACGCCGGCTCGTTCGACAACGCCTACCTCGGCTGCCTGCCCAATTTCGTCATCATGGCGGCGTCGGATGAGGCCGAACTGGTCCACATGGTCGCGACCCAGGTGGCGATCAACGATCGTCCGAGCGCGGTTCGCTATCCGCGCGGCGAAGGCCGCGGCGTCGAGATGCCCGAAGCCGGCGTAGCGCTCGAAATCGGGAAAGGGCGCATCGTTCGCGAGGGCACCAAGATCGCATTGCTGTCGTTCGGCACCCGTCTTGCCGAATGCGAGAAGGCCGCGGACGAACTGGCCGCGCAGGGACTGTCCACCACCATCGCTGATGCGCGCTTCATGAAGCCGCTCGACGTCGACATGGTGCTGAAGCTTGCCCGCGAGCACGAAATCCTCCTCACCATCGAGGAAGGCGCGATCGGCGGTTTCGGCTCCCATGTCATGCAGACGCTGGCGGAGCACGGCATGCTCGACGGCGGCTTGCGGATGCGGGCGATGGTGCTGCCCGACGTGTTCCTCGACCACGACTCGCCGAACGCGATGTATGCCCGCGCCGGCCTTGACGCCAAGGGCATCGTCGCCAAGGTGTTCGAAACCCTCGGCAAGGATTTCAAGGCCGAAACGGTGAAGCTGGCCTGACCTTAAATCTTGTGTCATTCCGGGGCGCGAGTGAAACGAGCGAGCCCGGAATCCATTACCACGACTGGAAGTATGGATTCCGGGCCTGCGCCAAGAGGCGCATCCCGGAATGACAAAAGCTTACTTGGCCGGACCCGACGTTTTCCTGCCTGACGCCGCCGATATCGGGCGGCGTAAGGTCGAACTGTGCAAGCGTCATGGACTGATCGGACTGTATCCGCTGGAAAATGCCATCGATCCCGAAACCAAAGACGCCTCACTGAGGATATTTCGCGGCAACGAAACCATGATGATCGAGGCCGACGCCATTATCGCAAATCTCACGCCGTTTCGCGGACCGGGCGCGGATGCCGGGACCGTCTACGAACTCGGTTATATGGTGGGGCGCGGCAAGCTCTGTCTCGGCTACTCCAACGATCCCTCGTCCTATGCCGATCGCGTGCGCGAAATCACTGACGTGAATTCACGCGATGGGCGCCTGACCGATGCGCTGGGATTAACCGTCGAGGATTTCGGGTTGGCCGACAATCTGATGATGATTCATGCGCTCGATCTGCACGGCTGCGCGCTGGTGACGCCGTGGCAGGCGCCCGCGGACATCTGGCATGATTTGACCGCGTTCGAGACCTGCGTACGCATGGCAGCCGAGCGAGTGGCCCCTGCGCACGCCTGTGCATCGAGTTGAACTTGGCCAAGGGCGACCGCAGCATGCCCCCTCCCCGCAAGCGCGCGGACGTGCTGCTGGTCGAGCGCGGCCTGTTCGAGAGCCGGGCGCGGGCGCAGGCCGCGATCGAAGCGGGCCTCGTCACCGCCAATGACAAGCAGGTCATGAAGCCATCCGAGGGCATTCCCGCTGACGCCGCGCTGCAGGCGCAACCGGCGCATCCCTTTGTCTCGCGCGGCGGCGTCAAACTGGCGGGCGCGCTCGAGCAGTATCCGATCGACATCGAGGATCATGTCTGTCTCGACGTCGGCGCATCGACCGGCGGTTTCACCGAGGTATTGCTTGCCAACGGCGCCAGCCTGGTGTTCGCCGTCGATGTCGGGCGCGAGCAGCTGCATCCCTCGCTGCGCGGCCATCCCAAGGTCGTTTCCATGGAGGAGACCGATATCCGCGGTTTTGAAGGCAAGCGCCTGCCGATGCGGCCCGACGTCGTCGTCATCGACGTCAGTTTCATTTCATTGAAAGCCGTGCTGCCGGTTGCGCTGTCGCTGGCGGCGGCGCAGATGCATCTGCTGGCATTGATCAAACCGCAATTCGAAGCACCGCGAAAGCATTCCAAGCGCGGCATCATTCGCAATGCGACGGTGCACCAGGAAACATGCGACGACATCGCGGCGTTCGTAGCTTCGCTCGGGTGCACCGACATCAAGGTGTTTCCGTCACCGATATCAGGCGGCGACGGCAACATCGAATTCTTCATCGGCGCGCGCCGTGGTTGAGCGTCTCGTCATCGATCATGTCGGTCATTTTGGCGACGGCGTCGCTCTTGCCGACGGACAGAACGTGTATGTGCCGTACACGCTTGGCGGCGAGACCGTCGAGGTTGCCCCCGTACCGGGCCATCACCCCGACCGCCGGCGTCTGCTGCAGGTCGAGCGTGCAAGCCCGGAACGGGTCACGCCGTTTTGCCAGCATTTTGGAATCTGCGGCGGATGCGCGATCCAGCACTGGGAAACCGAACGCTACCGCGCATGGAAACGCGATCTCGTCGTCGAGACGCTGGCGCATGCGAAGATCGCCTGCGAAGTGGATCCGCTGATCGACGCCCATGGCCTCGGTCGGCGACGGATTACGCTCCACGCCCGGATGGGGACTCACGACGTGCTCAAGGTGGGCTTCGCCGCGGTAAGTTCGCACGACATTATTCCCATCGATCGCTGTCCAATTCTCGATCCGGGCCTGAACGGCGCGCTTGATGCGGCGTGGGCCGTCGCCGAGCCGCTGATATCAACCGGAAAGCCGCTCGATATCCAGATCACCGCCACGGACAGCGGCCTCGATGTCGACGTGCGCGGCTCGGGGCCGCTGCCGGCAGCC
>JGI20177J14857_1000433_pt1 | contig 12731 bp, 10 predicted proteins | sample NGESurdeep072012_6_FD_14857 | JGI IMG/M metagenome (IMG submission 14857) | reverse complement strand
CCGCCGATATCGCCGGCAACCGAAACGCCCGCGATTGCAACCGACACACCAGCGCCCGCGATCGAACCGATCGCTGCGGCGACGCCCACAGTTGAACCCATCACGGATGCAGCACCGGTGGCGAAACCGCGCTTTGTGTTGCGGCCGCGTCACAAGCGTTACGCCCTGCTCGCCGCTTCGGTCACGTTCGCGGCCGCGCTCGGCGCGGTGGTCGGTGCATTGGCGAGCGGCGGATTCTCCGCGCCCGCGCGCCCCGACGTCGCCGCCATCGAAGAGAACAAGGCGATGCAGCAATCGATCGCCCGGCTCGGCAAGGAAGTCACCACGCTGAAGGCAAGCCTCGAGCAGGCGAACAAGTCGGCGCATATCCAGATCGCCAAGATTTCAGAACGGCTCGAACATGCGACCGCGGAGGTTACCGGCTCGATATCGGCGCCGCAGACGACGGCGCCGGTTCTGACGCCGCTGCCGTCGCCACGTCCAACGCCGCGCATTGCCGCGGTGGAGCCCCCGCCGCCCGCTCGCCCGTCTGTGGTGGCGGGCTGGACCATCCGCGACACCCGCAATGGCTACGTTTACGTGGAAAATCACGGCGAGCTTTATCAAGTCGTGCTCGGCGCTCCGCTGCCCGGCCTCGGCCCGGTGCAATCGGTCAAGCGGCAGGACGGCCGCTGGGTGGTGCTGACGCCGAAGGGCATCATCGTGTCCATGCGCGACCGCCGCTATTTCGAAGAATTCTGAGAGCTCAGATCGAACCGCGATTGAGGGGCGGCGCCCGCAAGGCGCTGCTTTTCATTTGCATGTGAGGCTGTGGCGAGGTGGGCAAAACCGTGTCAGATTCAGCGTCGCCGAAGCGGCGCGGATAAATGTCATGGTTGGCACTTCGCTTAAAATCTTAGCGGCTGCTGCGTGTTTAGTCCTGGCCACGTCCGGCCAAGTCTTGGCGCAAGTCTTGGCGCAAGACGCGGCGCCGCCGGCAAAGCCCGAAATGACCGAAAGCTGCCCGGGTTTGGTGGCGACGCGCCCACCGTTTGCCGAGCCCGTCGCGTTCCGGCTCGCGGCGCTCAAGGCCGATCAGGTGCGCATCAGCTATATCGGCCATTCGAGCTTCCTGCTTGAAAGCCCGCAGCTCGTCCGCATCGCCACCGACTACAACGACTATGTCAGGCCGCCGGTGCTGCCCGACATCGTGACCATGAACCACGCGCACACGACCCACTACACCGATCATCCCGACGCGAGCATCAAGCACGTGCTGCGCGGCTGGACGGAAGACGAAAAGCCGGCGCGCATCGACCTGCAATACAAGGACGTGCGCGTGCGCAACGTGCCGACCAATATCCGGAGCTGGGACGGCGGCACCGAACGCCACGGCAATTCGATCTTCATCTTCGAGGTGGCCAATCTGTGCATCGCCCATCTCGGCCATCTGCATCACACGTTGACGCAGCAACAGCTCAACGAGATCGGCCGCATCGACGTAGTGATGGTGCCGGTGGACGGCAACTTGACGCTCGACCTCGATGGCATGGTCGAGGTGCTACACGCGCTGAAGGCGCCGCTGATGATCCCAATGCACTATTTCAGCGCCTATACCCTCGGCCGCTTCCTGGCGCGCGTGCGGCAGGAATGGGAGGTGGAGATTGCCGAAGTCCCCTCGACGGTGGTGTCCAAGACCAGCCTGCCGGCCAAGCCGAAAGTCCTGGTCCTGCCCGGCCATTGAGGCCGTCCGCGCCCCTAGGACACATGCAATATCAACTATGCGTGCTGGGGCGGCTGCCCGGTTTCGCACCGGCCCGAGGCGAATTATCAACAGCTGGCGTTGACCGCGTGGAACCGAAGCGTCGTTGTCGCGTTCTCAGCAAGCGATTCATAAGACAAGTCGAGGTTTTCCGCATGATGCAAACCTGGAGCAGCTGGAAACGGTTTCCCGATGTGAAAAGCGGCGATACCATCGAAGCGCCGATCGGCCCTGGGGTTTATGAGGTTCGCCACACAATGACCGGCCGGTTAATGGCGTTTGGGCATGCCCGAAACGTGACCAATGCGATCTCCGATCTTAAGCTCAACGGCGGTGTCAGTCCGTTCGCGAGGTTTTTCGGCCGGCAGCCGCTGGTGGCGCGCGTCTCCGACCTCGAATACCGCACCTGCGCGGCGGCCAGCCGCGCCGATGCCAAGACCGCCGCGCAACGGCTGCTGGGCCTGCGGCAGAACGCCTGGCGCCGGCGCATGGACTTGGGCTGGGCGGCGCGCCATCCGGGCTGAACCTAGCGCCAAGAATTCGAGATCGCGGCCGGCCCATCGCCGGCCGTATCGTTTTATGGGTCAATCGGCGGTGGCTTCCGGCCGAACGCGATATCCGTATAGAGTGCCGCCGCCTGAACGGATCGGTCATCCATGCCTTACGCGCTCACCAGCGACAAAGTGCGGCTCCATTACGAAGAGGTGGGGCAGGGGACGCCGATCCTGTTCGTGCACGAATTCGCCGGCGACCATCGCAGCTGGGAGCCGCAGCTGCGCGAATTCGGCAAGCGCTACCGCTGCATCGCCTATGCCGCGCGCGGCTATACGCCGTCCGACGTGCCGCCTTCGGGCGACGCCTACAGCTACCAGCATGTGATGCGCGACGCCGTTGCCGTGCTCGATCATCTCAAGATCGAACGCGCGCACATCGTCGGCCTGTCGATGGGCGGCTACACGGCGCTGCAGGTCGCGCTCAACCACCCCAATCGCGTGCGCTCGATGACGCTCGCCGGCACCGGCTCGGGTAGCGAGCGCTGGTTCACGGACACGTTTCATAAGAACTCACGCGAGCTCGCGCTGGTGTTCGAGCGCGAAGGCTCGGCCGCGGTGGCCAAGACCTACGGCAACGGCCCGAGCCGCGTGCCGTTCGCGATCAAGGATGCGCGCGGCTTCGCGGAATTCTTAAAGCATCTGGCCGAGCACGACGCGCAAGGTTCGGCCCATACCTCGCGCGGTTTCCAGGGCGCGCGGCCCTCGCTCTACGATTTCGAGAATGAGATTCGGAAACTAACGACACCGGCGCTGATCGTGGTCGGCGACGAGGACGACCGCTGCATCGAGCCGAGCCTGTTCCTGAAATCCGCCATCGCGGCCTCCGGGCTGGTCATGTTCCCGAAGACCGGGCATGTGGTCAACCTGGAAGAGCCGGACCTGTTCAACCAAGTGGTCGGCGATTTCCTGACCCGCGTCGATGCCGGCCGCTGGCCGGCGCGCGATCCGAGGTCGATGGCGGAGAAATCGGTTCCGGAGCCATGGAACCGCGGCGGGGCCAAACCTATTTAAGGCAGGCGAAACCGAGCACGGGAGCCGCCGATGCTGAAATGGGCTTTTATATTTCTGCTGATCGCCATCGTCGCCGGCCTGTTCGGCTTCAGCGATGTCGAGGCCACCGCCGCGACCATCGCGCAGTGGCTGTTCGGCATTTTCCTGGTGCTGTTTGTCGGCGCCTTGGTCATCAGCTTGGCGATTGGCGCCAAGCTGATGAGCTAAACGTCCACGCTCGCGCTCAGCGCGTTGTCCTGGATGAACTGCCGGCGCGGCTCGACCAGGTCGCCCATGAGCTGGTCGAACAGCACATTGGCTTCGTCCACTTCCTTGATGCGGACCTGCAGCAGCGAGCGCGCATTGACGTCGAGCGTGGTTTCCCACAATTGCTCGGGGTTCATCTCGCCCAGCCCTTTGTAGCGCTGCATCGAAATGCCCTTGCGCCCCGCGCCGGTGAGTGCCTCGAACAGGCCGACCGGGCCGTGGATCGCCGTGGTCTCATCCTTGCGGCGCAGCATGGCCGGCGGGGTTGGGCGCGGATAGACCTGCTGCAAAGTGGCGGCGAATTCGTCGAGCTTGCGGGCGTCGGCGGAGCCGAGCAGCGCCTGGTCGATGATGGCGACTTCCTTCACGCCGCGCACGGTGCGCTCGAAATGGAAGCCGTTCTCGTCGAAGCTTCCCTTCCAGCCGCGTTCGGTCTCTTCCTCGAGCGCGTCGAGCCGCTTGGCGATGTAGTCGGCGGCGGCGGCCCCGGTCTTGAGATCGTCGGTGACTTTGGGCGTGAGCACGCCGGCAATCGCCGCTTGCTCGATCACCTTGCGGTTATAGCGGCTGTGCAGCCCGGTGAGGATGCTGCGGATGGCGCGAGCTTCCTCCACCAGTTTGTGCAGGTCGTCGCCGGCGCGCTCTTCTCCCGATGCGAGCCGGAGCACCGAATCCTCCAGGCCGGTCGCGATCAGATAATCCTCGAGCGCGCGCTCGTCCTTGAGATATTGCTCGGACTTGCCGCGGTTGACTTTGTAGAGCGGCGGCTGCGCGATGTAGATGTGGCCGCGCTTGATCAGCTCCTCCATCTGCCGGAAGAAAAACGTCAGCAACAGTGTGCGGATGTGGCTGCCGTCCACGTCGGCGTCGGTCATAATGATGATCTTGTGGTAGCGCAGCTTTTCGGGATTGAACTCATCGCGTCCGATGCCGGTGCCGAGTGCGGTAATCAGCGTGCCGATCTCCTGGCTGCCCAGCATCTTGTCGAAGCGCGCGCGCTCCACGTTGAGGATCTTGCCGCGCAGCGGCAGCACGGCCTGGAATTCGCGGTTGCGGCCCTGCTTGGCGGAGCCGCCGGCCGAGTCGCCCTCGACGATGAACAGTTCGGACTTGGACGGATCGCGCTCCTGGCAGTCGGCGAGCTTGCCGGGCAATGACGAGATGTCGAGCGCGCCCTTGCGGCGGGTCAGATCGCGCGCCTTGCGCGCGGCCTCGCGGGCGGCGGCGGCTTCCACCACCTTGCCGACGATGACGCGGGCTTCAGCCGGGTGAATCTCGAACCAGTCCTGCAAAGCCTGGTTGATCACGTTTTCGACCACCGGCCGCACTTCCGAGGACACCAGCTTGTCCTTGGTCTGCGAGGAAAATTTCGGGTCCGGCACTTTTACCGAGAGCACCGCGGTCAGACCTTCGCGGCAATCGTCGCCGGTGAGCGCCACCTTTTCCTTGCGCGTGGTGCCGATGGTTTCGGCATATTGCGTGATCTGGCGGGTCAGCGCGCCGCGGAAGCCGGCCAAATGCGTGCCGCCGTCGCGCTGCGGGATGTTGTTGGTGAAGCAAAGCACGCTCTCGTGATAGCCGTCGTTCCACCAAAGTGCTGCTTCCACCGTGATGCCTTCGCGCTCGGCCTTGATCATGACCGGCTTCGGGATCAGCGGCGTCTTGTTGCGGTCGAGATATTTCACGAACTCCTCGACACCGCCGACGTATTTCATCTCCTCGCGCTTCTCGACCGCGTGGCGCATGTCGGACAGCACGATGTTGACGCCGGAATTCAGAAACGCCAGTTCGCGCAGGCGATGCTCGATCGTGGCAAAGTCGAACTCCACCATGGTGAAGGTCTTGGGCGACGGAAAGAACGTCACTTGCGTGCCGCGTTTGCCGCCGCTGTCGCCGACCACTTTCAGCGGCGCCACTGCGACGCCGTCGGCGAACTCCATGAAATGTTCTTTGCCGTCGCGCCAAATGGTGAGCTTGAGCCAGCTCGACAGCGCGTTGACCACCGAGACGCCGACGCCGTGCAACCCGCCGGACACCTTGTAGGCGTTCTGGTCGAATTTTCCGCCGGCATGCAGCTGGGTCATGATGACCTCGGCCGCCGAAATACCTTCGCCGGCATGGATGCCGGTCGGAATGCCGCGGCCGTTGTCGACCACGCTCACCGAGCCGTCGGGATTGAGCGAGGTCACCACTTCGGTGGCAAAGCCGGCGAGCGCCTCGTCGATGGCGTTGTCGACCACCTCGTAGACCATGTGGTGGAGGCCGGAGCCGTCGTCGGTATCGCCGATATACATGCCCGGCCGCTTGCGCACGGCGTCGAGGCCCTTGAGGACCTTGATCGATTCCGCGTCGTAGTCGCCATAGTCGGACGGGATATTTAGGGCCGGTTCAGCCATCGGCGGGAGCCTCAAAACGGGCGGAAAAATGAGTCGGATTTGTTGTTTGGTGTGACACGAAATCCGGGCCTCGTACAGAGCAAAGTCACAACGCCTAATATGTTGATTCAAAATGAGTTTTTAAAGTGCCGGAGGCACAAAAATCAGCCGCTTTTTGAGCCCGGTCAGCGGCCGATTCGGCAACTGCAAAGGCGTTTCGCTATTGCTTGCGGGCGTCCGTTTCGCCGAGCTCATGCGCGCTCAGCGGCACGCGAGGTAGGTGAAGAAACCGCGGCTCGTAATCTGGAATCGGGCGGCTAAAGACGCCCAGCGCGGCGGCGAGCAATTCGACGCGATCGAGATCGGCGCGCATGTTATCGAGCGCGCCATGCAAATCGCGCTTGACCCGATCTATGGCCGTCTCCGTTCGCATTGCCCTTGTCCCATGCCGGCGGCGTTGCCGTGTGTAAGGGTTAAGACATTGGGTGAGCGATGGTTCCTGTTTTCGGAGACTTCAAGCATTCTCGATTAATGAACAGTGTGTAGCGGGCCAATGGAACTTTACCGGCGCGGTTCCACCGCGCCGCCGCGCACCTCAAAAACCTGCGCGCGGCCGACGATATCGCCGAACGCCGCCGGATCGGCGCCGGTCATCCAGACCTGCGCGCCGAGGTTAGTCAGCGCGTCATAGAGCGCGGCGCGGCGCGTCGGATCGAGATGGGCGATGATCTCGTCGAGCAGCAAGAGCGGCGCGAAACCGGTCATGTCCTTGATCAGCCCGGCATGCGCGAGCACCAGCCGGATCAGCAGCGCCTTCTGCTCGCCGGTCGATGCGTCCGACGCCGGGAGGCCCTTGCCAGCATGGCTCACGCTAAGGTCTGACAGATGCGGGCCGTCAAGCGTGCGGCCGGCGGCGGCGTCGCGCGCGCGATTGTCCTTCAGCAAGGCGCGATAGCGATCCTCGATCTCGATCGCGCTGTGATACGGGAGCAGTTTTTCCATCCAGCCGTCGAGCGCAATTTCGGCCAAGGGAAATTCCGGCGCCTGGTCGCGCCCCCCCGCCAGCGCGCCGGCGAGCCGGCCCACCGTTTCCGCGCGCGCCGCCGCCACCGCCACCGCGACCTCGGCGGTCTCGTGCTCGACCGCGTCCAGCCAATGGGAATCGCTCACCGCGTCCTCCAGCAGACGGTTGCGCGAGCGTAGCGAACGCTCGAGCGCCGCGACGCGGCTGGAATGCTGGGCATCGACGGCGAGCACCAGGCGGTCGAGGAAACGGCGGCGCTCGGAAGCCGGGCCGTTGAACAGCGGGTCCATGGCCGGCACCAGCCACACCACGCGCAAATGATCGGCGAAGGCCGCCGCCGAGGAGACCGCTTCGCGGTCGATGCGGCATATGCGTGAGGGGGCTGAATCCTCGCCCGCCGGCGGATCGATGCCGGTGCCGAGGGTCGCCAGCCCCAGCATGCCCTCGATCTCGGCCGATACCGCCCAGGCGCCGTCGCCTTCGGAAAACGCCAGCTCTTCCATGGTGGCGCGGCGCAAGCCGCGCCCGGGCGCCAACATAGAGATCGCCTCGATCAGATTGGTCTTGCCGGCGCCATTGGCCCCGGTCAGCACCACCGGCCCGGCTTGGCCAAGCTCGATCTGCGCGGCGTGATAGCTGCGGAAATTGCTCAGCGTCAGGCGGCGGATGAAGGCTGAGGTCATCGGCGAGCCTTACCACCCGCGCCGGTGAAGCGGGAGATCAAACCCGCATCGGCATCAGCACATAGAGCGCGCCCTTGGCGTCCTTGTCCTGGATCAGCGTGGGCGAGCCGGGGTCGGCGAGCTTGAGCACGGCCACCTCGCCCTCGATCTGCGCGGCGATGTCGAGCAGGTAGCGCGAATTGAAGCCGATATCGAGCGGGTCGGATTCGTATTCGACTTCGAGCTCTTCCGTCGCGCTGCCGGAATCCGGGTTGGTCACCGACAGCACCAGCCGCCCGCCGGTGATCGAGAGCTTGACCGCGCGGCCGCGCTCGCTCGACACGGTGGAGACGCGGTCGACCGCGGCCTCGAAATCCTTCTTGTCGACGGTGAGGCTCTTGTCGTTATTGGCCGGGATCACGCGCGCATAATCAGGGAAGGTGCCGTCGATCAGCTTTGAGGTGAGCACCACGTCGCCGATCGAGAAGCGAATCTTGCCCGCGGACAATTCGATCGCCACCTCGCCTTCGCCGGTTTCGATCAGGCGCTGCACCTCGCCCACGGTCTTGCGCGGTACGATGATGCCGGGCATGCCGGCGGCGCCCTCTGGCAGCGGCAGTTCGACTTGCGCCAGCCGGTGGCCGTCGGTCGCCACCGCGCGCAGCGTGCCGGCCTTGGCGGTGCCCGCCGTGTGCAGGTAGATGCCGTTCAAATAATAGCGGGTCTCCTCGGTGGAGATCGCGAACTGGGTCTTGTCGATCAGCCGCTTGAGATCGGCGGCGGCGAGCTTGAACGAATGCGTCATCTCGCCGGCGGCCAAGTCGGGAAAGTCGCTTTCTGGCAGCGTCTGCAGCGTGAAGCGAGAGCGCCCGGCGCGTAGCGAGAGCACGGCGCGGTCGTCGGAGCCTTCGATCACGATCTGCGAGCCCTCGGGCAGCTTGCGCACGATCTCGTAGAACATGTGCGCCGGCACGGTGGTGGCGCCGCCCGGCGATACCTCGGCGGCGACACTGTCGATGACTTCGAGATCGAGGTCGGTGGCCTTCATGCTGAGCTTGCCGCGTTCGGCCTTGATCAGCACGTTGGCGAGAATCGGGATGGTATTGCGCCGTTCCACCACGCGGTGCACGTGGCCCAGCGACTTCAGCAGCTCTGCACGCTCTACAGTGACTTTCATGGGGAGACCCGCTTCGGCGCCTTCGAAAACGACCCTGAAACCAGGCGCGACGGCAAGCCGGCGGCTCGCGGCATGCGAGGCCGGGGAGCAAAGGTGACGAATGTGCGCGGTTTGTGCAAGGGCAGCCTGCTGGCCGGAGGCCCTTACCCCCAGGGCGTCCACAAACTCCTTCACCTCTCCCCGCGTGCGGGGAGAGGTCGCCCGCCCCGCTATTCCTGTAATTGCCGCTTCAAAATCTCGATTTCCTCGGCCAAGGCCATGTCGTTGCCGACCAGGCCCTCGATCTTGCGCACCGCATGCAGCACGGTGGTGTGGTCGCGGCCGCCGAAGCGCCGGCCGATTTCCGGCAGCGACCGCAGGGTCAAGGTCTTGGCCAGATACATCGCCACCTGCCGCGGGCGCACCACATTGGCGGTCCGGCGCGACGATAACAGGTCGGATCGGCTGACATTGTATTGCCGCGCCACCACCCGCTGGATGTCCTCGATCTTGACCCGCTTGGGCTCCTGCGGGCGGATCAGGTCGCGCACCTCGCGCTCGGCCATTTCCAGCGTGACCGATTGGCCGGTAAGCTTGTTGTGGGCGAGCAGGCGGTTGAGCGCGCCTTCTAGGTCGCGGCCGTTATGGGTGACGGCCTTGGCGATATAGCTCAACACCGGCAACGGCACGTCGAAGCTGGGATGGTGCGATCGCGCCGCCAGCACCCGCGATTTGAGGATTTCGAGGCGCAGCTCCTCGCCGAGCGGACCCATTTCCACCACCAGGCCGCCGGCCAGCCTTGAGCGCACCCGGTCGTCGAGGCTTTCGAGGTCCGACGGCGGTCGGTCGGAGGCGATCACCACCTGGCGGCCGGCATCGATCAGGGCATTGAGCGTGTGGCAGAACTCGGCCTGGGTCGACTTGCCTTGCAGGAATTGCAGGTCGTCGATCACCAGCACGCCGATGCCGCGCAGCGCTTCCTTGAAGGCGAGCGCGGTCTGCGTGCGCAGCGCCGAGACGAAGCCGTACATGAATTTCTCGGCGGTGAGATAGAGCACTTTGCGCTCGCCTGTGGCATTTCCGGTCCAGGTGACCGCCTGGAGCAGATGCGTCTTGCCGAGGCCGACGCCGGCATGGATATAGAGCGGATTGAACATCACCGCGTCGCCACGCTTGCCGGCGGCCACCTGCTTGGCGGCGGCCTGCGCGAGCGTATTGGAGCGGCCGACTACGAAGGTCTCGAAGGTCAGGCGCGCGTCGAGCGGCGAGCCGCCGAGCGCCTCATGCCCGGTCGCATCGCCGACCGGCTGCGGCCGTCCGTTGCCATTGTTGTTGAAGCGGCCGCCATCGCCGGCGCCTATCTCGAGCTCGGCCTTGGGCTTGACGATGGCCGAGCGCAGCACCGCCGAGCGCACGATCAGCTCGATGCGGCCGACTTGCGCCTGTTCCGCCTGCCAACAGGCCAGAACCCGTTCGGCATAGTGCGATTGGATCCAACTCTTGAGGAAGCGGGTCGGCACCGACAGGCGCACGGTTCCCTCCTCGATCGCTTCCAGGTCCATGCGCGCAAACCAGCTCGAATAGACGTCGTCGCCGACCTCGGCGCGTAGACGCCCTTTCACCCGTGCCCAGCCGTCCTGATCCGCGTTCGACATTTTTTGCTTCTCGATCTGATTGAATGGTTGAAACGGACTAAGGTTGCCTGGCCTGGCGGCGGGCTGCCGCCTACGCGCGGGAAACGGAACGCAACAAACTCGATGGCGATGCCGTTGGGAGAATTTCGGTCCGCGAGGCGCTTAATGCCGGGCGGCGTGACATCGGCGCGGGTCGAGGATGCTGCGTCTCAGCCCGCGGGTGGAGGCGTGGCGCATGAAACCCCGGCGGGAGGAGATACGGCGANAGGGAAACCCACAGTAAACGATGACCATCCAACGATACCGGCCTTGCTCGCCGAAACTCGTCCCACTGCTGTCATAATAGCCCCCCATTGAATTGCTTTACGGGCTCATGCCCGGTGGTCTTCGTGACGTCCGCCTTACTTGATGCCAACAGGCAAACAAAAGCTGTTCTCATCCGCGATGAGCGTGAAACGAGACCTTGTTTTGATGACGCCCGGGACTTCCGGACGCGTTTTTTAAAAATACACAAGCGTTAACGGCTCGCAATGGGATTCACGGATATGCGCGTGTGACATGATAAAAATGCGCACCAGCGCGAAGGCGTGCCTGTGCATAAAGTCGATTGCAACGTCTTGATGAGTCGCGCGGAATTTCGAAGTCGCGGTTTAATTTCGGGTGTAGCGCTGAGGCACTATATTTAAAAAGACGAGAGCTACAAAAAATGCCCGTCAAATCTGCATTTTGTGGTCCTCGTCTTCGTATGCCCGTTAAGTCTTTCATGCCGCAAAAAAATTCTTGTGCGAATTTTCAAGGTAGCCCTCGCAAAGAAAGCACGTGCGCATTGGCGCTGGCGCGGCCAGCGCCGCGCTTTGTCAAGCAATATCGTGAGGAGCAAATTTGTTTGACGCCGCGATGACGGTTTGACAACAGCATGCTCCGGCCGAGCCGCTTNACGTCGGAAGCGGACCGGTCGGTCGTCGTTTATACGAATTTGATGCAAAAAATGCGCCGCGCCATCGCGCGGGNGCAAGCNCCGCTTACTTGCCGAGCTTGGCGATGCGGTGGGCGAGACGCGAAACTTTACGGCTGGCGGTATTCTTATGGACGACGCCACGCTGCGCCGCACGCATGATCACCGGTTCCGCGTCCTTGAACACCGTCATTGCCACATTGCGGTCGCCGGCGGCAATCGCTTCCTCGACTTTGCGGACCGACTTGCGCAGCAAAGANCGGCGCGTCTTGTTGACTTCGGTCTTGCGCGCGATCTTGCGCGTGGCTTTGCGGGCGGACTTGGTATTGGCCATGAGCCTCTCGTTCACAACTGGCGTTTTGCAGCGGAAAGACCGCCCAAGCGACTGATCTTTGCAAGAAAGCGTGGCGGCAAGACACCTTGCCGCCACGGGCGAGGCTTATAGTAAGACCCCGCGCAGGCGTCAACGCCCGCAAAAGTGAAGGTTAAGCCACCCGCTTGGCCCGTACCGAGTCATAACCGGCGACGACGGCGGCACGATCGGAGGCCGACAGGGCACTGAGCGGCGGCTTGACCCGGGCGAGCGCCGGATCGTCATGGATATGCGCGAGCAGCGCCTTCACGCCGGAGACCAGCGGCTTGCCGTCGAACAGCTTGCGGATGATCACCGCGGCATCGAGCGCGCCCGCATCGCCCGCGCGCCAGGCGCGGGCACACAGATCGGCGTTGAGATTGGCGGTGGCCGAGATGCAGCCGGCGAACGCGCCGCCGCGCGCCTCGAGCAGTGCGGATTCGGTCGAGGGGAACACGGCGAAGTCGGGCGCGATCGCCGCCGCCGAGCGCGCGTAAGTCATGTCGCCGGAAGAATCCTTCAGGCCCACGATGCGGGACGGAAAGGATTCCAGCAGCCGCTTGATCAACGTGACATGCCAGGGCAGGCCGGACATTGCCGGGAAGTGATAGAGGTAAATCGGTATCGGCTTGGCCGCCGTCGCCTGCATCAGCGTGTCGATATAGGCGATGAGCCCATCGTCGGGCACGCCCTTGTAGTAGAACGGCGGCAGCACCAGCACCCCGGCAAAGCCGANCTCGGCTGCATGGCGGGTGAGCGCGACGGCATCCGATACCGCCGCGGCGCCGGTCCCCACCATCAGGCGGTCGAGCGGCAGCCCGGCCGCCTTGTAGGCGCTCATCACCGCCTTGCGCTCGTCGAGCGAGAACGAGGTGGCCTCGCCGGTGGTGCCGAGCACGTTGAGGCCGTCGCAGCCGTTGTCGAGCAGATAGCGCGCCAGTTTGACCGCCCGTTTGAGGTCGGGCGCGCCACTCTCGTCGATCGGGGTGGCGATGGCGGCAATCACGCCGGACAGGGTCTT
>JGI20177J14857_1000432_pt1 | contig 12741 bp, 9 predicted proteins | sample NGESurdeep072012_6_FD_14857 | JGI IMG/M metagenome (IMG submission 14857) | reverse complement strand
TGCGAAGCGGACCTTGCTGCTGGATGCTGTGGATCTTCCGGAACCCAAGCAGGCCGACAAACGCCACGGCGATGACCGCTAGCGTCGTGGATCCGATCGTCAGGTTGCTCGCCCGCGTTTTCATCCCGGAATCCTGCTGCGATGTGCCTGCTTGAGAGGGGCCAGCGCACCTCGCCACCTCTTAATTGTACCGGCAAAGCAAAGCGAGCGAAAGGTTCAATGCGGTGGGCGCCATGCCTGCCGGCGCTTCTTGACAGCCCAAAACCGCAGCGTCACCCTCGATCAAGCTCTTGCTGCGCGCCTTGCAACGAAAAATAAGAGTGCTGGAGGAACCCGATGCCAAAGCTGCTGCGCGTGGACGAAGTCACAGCCTATCGCGACCGTGGCTACCACTTCCCGATCGACGCTCTGAGCGCGAGCGAAGTGGCCGATTTTCGCCGCAAGCTCGAGGACTATGAGGCCAAGAGCGGTGGCCCGATCAAGGCCGAGATGCGCCACCGCAGCCACGTGCTCTTCACCTGGATCGACGAGATGATCCGCCACCCGAAGATCCTCGATGCCATGGAGGACCTGCTCGGACCGAATATCCTCTGCTGGAACACCAGCTTCTTCATCAAGGAAGCGCGCGATCCCGGCTTCGTCTCCTGGCATCAGGATGCGACCTATTGGGGTCTCAGCTCATCCGACGTCGCCACCGCCTGGATCGCCATCTCGCCGGCGAACAAGGTTTCCGGCTGCATGAAGTTCATTGCCGGGACCCACCAGAGCCAAGTCAAGCACGAGGACACCTTCGACCAGAACAACCTCCTCACCCGAGGTCAGGAGATCGGTTGACGTCGCCGATCATGAAGTTGACCTGATCTCGTTCGATCAGCTTGCGCGCCTTTTGCACGCCGGTGCCGACGTCGTTGGCGGAATCTTCCACCAGCAGTTCGACCTGTCGTCCGAGAATGCCGCCCTTGGCATTCATTTGCTCGACGGCGAGCTTGGCTCCCATCACCTCGTTGCCGGCCGGTGCGGCGTAGACCCCGGTGAGCGGATCGACCATGCCCATCCGGATCGCGGTCTCGCCGCGCGCCTGGATGATGAAGGGCGATGCCACCTGGAAGGCGCCCAGCGCGGCGGCGCCCTTGATGAGCGTGCGACGATCGAATTTCGGGTTGAAAATCTGCGATGTCATGAGTTCTCCTCTGGGGGATTGTTGAGTTTCTTCTTGGAAGATGGTTCGGGTTACCTGGTGCCTTGAGGCACCAGGTAACAGGTCGTCTTGTGTCAGGCTAGGCCGGCCATTGTATCTTGCAGCCGGTGTCCTCGGCCGGTCCGGCAGCTTTTTCACCGGGCACGGGATTGCGTACCGTGAACATATTGTCCGGATCGCCCTTGGGCGGATGCGCCTCGCCGACAAACACGGTGCTCATCAATTCGTGGTCTCCGGCGCGGTAAGCCGGCGCCCCCGGTTGCAAGGCGATCTCCGGCGGCAGCTTGAATCCAGAAAGCGCGTGCGCCAGCTTTGGGGCGTCGAGCGTCTTCTCCTGGTTCGCGATCAGCGCCAGCGTCTGTACCGAGGCATAGCCGAACCAGTTGCGCGCGGTGGCCGCAACACCCGTAATTTTCTTGATCGAGGCATTGAATTCCGCGACGTGCGGTACGCCGGGCTGATCCCACCACCATTCCATGGTCCACCATCCGACGCGCGCGCCATCGGGCACGGCGCGTATGCTCTCAAGCTCAAACAAGGTGCCGCCGACAGCCATCTGCTTGTCCAGACCGAATTGGACAAACTGCTTGAGGCTTGAGACCTGGTCGCCACCACCCATGACGTTGATCAGCACCTGCGGACCGTAGGCCTTTGCCTGGATCAGGTAAGCCGAAAAATCCGGCGTCCCCAGCGGGACGAGGGAACCAGCGGAGGTGCCGCCCGCGGCTTTCAAGAGCTTTTCGAAGCCGGCCTGGACCGAGTGGCCATAGGCGTAATCCGGCGTGAGGAAATACCACTTCTTGCCGAACTTCTCCATCAGGGTAGCTGCGATGGCATTGGCGTCCATGGTGGTGGAGTTGCAGACCCGGAACACGTTCCACGAGCAGTTGACGCCGGTGACCGGATCGGTGTGGCCCCCCGAAACGATATGGAGCACCTTCTTTTCGCTGGTGACCTGCGCCATCGCGATCGCAATGCCGGAATTCACGTCGCCAATAATGAAACTCACCTGATCGCGTTCGATCAGTTTCCGGGTCTTCTGCACGCCGGTGCCGACATCATTCGCCGAATCCTCAATCAGGAGTTCGACGGGCCTGCCCAGGATGCCACCCTTCTTGTTGATCTCCTCAGCGGCGAATTTGGCTCCCACCACCTCGCTTTGCGCAATCGCGGCATAAACGCCCGTCAGCGGATCGACCATTCCGATCCGCACCGGCGTTTCGCCGCGGGCTTTGATGACGTAAGGTGATGAGAATTGCACCGCAGCAATAGCGGCGCTGGTCTTTAGAATAGTCCGCCGATCGACCGACCAGGATCGTTGCGAGGTACCCATGCTTGTCCTCCCAGACAAAGTGACATGTTTGATGGCAGGCATTCTTCGATGCCTTCAGAAGCCAGCAGCGTAACCCGTCCAGCAGGTTTTTGCCAATAGTAACCCCCTGAAAATCCTGCAACCTTCGGCCTAGCTAGGAGGTGTGCTCACAAAATACGCCGCCGGCGGTGCCTGCGATTGTAACAACCCGGTTCCGAGCTGAGCCGTCGTCATCATGGCCTTAATCCTGGCCTTGGCCGCCGCCATCTATCGCAAACTGACCGGATAGAGGTTCCTTCATTGCCGTTCACAGCCGACTGAAGAACTTAAGCAGCACCGCCCGTCGTGCCGACTCACGGGTAACGCAAGCGGCGTGCATTGTGATCGACATCGAGCCCTGGATTTTGTCGTCATAAAACTGGCACGTGGTGTCGCGATATGCCATCCAGGCGCGCTGCATGGCGTGCGCCTTGGCCGTCTGGCCATCATCGAGCGTTTCGAGCAGGCTCTTGTAGTTATCGTTGAGCAATCCGTCCCAGATCGAATTTTCTATGAGATAGCAGTCGACGACAATTGATTTATCGGCTTCTCCCAATGGTTTCTTGATGCAGGGCTCCGCGACAAGATTGAACAGGCACCGCCGCTCGCCCTCGTCCAGATCGTCCCGGTTCTTTGTCGCGCAATCCCGGATCGACGCGATTTCATGTGCCGTGGGCTTGCGAGTTTGAGCGTGGCTCAATTCAGCGGCAAAGCTTAGACCTAGTTGCAAGACGCAAATCAAGGCCGCCCTGAACGCCGGGTTGAATGAAGACCTCATTTTGTCATTCTCCCTCGATGCGCGAGTGGGAGCCTTACGGTTTTCGCTGAGCGTTCATGAGTTCGCGCCGTGGTCGATTGCCTGATACCGGGATCAATGGCTGGCGGCGCTCTTGGCTGCGGCGTTGTTGAGAACGATCAGAGCATCGACCGCGACGCCGGTCCTGGCATTGATCAGAAACGGATTGACGTCGATCGAAGCGATGCGGGTGCCGGCGTCTGCCATCAGGTTGGACAGGCCGACGAGTGCCTTAACGGCGGAGGCCTCGTGCAGCGCGGGTTTGCCGCGATAACCCCTGAGCTTCACGCCGGCCTTGGTCCGGTTGATCAATTCTTTGGCGTCGGTCGCATCGAGCGGAGCGCCGGCCAGAGCGACATCCTTCATGAGTTCGATGTCGACGCCGCCGGTGCCGAATAGCACCACCGGTCCCATCTCGGCGTCGAGCGCTGCGCCAACGACCAGCTCAAGCTCGGCCTTGACCTGCTGTGCAATCAGGATGCCCTCGAGCTTTGGCTTGTTCTTCAGTTTCTTTACCCGTGCGGTGATGTCGTTGAATGCCTTCTTGACTTCGGCTGGACTGTTGATGTTCAGCACCACGCCGCCGATGTCGGACTTGTGCAAAATCTCCGCGCTGACAACCTTGGCGACGACGGGAAAGCCGATTTTTTTGGCGATCTTCACGGCGTCTGCGGCAGTCTGCGCAATCTCTTCCTTCGAGACCGGAATGCCGTAAGCCTTGAGCAGTTTCTTTGACGCGACCTCGTCGAGCGCCGCACCCCTGGCGCTCTTGAGCGTGCGCTCCAATACCGCGCGCGTCGAAGCGCTGGAGCTCGATACCACATCGGGCACTTCCTTGCGCAGCGACGCGTAATCGATCAGCGCCTTGATCGCGCCCACCGCCCGATCCAGACCCTGCATGACGGCGATATGCGGCAGCGACTTGCGCAAGGCCTTGGTGAATTCGGTAAAGCCGATCGACATCGTGCTGATGTAGACAACGGGCTTGCTGGCGGCCCCCGCCATCTCGTTGACGATTCGCAAATTCCTTTCGCGCAATTCGTGCGGCGCCTTCGGCAGTTCAGAGTCGATGATGACGATGTCGGTATCGGGATCGTCGATCATGATCTTGATCGACTGCATGTAGACCGAGGGATCGACCACCGCGGCGAATCCCGCGTCCAGCGGATTGCCGACGATGCTGCCGGGGCCAAGCATTTTTGCAAGTTTGTCGCTTGCGTTCTGGCTCAGGCGAGCGAAGTTCAGGCCCGCCGCCGAGAATGCATCGATCAGGAGACCGCGCTTGCCGCCCGATAGCGTGACCGCGGCGATGCGATTGCCTTTCGGCGGATCGGCATGGACAAAGCATTCGGTGGTTTCGATCAGTTCGTCGAGGCCCCGGACGCGGATCACGCCTTCCCGTGTCGAGATGGCGTCGAATGTCTCGATCGAGCCGGCGAGCGCGCCGGTGTGCGCCATGGCGGCGGCGCGTCCGCCCTCGGACGCGCCGAGTTTGAGCGCGATCACCGGCTTGCCCGCGGCGCGCGCGGCCTTGCAGGCCGCGCGGAAGACCTTGGTGTTGCGCACGCCCTCAAGATAAACCACGATCACGCGGATAGACGGATCGGCCGCGAAATAGCTCATCAGGTCGGGGGTCTCGAGGCCAGCCTCGTTGCCGGTCGTGACCATGTAGCCGACGCCGACGCCGCGATCCTCCAGGGCCTGGCGGATCGCCATCACGATCGCGCCGGACTGACCGGCGATCGCGACGGGCCCCGCCGCCATCGTGACCACGCGGTCGTCGATATTGGTGAACATCTTTTCGCCGGCGCTCAGATTGCCAAGACAATTCGGGCCGGTGACCGCAAGCCCGGTCTCCCTGATAGCCTGCTGCAGTTCGGCGGCGAGCTTCTGGCTTTCATCGTCCTGCAATTCGCTGAAGCCGGAGGTCACGATGGTCGCCGAACGGGCGCCGGCCGCCGCGGCGTCGCGGACCACCTGAACCGCGAAGCGTGCCGGCACCAGCACCAGCACGTGATCGGGTTTGTCCGGCAGGCTGGCAAAATCCTTGTAGCAGGGAACGCCCCAGATCGTTTCGCGCCTGGCATTGACCGGATAAAGACCGCCTTCGAACTTGTATTTGATCAGATTGTTCCAGATGCGTTCGGCGTAGTTGCCCGGCTTGTCGGTAGCTCCGACCAGCACGATATTGCGCGGATGCAGCATCGCATGAATGCTTTTGACGATGTCGCTTGCGTCAGACGATGGCGACCATCTGCCGGCCGAGGCAGACGCGGCACTTACCTGAGCTTCCATAGGCGAGACCCTTACCCTTCGTTTCTTATCCAGGATGAACGATCGGTCGGGATCGCCACTCCCCACGACTTTTCATTTCTTATTATGGGGAGTTGGGGTAGGTGGCAACTCGCGAAGCTGTGCAATGTCCCCAGGCCTTCCGCTGCCCGGAATTACCAGGCCGGTCGTGGGCGCGATGGCGAGGCGACGCCGGCGAGCAGGACGGCGAGAATGCCGGTGAGAAAGATGCCGTGGAAGGTCCCCGCGCCGCCAATCGAGGCGACTGGAGCGCCAAGGCCACTGATCTTGCCGAGATTGAGAAGATCGGCGCCAATGAGCGTTCCCATCGAGCCGCCGATATAGGCAAGCGGCGCCGCGTACTCGCGGGAGAGAATAAATGCAAGGATTGCCGTGGTCACGACGGGCGCAAATACCGGCACGGCGATGCCGATGCCCGGCACCGGCGTGGCCATCGAATGGATAACAAAGGCGATGGCCGAGGTGGCAAGCGCTGCCTTGAGCCAGAGTTGATATCGAATAATGAGGTAGGTGGACATCAGTGTCGGAATCACAGCGCCGCCGACATTTACCGCGAGAACCGTACCGGGCCATGACACAACGAGCGGCACGGCGTAGCGCATGCCGAAGAACTCAACGATCTGCCCCGTTCTGACCGGAGGTCCGGGTAGAATCGCGATCGGAATATTGAAATAGCTGCCAATCAGCGAGCCAAACAAAAGAAGCAGCGCGGTGAGGGGACCCACACCGAGTCGCATATAGGCATATCTGAGAATGCGAAGCTGAACGAGGATGATCAGCCCCGCGAGCAAAACCACCAGAATCGAGAAAAATCCCGGCGTCAGCGGCAAATAGTGAACTTGAGAACCCATGATTTCGGTGGTTCAGTCTGGGTTGGTTCGGCTTGGCCACTTACTTGGGAAACATCTCACGGATCGCAAGCATTACAAATACTGCCCAGCGGAGAAAGAGGCCATGAACGATTTGAGCCGTCAGGATCATTGGGAGAAGGTCTACACCACCAGGGGCGAAAACGAGGTGAGCTGGTTTCAGGAAACGCCCGCTCCGTCCCTGGAGCTGATCGGGCTTGTCGGGGCCATTCGAAGCTCTGCCATCATTGATATCGGCGGCGGAGCCTCACGCCTCGTGGACTACCTTGTTGGGCAGGGTTATGAGGACGTCACCGTGCTCGACCTGTCGGCCGCAGCGCTGGCTTCCGCGCAATCGCGCCTTGGCGACAAGGCGAACCGGGTGAAATGGATTGCGGCCGATGTGACCGCCTGGGAGCCGACGCGGGTCTATGACCTCTGGCATGACCGGGCCGCGTTTCACTTCCTGACCGAGTCCGCCGACAAGGCCGCCTACGTCTCGCGCCTGAAAGCTGCGGTCAAACCTGGCGGCAGCGTGATCATCGGGACGTTCGCGCCCGACGGCCCGGAGCGATGCAGCGGCCTGATCGTCAGCCGCTACGACGCAGCCAGTCTGGCCGCAACGCTTGGATGCGGCTTTGAACTGATCGATACAAGGCGGCATGAGCACACCACGCCGTCGGGAGTTACGCAGAGGTTCCAGTTCAGCACGTTCCGGCGCGGACCGGACCGGTAGCTTCCAGTCCGCCCCGGATATCCATATGATCCTGATCATATGGATGGCCTCGCCAACCCGATCCTTCCGTTGCGCCGCCCGATCTCGCCGGCGGCCGCATGTCCGCGCGGATAGGCGACCATTGCAGGCGCACCGTTACGAGGCGACGGATCTCGCGATGTCGACAGCATCGGGCGAACCGAAATTCTTCCGCAATGTCGGCTTGTGGATCTTGCCGGTGGCGTTGCGCGGCAGGGCATCCACGAACCGGATCAGGCGAGGGCATTTGAAGCGCGCCAGATTGGCGGCGCAGTGCGCATGTATCTCCGCTTCGGTAATGCCGTGTCCCGGCTTCACGGCCACGATCGCCATGCCGGTTTCGCCCCACTGCTCGCTGGGAATGCCGATCACCGCCGCTTCGGCGATGGCGGCGAGCTGGTGAAGCACGTTCTCGACTTCGGCGGGATAGACGTTTTCGCCGCCGGAAATGTACATGTCCTTCCAGCGATCGACGATGGTGTAGAAGCCCTCTTCGTCGATCCGCGCCGCATCTCCGGTATGCAGCCAGCCGTCGGTGAAGGAGGACGCGTTGGCGTCCGGCCGGTTCCAGTAACCGGGCGTGACGTTCGGCCCTTTGACCCAGAGCTCGCCGAGCTCGCCGACGCCGGCGTCTGACCCGTCGGGCCGGATGATCCGCACTTCGGTATGCAGCACCGGCTTGCCGGAAGAGCCGGCCTTGCGCACGGCGTCCTCGCGATCGAGCGTCAATACCGCGGGACTGGTCTCGGTCATGCCGTAACCCTGCTGCAGGGCGACCCCGCGTTGCTCCCACACTTTCAGCAGCGGCACCGGCATCGGCGCGCCGCCGACGCCGCCGATGACGAGGCGGCTGAAGTCGGAACTGGCGAAGGCCGGATGCTGCGCCATGAACTGATAGATCGAGGGCACGCCGAAAAACACGTTGATGCGGTGCGACGGGTCGCTGATCAATTGAAGCGCGAGAGCGGGATCGAACGCGCGCATGATCAGCACGGTGCCGCCGGCATGCAGCACCGGGTTGGTGTAGCAGTTGAGCCCGCCGGTGTGGAACAGCGGCAGCACGGTGAGCAGCACCGACGACGGCGAGATATAGGCCGGGCCCCCGAGATTGACGCAGTTCCAGAACGTCATGCCGTGGGTGATGATCGCGCCCTTGGGCTGGCCTGTGGTGCCCGAGGTGTACATGATCGTCGAGATGTCATCGAGCGTCACGATCTCCGCCTCGTCGAGCGGCAGTGAGGTTGCGATCGCAGCCTCGTAGGAACCGTCAGGCCCCAGCAGCAGCGACGAGGGGACGTTGCACAGCCTGGCGACCGTGAGCGCGACCTCGGCGAGTTCCGCGTCATGGATCATGAGCTTCGGCCCCGCATCGCCGACAATGTACTGAAGTTCGGGCACGGTGAGGCGGGTGTTGAGGGGCAGGAAGACGGCCCCCAACCGTCCGCAGGCGCAGCATATCTGACGTGTTCATCGCCAGCACCGCGACCCGGTCGCCGCGCTTTATCCTGAGCCGGTCGCGCAGGTGCGTGGCCAAACGCGAAATGCGCGCGTCGAATTGGGCGTAGGAAAACCGGGCCCCGCTGGCGAGGTCGATCGCCGCCAGTTTATCCGGCGTCCGGCGGCCGAAATGGGCGATCCAGTCATAATGGCGAACCGGCAAAATTTCCTCCACAGTGAGCGGTCTTGCGCCGCCTGATCTGATTGATGTTACGCCAGATCGTCAAGTTGAGCGATCCCATCGGGATGCTGTCTTGCGTTCAGCGGCTGCGTCGTTCGCAGACACGGCCTCGCGATCTCGCGGCCGGATACGCCCGAGGTTTACCCTGAAAGTCCCGCCGTCTGAGATCAGAGGGCGCAGGGAATGCCGGGCGCCCGATGCGCCCGCAGCCTCGCGCGGTGTGTAAAAAACACGCGAGTTAGTCACCACGGTCACACTGGAAACACCCGGCATTCCCTGCGCAATGGTTTTAACGGTTTCCTTCGTGCTCTCCCGGTGACCGGGCTTGTTTGTCACCGTCATCGGCGGAAATTGATTCCGCTGACTTGACGCCGGCGTCGAGGCGTCAGGACCACACGACTTCGCCGTCCGCTTCAGCGCCGTTCGTCCGCAGCGCATCCGCGTCCACCGCATCCCGCCCCGCGTTCGTGACGATCGCGAGCCGCCCCTCTATGGGACGGGACCGAACCGCAATATTCCCGTTTCTACCCGGCCGTCAAGCGAAAATTCGGCAAATCCGAAATTAGTCAGAGTGCCATTTGGTTCGGGATGGTGGCGACGGCGTGGAAATGGATTTGTCCGGTGAGCAGGCTGGAGCGTCCACCGCAGCCCCGGGCCAGCGTGACCCCACCGCATTGCTATTTGCGCAGGGATACCGACGGCACGGGTTTGAGGCGGAAAGGAAGCGCCAATTCCTATTTAGTTCTTCTTCTTTTTTGACGTATTCGCTTTCGGCTTCATCGCAGGCGTAACTTTCGTGCTGCCAACTTTCTTCTTTCTTGCATCACGGCGTTCACGAGCGGATTCTGCCGATATGCCAAGTTCGACAGTCGTAAAGCAATTAGCCGATGTCTCCTGATAAAGTGGAATTGAGTAAGGGACTAAGCGCGAGTAACGCGGCTATACGCTGGATAATTGATCGGAACCAACGACGCTCTACATCAGTTAGTGGCTTGCCGTCGCGACGATCAGCCTGCCTATAGCTCAGCCACTTTTTGAGTACGGGGTATCCACCAAGCTGATATTTCCAAACAGCCTCGGGCACGTTCGCAAAGAATGTCGTGTCGTTAATGAAAAGATCACCGGTGCGCTCGCCCCAAGCGCCCGCATATTCGACTGCTGGCTTCTCCTCTTCCAAAAAGGCACGCGGTTTCCAGCGGCCTTTGCCTCCGCCCCAATAGGTGATTGTGATCTTTAGATCATCTGGCGCAACCTGTTCTTGGTCTTGGCGCTGAAGCACCCCCACCTTTGACGCGCATTGATGACCCAGTAACGCCTCCACGATTTCACGTGCGTCACGATTTGCATCGAGCAAACGAGTAATACTTTCCCCGCTATCGACCGAGCGGTCAAAAAGTTGTTTGTCTTTGGCAATCGGCAGATGGGCCCAATCCGCTGAAAGTGCGCTCGCATGCTCCGCTTGATAGGCTGGCGCGTGGAGAATTGCAAATGCAAGACGAAAAAGTTTACCTACGAAGATTCGCGAATCTACATCCCGCCGTTCGCCCTTTAATCCGAAATGGTCGCGTAATTTCCGCCATGCGGCCTCGTCGATATTAGCTTCGCGATCAGAAAATAAACCCTCACCTCGCGTCTCGCGTGAGAAGATAGCCGAACCGCGCTCGTGAACGTGGCGATTTACTAATGTTGTCGCAAATGCAGGGCGGGTCTCGGAAACTTTCCTTGGTTCTGGAACAGTGATCAAAAATTCATTCTCTTACAAATTGCGAGAGAATTCCGGACGGCTTTCGTTTAGCCACTTCCCGCCAGTTTCGTAATACATCCATCGAATATCAAATGGAAAAATTAGAGATGGGACAATCTTCGACTCGGAAAATCCAATTTTGTTTGTTTCCTCCCATACTGTGGAAGGGGCGTATCGTTCATACTCTTTTGCGAACGCCGGATATAATTGAGCCGCTTCGCCAAAATTCGGAGCCGATATGTACCGTTTAACACGCGTTATCAATCTAGTTCGATCGGTGTCGATGACCGTGCCATCCAAGCCACGATTGGGCTCGACGCCTTGAAAAAAGTCGGAAACAACTCATCCAATCCCGGCCAACTTTCAAAGCCGGCCTCCTGACTATGCGGAGAAAGCCTCCAACGATTGTTTCGTGAGGGCTTTAGCACCTTGTAATTTGGTATTGTTGAGCTTGGAGGAAGATTGGTCTCGCCGGTTGGCAGGCTTGCGACAAGGCTCTTGCGTTTGGCTGCAGCAAGTCCCCAAAAATCGCGATAGTGGACCGTAGTATCAGTGGGCGCCGTTTTCACAGCCTTGCGTTTGAGCCACGTTACGATTGCCGTCCCCGGCTGAATGCCACGAGGATCCAATTCAGTCGTGAATACGCTTTGGTCAGCGCTTCCGTTGCCGGGAAGACCTTCTGGGATCAGCTTGCCAGTACGGTATTTATCTCCATTGAGATTATCGATCCAAACTTTGTGGAAATTACTCAGTAACGACTGACGCATTAGCGGATGTGAGCGGCCTGTCAGGTAGGAGGAGTTTGAGATGTATGAGACGATGCCGTATTCTGCTTTTTCGCCGATACGTTCCTCAGCAAGCCGTAAGAACCGTATATAAAGATCATCAAGCAATTGCTTGCGCACGCCATATTCTTTGTAGAGAAGGCTATCGCCCCTTTGTTTTTTCTTCGGCCGGCCGAATTCATCCAATTTTGTTTGCTTTGTCTTGCGATCGACCTCGACCGCAAGTTCGACACCTTTATAATGCGCAACCAACTCCGCTTCTTCCGCCAGTGCCAGACCGGCAAAAGCGTCATAGGGCGGATTTCCCAAAATGACTATGATCCGTGTTTTCTGCTTCACCGCCTGGGACGCATCATACTCGTCACGCATCTCAGGAAAATTTAACTTGATGTTCCCAGACTCGTGCCATCCAGAAAGGGAATTGGTCAGAAAGATTGCGAGTCGATCAATCTGATTAGCCTTGGCGCCGAGCGATTGAAGCAGCAAATAAAGTTGCAGCTGCGCAATCGCGAATGGTGCAGTTAAGATTTCAAATCCAATGATCCGGCCGCAGAATGCTTGGGAGAGCTCAAGGGCCAACGTTGCTTCGTCGCCATGGGCCTTCACTTCCTCTGCGATGCAGCGCGCTACCTCTAACAAATAAGCGCCGGTGCCGCAGCATGGGTCGAGCACGTAGACCTCCGGGTCTGCGAGCCCACGCGGTCGGTTCAGTTCAGTTTTTAAGAGGTAGTGAATGCGTTGCACTTGGTAGCGTACGATTTCTGGCGGCGTGTACCACACACCGAGGTCTTCTCGTAGCTCCGGGTCGAATGCCTCTAGGAAAGGTTCATAGAAATAAGTGATAGCCGCAATCGCAGTTTGTTCATCAATAGTTGGAAAATTCATTCGAGACCGAAACAGTTTCCGATCTACACGGTTGAGAGTAGATACTGCGCGCGCAACGTGCTGTTCGAGCCCTAGATGCTTCATTCGCGCCGGATGCCGAATATCGTAGAGCAGAGCATTAAGAAACGGAATCGTCAGATATTTATGTGCATCGTCAGTTTCGAAACGAACTTCTGCGGAGGCAGTCTTGTCCCAAAGAATCCAGGCGGCAAACAAACTGTAGAATAGCGTTTGCACAAACGACGAACGGAAAAACCGGTCGCCCTTCTCATCAGAAACGTCGAAGGCAAGCCCTAGCAGCCTGTCGGACTGAGGTTTGAGACTGAAGGCCGAGAGCGATTTTGCCTTCGGCAGAACCGCGACGGGCACCTGATGGCGTCCCGACCGCG
>JGI20177J14857_1000428_pt1 | contig 12846 bp, 13 predicted proteins | sample NGESurdeep072012_6_FD_14857 | JGI IMG/M metagenome (IMG submission 14857) | reverse complement strand
TAGACGGTGAGGTTGCTGGCCGCGGTCGGGCTGGTGACGGTGACGTTCAGGGCGACCGCGCTCGCCCCGGCTGGCAGGCCGGGGACAGCCAGGGTCACGGCACGCCCCGCGCCGAGCTTGGCCTTGGCTGCACCGACCCCGAAACGAGTGTCCAGGACCCGGACCGGAGTCTTGCCGGTGAACCCCACCATCGGGCCCCTGGGAGTCACCGCCACACTGGGAGAGGACGCAGGCGAAGTCCCGACACTGTTGGTGGCGGTCACCCCGAACGTGTACGCCGTACCATTGCTCAACCCGGTGACCGTGCCTGTCGTGGCTCCAGCCGTAGACACCGTCGCCCCGCCTGGGGACGCGGTCACCGTGTACCCGGTGATCGCCGAGCCCCCATCACTGGCCGGTATGGCCCACGACACCACCGCCTGGGCATTGCCCGCCGAAGCCGATGCAGCCGTAGGCGCCCCCGCCACCGTTGCCGAGGATGGGGAAGTGAGCGACACGTCGTCGATCACGAACGAGGTCGCCACAGCGGCGTCCTCTGCACCGGTGAAGGACAGTGAGATCGTTTTGCCGACATAGGCCGACAGGTCGACCGTCTTCCCCTGGTACCCGTCGGCCGCGTTGAGGTTGGACAGCGTCTGGAGCACCGTTGAACCCGCACGGACCGTCATCGTGTCGTACGCCGTGGAGCCCGGCGCCTCGTTCGTGTCGATGTGCACGTAGTACGACAAGATGGCCCTGCTGCTGTCCGGGATCGTCACCAGCTGCGAGATCGAGTCATTGTTGAACCCGTCGTAGCCACCCAACCAGGCGCTCCACGTCCCCGAGTGGGCTGGATTGATCGGCGCCCAGTCGGCGATGACATTGGCGCTGGCGGCCCAACCGGTCTCGCCCGACTCAAACCCGGGGTTGGCCAGCAGGTTGCTACCCAGTGGGGGCGGCGAGGTGGTGGAGCAGGTCGCCGCTCCAGGGGGTACCCCGATGGCCGAGAACGCCGCCGCAACACCGGTGCACTGCGGGGTCGTGGCGCCATACAGGTCCTTGGCGGACTGGATGGCACCCTCGCGGGCAGCAGCGTAGGTATCGGCCGAGGTGAGGTAGGCCGTCAGGGTGTGGTACCAGATCTTGGCCGCCGCATCCCGACCGATGGGGGTCACCGTCGAGGAGTTGCAGGTCGCACGGGTACACGAGTCAGGCGAATCTGAGCTCGATCCTGGACACACTCAGTGCGTACAACGTACGGGGACGGTTCTTCCTCGTCGGGACCTGGGCCAGGTCGCACGCCTCCATGGTGAACCAGATTGTGGCAGCCGGACACTTCGTGGAGAACCACACGAACACGCACACGCACACGCACCTGAACCAGATCAGCGATGCTGCCGTGCAAACAGAGATCGCACTCGGGCAGCCATCGAACACGTCCCCGAAACTGCTCCGCCCTCCGTACGGCGACGGCGCGTTCACGGTCAGGTTGTACAACATTGCGCTGGAACACGGCTACCAGTTGTGCGATTGGAGTACGGACACCCGCGACTGGACCGGGGCATCCGCGTCGATCATCGTGAAAAGGGTCGTGCACGGTGACCGGGCGACCCCCCGGGCTCAGGCGGGCGACACGATCCTGATGCACCTGAAGAACACCCAGACACGGAACGCGCTATCGAGGCTCATCAAGGGATTGCGTGCCAGGGGTCTGACATTCGACCAGCTGAGGTGAACATGCTCGGTAGCGGCGCCAAGGGCATACGCCCGCGAGTACGCAGGCACCAATCCTGACGAGAGTCTTGGAGAACCCAGGCAGGCGGGTTCAGAACTCTCCGTTGACCAGCCCCATCACTTCAATCCGCCAGTCGTCAAAGCTCATCGGCGGCTCACGATCCAGAAGCTCGACCAGGGTCTGCTCATGGGCCGGCTCGGCCCCCAGTGCCACGGCCCCGATGTGCTCAACCAACTCGTCGTGGGGCAGCACCCTGACGTCGATCCGGGTCGCTGACTTGTCAGCCTGGATGGCATGGGCAAGAACGCCGAGCAAGGCCAGCCTCGCACTCTGGTCATCGGGCGCAGAGGCCTCGACGAGAGTGTTGCCCCCGACGAGAACGACTCGACCCTCGTCGGACAGCGCCGGCAGGATCGTCGAGGCGGCCGCGAAGCGGGCGAGCAGCCCGTCCTCCAGGAAGTTGTGCACGCGTTCGACGACGGTGTTGCCCCGCGCCGCCACGTGCACCGGCAACTGCACGTATCCGTCTAGCGAGCCGGGCGAGATGCCCGCGAAGGTGGCGTCCAGCTTGGCCAGGTCATCGACCGCAATCACCTCGGCGCCGGCGTGCCTCAGCGCCTCCGACACCGCCGCCACTGGCTCCGCTGCCCCCGTCACCACTACCGTCGAACCCACGGTCACTCCCTTCGCTGTCGCTGTTAGCAGAGGCTAGCGAACCCGGGGGCCGTTGACCACCGGAACGGTCCCGGCTTCTGCGCCCTGACACGGCAACTAGATACTGTGTCGACATGACGGACGCGCCCACTGGCACCAACCCGACGGATTCGCCCGCGGCGACACCACGGCCTTTGGTTGTCCTGGACAAGGTCAACAAGCACTTCGGGACGCTGCACGTTCTCAAAGACATCGACCTGACGATCAATGTCGGTGAGGTCGTCGTCGTCATCGGCCCCTCAGGTTCGGGCAAGTCCACCCTCTGCCGCACGATCAATCGTCTCGACACCTTTGAGTCGGGCACCATCACCATCGACGGGCAGCTTCTGCCCAGCGAGGCCAAGGCCCTGGCACGGCTGCGTGCCGACGTCGGGATGGTCTTCCAGTCGTTCAACCTGTTTGCACACCAGACGATTCTCCAGAACGTCACGCTCGGCCCCATGAAGGTCCGCGGTGTGTCCAAGGCCGTCGCTGACTCAAAAGCCATGGAGCTGCTGGAGCGGGTCGGCGTCGGGGACCAGGTCGACAAGTACCCGGCACAGCTCTCGGGTGGCCAGCAACAACGGGTTGCGATCGCCCGGTCACTGGCAATGGAACCCAAGGTCATGCTCTTCGACGAACCGACTTCGGCGCTGGACCCCGAGATGATCAACGAGGTCCTCGACGTCATGATCGGTCTGGCTCTGTCCGGCATGACCATGATTGTCGTCACCCATGAGATGGGTTTCGCCCGTCGCGCAGCCAAACGGGTCGTCTTCATGTCCCATGGCCAGATCATCGAACAGGCCACGCCCGAGGAGTTCTTCACCAACGCACGGTCGCAGCGCGCTCAAGAGTTCTTGGCCAAGATCCTGCGCCATTGACTCACCCAGGCCATCGCGGGACCCATCCGGCGAAACACAACGAAGGCCCTACCTGGCGAGAGGTAGGCCCTTCGTTGTGTTCCCACTGTACTCGAACCAGAAACCCTCCAATACAACCCTCACAGGTGGATCACGCGGTAACCGGCGGCCACCTGCGAGAAAGGACCGGAGAGCGACGCTGGTCCCACGAAGAGAGCGGTTGCCCATACGTCCGCCCACATCAGGCTCGGTCCGACCACGGTGACCGAACCTGTCCGCTGCACGAAGGACCCGGTCGCCGGATCGTAGAGATGCGCCCCACGGGCAGCAGTGCCGGAGGTGGCCACCCCTCCGTGGTGAAGCTCCACGACCTCGGCGATCCGGGAGCGCTCACGCGGGTCCTCGATACCGACCCGCCATCCGGACCCCGGCCCACCGCTGGCTTCGATGGCCGTACCTCCGACCACGACGTCCCCACCTGCATTGAGGCAGTAACTCGTCCCGGGAACCTCGGCCAACCGGCCTGCGGCACGGTCCGCGGCCCATCCCTTCACCAGGCCGGTCGGATCGAAGCGCAGCACACCGTCATCGTCGGGCAGGCGGTCGGTGAACGCACCCTCGGTGAGCTCGCCTGCCTGATGGCACAGCCTGATGACCTCCCGGACCAGCGGGTCGGCCTGGTCCGCGTCGAGCTCGCCCCTGCGGATCCGGCTGACCTCACTGTCGTGCTGGTAGGTGCTGAACAGTCGATCCGCCTGGCGCAGAAGGTCAAACGCCGCCTCCACACCAAGGGCCACGGGGGTTGAGTCGAGGTTCGCGCCCCGAACGTGGATGCTGATCGGCATCCCCATGATCTGCCTGACCCACGCCCGCCGACTCACAGGTGGGCCTGGTCGATCGCGGACTGCAGCGACTGCAGGTAACCGTCGCTGGTCACCGTGGCTCCCGAGACGGTGTCGATGGAAGCGGACTGCTGCTGGACGACCTCCTGGCTGAGGATGGGCAGTGCGAAACCGTTGATCTGCGCGTCGCGACCGTTGTTCTGGGGGTACTGCACCGCCTCGGACGCGGAGATCTTGCCGCCCTGGACGGTGATCCGCACCTGGACAGGCCCCCATCGGGTGTCGGCGGAATCCCCGGTGTAGGTGGCTGGTCCTGACTTGCTCGACTTGGACGTCGCCGGCCCGCTCTTGCTCGACGACCGCGGCGGTGATGCTGAGCCAGGTGATCCGGGCAGCTGCACCACGGGGCTGCCGGCGACCAGGGCGCTGTTGGTGCTGGTGCGGTAGCTGAAGAGCAGCACCACAGCAGTGATCGTGGACATCATCACGAAGACGATGCGTCGCATGGCTCCCCTTCCTGTCTCATCATGTCCGGCGCGCGGGTAGTCAGTAAGCGAAACGTTCGATGTGGATGCACTCCGGCGGGACCCCGGCGCGAAGGACGGCCCGCTCGGCAGCATCCATCCACCCGGGGCTGCCGCAGATGAAGACGTCATGACCGGCGACATCCGGCACGAGCTGGCGCAGGGCCTCGACGTCGCCGATGTGCGCCGCGTGTTCGGGTAGCCAGCTCGACCGCCGTATCGCCCGGCGGCCGGTCACGATGAACAACCCTGCCTGACGGCGCCCAGCCAGGCCGGTCAGCTCCTCGACCAAGATGCGGTCCTGGTCAGAGCTTGTCCGGTAGATCACGGTGATGTCGCCCGGTCGCTGGTCCAGCTCCTCCAGAAGCGCCCGCATCGGCGTGATGCCGATGCCAGAAGCCATGAGCAGAACCTTGCGACGAGTCCGCACCCCCTCGTGCAGCCGGCCGTAGGGGCCCTCGAAGAGCACCCTTGTCCCCGGGCGCAGCCTCGCAAGCCTCGCCGACCCATCCCCCAGATGGGCGGCGGTGATTCGCAGCGTCCGGCCGTCGGGTGCCGCGGACAAGGAGTAGGGGTGCGCCCGCATGAAGCCGGGACCGTCCAGGAAACGCCACTGCAGGAACTGGCCAGCCCGCACCGGCAACCGGTCCAGCATCCGACCCCGCATGACGACCGTGGTGACCCGGTCGTTCTCTGCGCGCACCTGCTCCACAACGAGCTGATGGCGCAGGCTGCGCCACAGTGGCTGGCCGACCCGCCAGATGAGGACGCTCGCGGCGGCGGCCGCCCACAGCGTCCACCAGAACACCGTGGCGAGCGTGGAGGTCAGGAACTCCTTGCCGGTCCATAGCTGGTGCGGCAGCGCGAAACCCACCCCGAGGTAGGCGTACAGATGCAGCAGGTGCCAGGACTCGTAGCGCAGCCGGGCCCGGGCCGCCCTGATCGAGGTGATCGTGACCCCGACCAGTGCCACGGTGCCTGCGACGGCCAGNAGCATCCCGGGGTAGTTGACGACGAAGTCCACGATGGTGGCCCACAGCCCCTTCGGCGAGGTGGCCGCATACCCGAGGGTGATCGCGACGACGTGCACCAGCATCAGGTTGAACGACCAGAAACCCACCCAGCGGTGACGTCGAGCCAGCTCATCCTGGCCGTAGGTCCTCTCCACCAAAGGGATTCGGGCCATCAGGAGCACCTGGATCAGCAACAGATCCGATGCCACCAGGCCGGTCAACCGGCCGACGCTGGTCAGACCGGTGCCTGTCTGTGCAAGGTCGTGGACGCCCCCGCCGGCGACCCAGAGGGCAACGACCACCAGCATCGAGGACCAGGCGAAGACCCCGCAGGCATCGCGCCACCACAAGGGCACGGGCAGTGGCCGGGTGAGGCCAGCGCGGCTGGCCATCCGGGGTGGCACGCCGAACCTCGGGGCCGTCGACGACACCGACATCGGGTCCGGTGCGGCGGTCATGATCGCAAGCATCGCCCAGAACCTTGGGAGATTCATGGACGGGGCCAGTGAGTTTGGTATGAGGCACCACCGGCTCCAGTGCAATGGCCAGGACGACACAACGCCTTCCGCGGGCAGGTGCACGGTGGGGGGCCATGCAGCTCTGGCTGCCTGCGGAAGGCGTTGCCGGGACCGCGTCCGTCAGGAGGACCGCGGCGTTATGGGGTTGTTGTCGGCTTGGCCACGAGTGTGACGTCGATGTTCTTGCGCTGGCCGTTCCGAAGGACCGTAAGGGTCACGCTGTCGCCGACGTTCCGCTCGCGCACCTGGGCGACCAGGGACAAGGAACCGTCGATGGGGTTGCCGTCCACGGCGATGATCGCGTCGTTAGCTTGCAGTCCTGCCTTGTCGGCGGGAGTCCCGCCGACCACATTGGTCAGCACGGCTGCGGCGCGCTTGGCGGAGCCATCGGCCACGACGCCGTCCTTGGAGGCGACCCCGAGGTAGGGGTGGGTGGCCTTGCCGGTGGAGATCAGCTGGTCGGCGATCGACCTGGCCTCGTTGACCGGGATCGCGAAGCCGATGCCGATGTTGCCGCTCTGGGATGACGAGCCGCTGGACCCGAGGGAGGCGATGGCGGAGTTGATCCCGATCAGTTGGCCGCCCGCGTTCACCAGGGCGCCCCCGCTGTTGCCCGGGTTGATCGCCGCACTGGTCTGGATCGCGTTGGTCACCACCGGATCAGCGGTGGGCTGCTGTTGTTGTTGCGTGGGGTCGCCCGGTTGCTGTTGCTGCTGCGCATCCGAGGTGGTGACCGGCCGGTTGAGGGCGCTGACGATGCCGGTGGTCACCGTCCCGGCCAGACCCAGCGGGTTGCCGACCGCCATGACCTGGTCACCGACCTTGATGGCGTTGGCGTCCCCGAGAGTGATGGCCTTGAGGTCGGTGGGCGCGTTGGTCAGCTTGATGACCGCCAGATCCGTGGACGGGTCGGTGCCCACAACAGTCGCGTCGTAGGTCCGCTTGTCGTTCAGGGTCACCGAGAGCGTGGAGCCCGATCCGCCGGCCGCCACGACGTGGTTGTTGGTCAGGATGTGGCCCTTGGTGTCGAAGATGACCCCCGAGCCCTGGCCGCCACCCTGACCGCTGGTCACCGTGATGGCCACGACGCTGGGTGAGACCGTGGCTGCGGTGACCGACCAGTTGGGGGTGGTTGCGCTGCCACCGACCTGTGCCGAGGATGTGGTCGGGCCGGCACTGATCTGGGCCACCGGAGACGAGGCGACATCGGTGCGCGTCGCGGCATACGTGCCTGCGCTGGCCAGCACGGCGGCTACGACCGCTATCGCGCCGATCTCGGCCAGCCTGCGGGGTTTGCCCGACTGAGGGGGTGTTGCTCCGGGCTGCGTCAACGCGGCCCGGCGCGGCTCAGTCGGAGCCTGAGGGTCAACCGTCGGGTACCCGTATTGCGGCAGTGCCTGCGTCTCTTGGTACCAGAGCGGCGCAGGGTACGGCGCACCCTCGGGCGGTGGTGACTGGGGCGAAAGCTGCTGTGTCATCGGAACCTCCTGGCGGTCGATGAGTTTCAGTCAACCCCCCGAAGGTCAAACAACGCTGGGTGCTGACTGGCAGTTTGCTGTACACAAATCCATGACGAACGGCAGCACCCGGCGGGTCAGGCCTGGCGGGTCAGTGTCAGTTCGGAACTCCAGCTGTTTTGGGTCCAGCGCGAAGCGTCAAGCCGTCCGCATGGGCTTGTCAGACTCTTGCTCGTCAGCACTCGCGAGCGATGAGAGGGACCTGCAGATGACCGACACCCAGCTCCGCAAACCGCAGCACCCGGCCTTTCTGGCCGTGGCCGAGCGGCGGTCGGCCGCGGTCCAGCGGCGGGTCGCCGACACCATTACGGCCTTCGCCGGCTCGATGCGATTCGTGTACCCCCCTGGCATTGTCTTCGCCCTGAAGCACGACGAGTCTCCCAGAGGCAAGTGAGGAGAGTGGGTTCAGTCACCATAGCCGCTTGCTCTCGACGCTGTCGTTGATCGCGAAGTCTGCGGCTAGGGATGCGGGCTGATGGTGACGATAGTGATCTGGGCCTCGCCCGGACCGTAGTGCCAGTAGATCCGCCAGGCCGAGGGCGTGTTGTTCTCAACGTAAGAGTCCCAAACCGTTTCCCCAGCAGCACCCTTCAAAGATGTGTACTTGTGTGACTGCAGACCGGGATGTCGCGGATTCTCCTGGAGTCGCGCGAGGGCGTTAAGAACCTTGCGCAGACGTCCGGCATGTTGCTTTTGAGCCTTCAATAACTCAAGACACTCAAGGGCTTCCTTCGTGAAGCGCAGTCCGAACGGAGTCGTCATCCGAGGACCCCAGGACCTTCACTCATCCTCTGAGCCGACGTCTTCCAGGTACTGCGAGAAGTCACCCAAGTCGACCGTCTCGCCCGCAGCGCTCTGCGCGAGGCCCCGAGCCAAGCTTGCCCTGAGTTGCTCGTTCTCCCACACGAGCAACTCACGCCGCGGGATGCTCGTGAGGGGGGTCAACAAGATCTCCCCGTCGTCGTTAACGGCAACCGCGTAGCGGTCGTCCCGCCGTACGCCTGCCTTACCGAACGCGATACGGGCACGATCGTCGGCGACCACTTCACCCAGAAGTTGGAAGTTTCCTTGCGTCTCCATGACCTATCCTCACGTCCGAAGTTGCTACGTTACCCCAGATCTAGTTGTTACGTTACCCCAGATCCACTGGGGGTAACACCCACTTCACACAAAATGATTCCCCAACTTCCAAGCGACCCCAACATCGTTGTCCGTCTGGCGGCCGTGCTCAGAAGGCCCTCGTATCAGCGAACGCTCGAGAGGTCCGCCTAGTCCCTGGGCTGTTCGTTCGGACCCGACTACTCCGCCGGCAGTACCGCAACGAAGTACCGCAACACCACCACCGCAACCTGCTATCCAGCCGGGTTGGGTGGCGTCCTCCCGTGCTCAGCGACCAATATGGTTGCGGCTGCGTGAAGTTCGGGACGAAGAGGCCGCAGGTTCAAATCCTGTCACCCCGACCAGTATTCCCGCAGGCCAGAGGCCCCCACCGGATTAGGTGAGGGCCTCTCTTGCTGCCAGTGCAGCAGCAAAGTACAGCAGTAGCGCCGCCGCGCCGCCGCTCATCGTGCGCCGCTCATCCTGCAGGCAGCACCGACTGGCAGACCTATGACAACGCCCCGCAAGCGACTGTGCAGTCACCGGCGGGGCGTTGCTCTCGCTACTTGATCTGGCCAGGCTCGAAGGTGAAGTGACCACCATCGCTGATCTGCTGCGTCCCGAGGTGAATGTTCTGAGGGTCCGTGAGGACGACCCCTGAACCTCGAACACAGAGCCGGGGCCCATGGCGACGCGCTGGACCTATTTGACGGAGACAGATGTACCTGTGGAGAAGAGGGAGTCGTGCAGTTCAACGGTGTCCAACTGCTTACCGACCGGGACGTCGATCAGCACGATTGCCTTGATGGAGTTGCCCGGGTTAATGCTGGTCAAGAAGGTGTCCGTGTTGGGGTTGGCCATTGCCGATGCACCTGCGTCCGCCTCGTACTTGCTACCGGCGATGAACCCTTTGACCTGAAGAGCGTCAAAGGTCTGCGCCTTGGTGCCGTGGTTGGTGACGGAGACGTTGACCGCGCAGAACTCGCCTTGGGGCTTGGAAGGAAGGGACCCGCCAGAGGTTGTCATCCCGCACTTGACCGAATGGACCACGAATGTGAAGGAACCATCCTTGACGGCCTGACCTATCTTGCCTGTGACTGCAGCCGGCGTGCCCTGCCCAGTGTTGATGTTCTTGACCGCGGTATTCACTGCGGCAACCGTCGTCATGTTCACCACGATGGAGATGGCGAACGCGGCTACTGCCAGAATGATCGCCGCGATGGAGAGACCTTTTCCAGCACCCCTGCCGCCCGACTTGACGAGGCCGATGATTCCGAAGATCAGGCCCAGGACGGCGAGGAGGTCGCCCCCGAGGTTGACGATTGGGATGAAGGAACTCAGAGCGCCCAAAAGGGCAAGGATGAAGCCAGCGACAGCCAGACCGTTCGATCCTTTGACCTCAACTGGAGTCCCAACAGTCTGGGGTGCAGGAGTCAACTGATCACTCATCCGGTTGACGGGCTCGTTCTCGGGCCATGGTCGAGCCGGTCCGCCACCAGTAGCGGGGGTCGTGACCGGCGTCGCAGCGCCTGGCGCGAAGTCCTTAGTCCACTGTTGGCCATCCCAGTACCTCTGCTGGCCATCAGGCTGTGGATACCAACCGGCTGGAGTGCTCATGATGTCTCCCCTTTGATGATGATGGTTAGCTCATGGTGATCGTGGGCGGAATCAGGCTCCGCCCTTTGGCGTCTGCAGATGATGCATGGAACAATGAAGACAGCGGTCGCGCCGGCTGCTAGCCCCAGGACTCCGACCACGCCGAGGATCCACCGGGATAGCGGACCGAGCTTGATGGCCTGCCGACGTACAGGCGGCTTGCTGGTCAACCCGTCTTCCACCTCGCCACAATCTCACAAGTAAGGCCTTGGACTCCCGCTATGTTGCGGATAGTGCGTTTGATGTCCGCCCATCGGTAATCGGTCTCCGTGGGCTCAACTCTGGAGGTGGGTCGTGGTGTCCAGACCGTCCAGGGTGATGATGAGTCATGCCTGCTTCGGACACAACCATGTGGGCCACCGCAATCGGAACTGCTGCGGCAGTTGTCGGATGAGACCCGACGGGCAGCCAGCGCAGCAACACCGCGGCGCCCATCTTGATCGGTTTCCCCCTCTCATCGGCTACACCAGTCGAATTTCAATGGCTGACCGAGCGTCCCGCATGCCGAACGACGACCGGACACATCGGAGCCAAGCCTCGGTGTTCGTAGGACGATCGTCTAGCGGGAGACGCGGGCGCCAGGTGTGGCGATCGTTTTGAGCGTTGCCGCTACCTAAGATTCCTGCCGTTACCTGAGGCGGGCTTGCAGGCCCGTCTTCACCTCAGGCCACTCCTCCTTCAGGACGCTGAACACGACCGACTCACGGAAGGTGCCATCCTCGCGCCTCACATCGCGACGGAGTACGCCCTCGCGTCTGGCCGCCAGCTTGGCGATAGCTGCCTGCGAGCGGACGTTCAGGGCGTCTGTCTGGATCTTGACGCGTCCGTACCCGCAGTCGTCGAAACAGTGAGTCATCAACAGCAATTTGGCTTCGGGGTTGCCCTGCTGCGCCGGGAGGGCCTGTCCACGTCGGTGATCAGCGCGTGGCGTGAGCAGCGGGACAAAGATTCCTACCGGCCCTGTCGGCCACGTCGCGGGGGCCGAGGCAGGTCGACCCGCAGGCCGCTGAAGAACGAGCGGCTGATGGCCGACAACGTACGGCTGTAGGCCAGTCTCACTGAAACCAACGCCGATCTTGCTTCACTCCGTCGCACAGGTTAGGAAGGAACGATGGGACGACAGGCAGCCGCTGTGCTTTACGTGGTCGCGATGGTAGTCGTTGTGGTCGGCGTAGACGTCCTGTTCTTCAGGCACCAGTTCTGGGAGCGGCTGACAGTAAACGTCGGAATTGTCCTGGTGTTCGCGGCGTTCTATTTCAGGTTCCTGAAGCGTCCTTGAGCGCACCCGCCGCAATGCGGGCTCACCTAGCTCCACAGCGAATCCAGATCAACGCTCGTCGGGCCAGCGCGCGCCCGCGACGGCACGGAGGTGCCGGACCGACCGGCCCGCGCGATACCGAGCAACATCCGATCGTGCCGCTACCTCGCGTGGTCGACCCCGCCGCTGAGTGTGCTGTCACTGACTGGTGACGCTCCATGATCACTCGATGGCCGACCTGGACCCCAGCGTGTAGCGGTACGCCTCCTCCGGCACACCCGCAGCGTGATCCAGTTGTTGTGGACGATCGGACTTCGGAACGACTCGAGCGCAGTTCATGTCGTGGACTCGACGGCGGCCAAGGGCAGTCTCTGATCACATCGCTACTGGACGAAGACCAGGTCGTGCCAGGTCAGCGAAGCATCCGCGCCTGCTCGCAGCCGATTCCATCAACGGGCATATAGCGATCTACTCGGGGCTGGCCAGGACAGCCACTTGTTTCCGGTCCCCAAACTGAGCCTGATCCGGACGGGCGTCCTGGGGTGGCGGCGATGTCGTCGTTGGTTTGTCCCCTGACGCCTTGCGGTTCGCGTCCTGGGACACGGTTCTGGCTACTCTTGTCCGGATGTTGCGACGTGCAGTGGTCCTCGGTGGTGGTGGGGTTACCGGTGTGGCCTGGGAGGTGGGTCTGCTTCTGGGCTTGGCCGAGGCGGGCGTCGATCTGGGTGCAGCCGATCTGCTCGTCGGAACGTCGGCGGGATCAGTAGTCGCGGCCCAGGTGGCCAGCGGTGTACCGCTCGAGGAGATGTTCGCCCGGCAGGTGGAGTCGGCTTCGGGGGAGATCGGCGCAAGCATCGGGTGGACCTACGGACTGCGACTGCTCTGGCCTTGGCTGCGCGCGGGCGGGAACCCTGAGCGTTTCCGGACCCGCGTCGGCGCACTGGCCCGCGCCGCCCGCACCGTGCCCGAGGAGGATCGGCGAGCCGTGATCGCCGCCCGACTCCCGGTGCATGAGTGGCCCGCCCGCCCGCTGCTGATCACCGCGGTGGACGCGACCGACGGCACGTTCGTCGCGTTCGACCGCGAAGCCAGCGTCCCGCTCGTCGACGCCGTGGCGGCCAGCTGCGCCGTTCCGCTGGTGTGGCCACCC
>JGI20177J14857_1000415_pt1 | contig 12986 bp, 12 predicted proteins | sample NGESurdeep072012_6_FD_14857 | JGI IMG/M metagenome (IMG submission 14857) | reverse complement strand
TCTTGCCGAGATCGTAGCGGTTGGCACCCATTTCTTCTTCGGTGAGCGTCTCCGGTCCCGACACCCAGTCGCCATTCATGCGGCTGCGATGGCCCTTGGTGCCTAGCCCATGCTGAACGCTCTTGACCTGCATGTCGTACCAATTTTGTGCGAACGTGTTGTAGATGCCGCCGTTGTGGCTGAGCTCGCGATAGAAATCGGCAAAGCCCTCCCACACGCAGATCGCAGCCAGATTCTTGGGCTGCAGGCTGGCGACCTGCCATTGGTTGATGGCGTAGTAAGAGATGCCGCTCAATCCGACCTTGCCGTTCGACCACGGCTGCACGCCCGCCCACTCGATGCAATCGTGAAAGTCCTTGGTCTCGCGCGGCGACCAGTGNTCGACGTAGCCGGGCGAGCGGCCGCAGCCGCGCGAATCGACGCGCACGCACACATAGCCATCCGGCACCCACTTTTCCGGGTCGCAGATTTCCCAGCTCTGGTACTTGTTGCTCGAACCGGCCATCACATCCGGCTGCTTCTCCTGCATGCGCTTCCACGCGGTCTTGTAGCCGTCTTCGAAGTGCAGCCATTTGCCGTAGGGACCGTGGCTGAGCAGCACCGGATAGCGGCCTTTCTTGATCGGCCGGTACACGTCGCAGCGCAGCACCAGACCGTCGTCCATCGTGATCGGCATGTCCCAATCGATCCGCATCCCATCGCGGACTTCGCTGACCTCACGATAGCTCATGATTTTCCACTCCTCGAAAACGCTTGCGGACGTTTATTTCTTCGGGATGACCGGCAGCAAGACATGAGCTTGCCGGTCCGGGCCAGCGTGCAGTGTCACATTTCCGCCGAACACCGCCGGCGGCCGGTCGCGCGGATCGTCATGCGTGAAGACCGCGCAGCCGGTCCACACCTTGCCCAGCGTCTCCAGCCCGGCGCCGGGCTCGCCCGGAAACACATAGTCGGTGCCGCGTACGGACAGCGCGAGCCGATAGCCCTTCGGGAGCACGATGCAGGTCGGCCATACTTCGACGTCGACCTCGTAGACTTGGCCGGGCTTGAGCTTCTGCTCTTCGTCATGGGTGTGATAGGGCCGGTAGGGCAGGGTCAGCTTGGGGTCGAGCTTGCGGTGCGAGCAGCGCAGCCAGCCTTGCGCGATCGGCGTATGGGCATCGAGCGCGCCCTGGAAGGTGAGTTCCTTGAGGTCCGGCGTGAACGCTCGCACCACCAGGAACAGGTCGGCATCTTCCGTCGCCGACGACACCCACAGCTTCGCCGCGATCGGCCCGGTCAGCTCGATCTCCTGGTCGAGCGGCTCGGTCAGGAATGTGACGCCTTCGCTCAAACCGGCATAGCTGACGGCGCTTGCTGCGGTCGGCGTTGCGGTCGACATCGTCAGGTCGGCCGGATGGATATAAAATTTGGTCCATTGCGTGCGCGCCAGCGGCCACTCGTTCTCGTGCCGCTCGACGAATTTCTCGCCGGGATGGCGCACTAGCAGTTGCACCTTCGGCTGCCGGGCCCAGCCGGACTCGTCGCCTTTGAGGAAGCGGCCAAAGAATCGCTTCTGCAGGTCGAGACCGTAGTTGGTATAGAAGTGTGTCCAGTGCTCGATGCCGTGCACTTCGAGCCACTTATTCTCCGACGCGGAGCGCACGAAGCCTTCGAAATTGCCGCGCGGATGCAGGCCTTGCCCGCCCCAGTTGGCGGTCGAGAGCAGCGGCACCTTCACTTTGTTCCAGTCCGGCATGCGCGACTGCCAGTATTCGTCGGTGTCGAGCTTGCGCGAGATGCAATCTTCGTAAAAATCGCGGCGATTTCGGCCTAGCTCTTCTTCCGATAAAGTCTCCGGCCCTGACACCCAGTCGCCGTTCATGCGGCTCTTAAAGCCACGCGTGCCGCGACCATTTTGCACGGTGTAGACCTGCGCCTTCGACCAATCCTGCACGAAGCCGCGGCAGAAGATGCCGCCGTGGTGCGCCATATCGCGATAGAAATCGGCGGCGCCCTCCCAAATGCAAATGGCGGCGAGATGCTTGGGCTGCAGCGCGGCCGCCTGCCACTGGTTCTCGGCATAATAGGAGATGCCATTGAGGCCGACTTTGCCGTTCGACCACGGCTGCACGCCGGCCCAATCGACGCATTGCGCCAGATCTTGCGCCTCGCGCAGCGACCAGATGTCGATGACGCCAGGCGAGCGGCCCGCGCCACGGCTGTCGACACGGATGACAATGTAGCCGTCAGGCACCCATTTCTCCGGATCGACGACCTCCCAGTTCTGATATTTGTTGGTCGAGCCGGTCGGCACGTCCGGCTGGTCGGCGCACATGCGCACCCACTGGTCCTTGTAAAGATCCTCGAACAGCAACCACTTGCCGTAGGGCCCATAAGTCATGATTACGGGATATTTGCCGTCGGCGATCGGCCGGTAGATGTCGCATCGCAGCACTAGGCCGTCTTCCATTTTGATCGGCATATCCCAGTCGATCCGCATGCCATCGCGGATTTCGCTTTTTTCACGGTATTCCATGGGCTCCTCGACGTTCGGTTTGCAGTCGATAATTATCGGGCGCCGGCAATCCGCAGTCCGTCGCCGTCGAACAGGTGGATGCGGCGCCGGTCAAAGGACAGCGCGATGCGTTCGCCGGCCTTGATCTCGGCCATGCCGAGACCTTCGGTGACTGCGACGAACGCCCGCTCGACGCCGGCGTCGAAATAGAGCAGCGTATCCTTGCCGAGCGGTTCGACCAGCCGTACCGGCAGCTCGATGTCGCCGCCGCCGCCGAGCGTGACGCCGACGTGCTCGGGCCGGATGCCGAGCGTGACCGCGCCCGCTTTCGCGGCCTTGAAGCTGTCAGGCAATGCGACGTCGAACGACTCCGAGCGAAAACGGGTGGCCCCGTTCGCTTGCACGATCTCGCCGGCAACCAGGTTCATCGATGGCGAGCCGAAAAAATCGGCGACGAAATAGTTGACCGGATTTGAATAGATCTCCATCGGTGATCCGATTTGGACGATTTCACCCAAGCGCATGACGACGATGCGGTCGGCCAGCGTCATCGCTTCTTCCTGGTCGTGGGTGACGTAAATAAAGGTGCGCTTGAGTGCCTGGTGCAGCCGATCGCATTCCGCGCGCAGCTCGCGGCGCAGCTTGGCGTCGAGGCTCGACAGCGGCTCATCGAGCAGGAAGGTGGACGGGTTGGTGACCAGGGTGCGGGCAAGCGCGACGCGCTGGGATTCGCCGCCCGAGCATTGGCTCGGCATCTTCTCGAGCAGATGACCGATGCGCACCATCTCCGCCACTTCGCGCACGCGCTTGACGCGCTCTTCCGGCGGTACGTTCTTCATGCGCAGCCCGAACTCGATATTCTGCGCCACGTTCTTGTGCGGGAACAATGCATGGCTCTGGAACACCATGCCGAGGCCGCGGTCGCGCGGCTCCAGGTCGTTGACCACGCGGCCGTCGATGCGGATTTCGCCGGAGGTCGGATCTTCAAAGCCGGCGATCATGCGCAGCGTCGTGGTCTTGCCGCAGCCGGACGGCCCGACGAAGACGACGAATTCGCCGTCCTCGATGGTGAAGCTCAGATCTTTCACCGCGTGCACCGCGCCGAAAGACTTTACCAGATTGCACAACTCGATGCGCGCCACGTCTATCTCCGTACCATGCCGAAGCTGAAGCCGCGCGCGAGATGCTTGCGGATGATCAACCCGACGATCATGAGCGGAACCGTGATGCCGACCGCGAGCGCCGCCTGGCGGCCGTAGACGCGGCCTTCGGTCGAGCCCTGATATTTCGACAATTCGATCGGCAGCGTGGTGACCTGAGTCTTGGTGATGATCAAAGCCAACAGGTACTCGCTCCAAGTTAGAATGAGGATGAACAGGAAGGTTGCCACCAGGCCCGATCTGATCAACGGCAGCACGATCTCGAACACCGTGCGCCAGCGCGAGGCGCCGAGAATTTCCGCCGCCTGCTCGACTTCGAGCGGCACCTCGTCGATGAAGCTTTTGGTCATCCAAACCGCGTAGGGAAGCGTCGTCAGAAAATAAACGAGAATGAGACCGAACCGCGTGTCGATCAGACCTATCGCCGTATAATAGAGTGACAGCGGCGCCACGATGACGATCGGTGGAATCATCCGCAGCATCAACAGCTGGAACATGCGCGCCTCGGACAGGATCCGGTAGCGCGACACCCCGTAGGCGATCATCGATCCGAACAGCACCGAGAGGAACGTTGAGGTGACCGCGATGACCGTCGAGTTGTATAGCGAGATCAGCGGTTTTTGCGACGAGATGGCATACTGGGTCTGCGCATATTCCTCGGCGCCAAACCAGACATTCATGTAGTTAGCGAGCGTCGGCGGGCTGGGAAAATAATAGGGCGGCCAGGCGAACCACTGCGTGTCCAGCTTGAACGACGTGGAAATAATCCAATAGATCGGGAAGAATGCCATCAGCCCCCAAACACTGAGGACGACATAGCGAACGCCGCTCGTGATGCGGCGGCGCTGCGACTTGGTCATCGCCATTCAGGCCTCCACTTTTGGACTGTCGGTTTGTTCGTACATCTTGTCGAGCGACCGCTTCTCCCGGCGCAGTAATCGAATCGCGAACAGGACGATCACGATCATCAGCAGCATGACGATGTAAGACATCGCCGCGCCTTTGGAGATTTCGAAGTACTGCCATGTGGTCATGAAGATGTAGACCGGAAGCGTTTCGGTCGCCGAGCCGGGACCGCCTTGGAACAAGGACCAAGTCTTCGGGAACTCCGCCATGGCTTCGAGGAAGCGCAATACGAGCGCAAGCAGAATGACCGGCCGCAGCAGGGGGACTTGCACTTCCCAGAAGATCCGCCACTTCGACGCGCCAAGGATTTCCGCGGCCTCGATCGGTTCCTTCGGGATCGCCGTGAGGCCGGCGAGCATGATGATGAAGGAGAACGGGGTCCAGTTCCAAATCTCGAGCAGGCTTACCGTCATCAGCGCGAGGTGTGGATCGCTGAGCCAAGACGGCTTGAACTCGATGCCGCTCAAGCGGGTGATGACGTCGTTGAGCGGGCCGCTCTGGTACAACATCATTTCGGCGGTATAGGCGACCACGACCGGAACGGTGAGCATCGGCAGGATGAAGATGATGTAATAGATCGCCTGGCCGCGGAACGGCTTGTGCATGAGATAGGCCAGCAGGAAGCCGAACACGAAGCATCCGATCGTCGAGCCGGTCGCGAACGCCAGCGAGCGCACGACGGCCCAGCCGAAGCGCGGGTCGGTCAAGACCTCCTTGAAGAGATCAAGGCCGATATAATCGGCATCCCACCACGAGCCGAGATAAACGGTCCATTGGTGGACCGAGAAATAGAGCTGTAGGAGCAGCACCGGCATCAGCACGAAAGCAAACAGCGCGATCAGCGGCGCTAGCAGCGAAAGCTTGAAGCGCCGGATCGCGCGACGCCGGGAGACCGCGCGCGGTGACGCCTGCAACGGTGCTTCGGCAGCCGAAAGTGCGGCCACAGTCATTCCTCGCCCCTGATTAGAAAGTCCGGACGAGCGCGAGGCTCGCCCGGCTGATTTNAAGGCAGGTCTGCTTCCTGCGGTTGCTCGTCACGCCGGCTTGAGGCGCTTCGGCATTAAGGCCTTATAGCTCACTAGATCCTTCTTGAGCTTGCTTTGGCCGATGCGGCGGATGATCGCGGTCCATTCATCCTCGGTCTTCTTGAGCACGTCCTTGGCCGGAAGCTGGCCGACAAAGGCCTCCGAAAGATTCTTGCCGAGCGCGTCCTGGAATTCCAGGTAACCGGTCAAATAGATCGGCGGCGCCACCACCTGGAAGTTGGCTTCGATCGCTTTGACGCCGGCCGGACTATAGGCGTTCTTGACCGCGTCGGACGTCATATGTTCCTTCGCCCAGGCATCGTTGAACGTGTTCACCGGGTCGGTCACGATCGGAATGCTGTTCTTGCCCGAGCCAAGCCAGAGCGCGAGATAGGCGGCTTGCGCTTTGCGCGGGCTATATTTGTTGATCAGGATCGCGGCGAGTGGCGAGGAGATCGAGCGGTGCATGCGCTTGCCGGAGAAATCCGAGCCCGGCACCAGACCATAAAGCCATTTGCCGGTCGTTTTCGATTTCGCCGGATTCTCATTTAGTTTTGCGGTGCCGTCCCAGTACTGGGTGCTCACCACGTGACCCTGCGCGATGCGCGGAATCTGCTGCGGCGTGCCCCAGTTGGCCGCCTCCGGGTGATTGTACTTCTTGTCTTTCAGATAGATGTCGACCGCGTACTGGCCGGCCGGCGTGTTCAGCGTCGGTTTCATGTCGTCGTCGAACGGGAAGCCGCCGGCGCTGTAATAGATCATGTACCACCAGGTCGGGCCGTTGGCGCGGTTGCGCAGGTTGGCCGAGCCATAGAGGTCCTTGGAGGGATCCATGAAGAATTCCTGGATCGTCTGTTCTTCCTCCCAGGTCTGCGGAAACTTCAGCTCTTTGCCGAACTTGTCGGCAAAGCGCTTTTTGTTGTCCGCATCCTCAATAATATCCTTGCGAACGTATTGGATGTGCACGTTGCCGTCGGTCGGAACGCCGTAGGTCTGGCCGCCATAGGTCATGAAGGTGCCGTAGTCGCCGACCGCGTCGATCTTGAAGTTTGCCTTCTTCATGTACTCGTCGAGCGGCTCGAGATAGCCGGCTGAGACGAGCGAAGGAATCATGTTGGAATCGATATGGATGAAGTCGAACTGCGGCGAGCGCGAGAGCGCCTCCGCCATCGCCCGCTGCGGGGCATCGAAGATCGAGATATCCTGCACCGCGCCGATGGTGATATTCGTCTGTTTGGAGAACTCGGCGATCACCGGCTGCATCGGCACCAGATAAGGCGACCAGATCATGCCATTGACGGCAGCCGGGCCGGCGCTCTTGGCCGCCGCAATGGTGCTCTCTTCCATGGTCGCAGCGTTGGCGAATGGCATTGTGCCGGGCAGGAAGTTTGTCACGGTCAGCCCGAGGCCGCCTTCCACGAATGTTCGCCGCGAAACACTAAACTTAGTCATGACATCCTCCCGTTAGGTTTTTTTGGCATTGCTCAAGCATGCGCGTTCCGACGAACCTCGCGCCGCCGCCGATCGCGGTGACCACGATGATGTTGTTCGGTCGATGAAGCTGATTGTGCGAAGATAGCAATCCGGCGCTGCCTGCAACGCGCGGGCGCAGGCAGATTGTCATAATTTTGTTCGCGAGAGGCGTAACCCATCGGCCCTCCCGGGCCTCGGCTCTCAACGCAACGCATGCCGCTCACGGCCATCGCGCGTCAAAACCAAGTGCAACTTTGACGTTTAAGTCCCTAGAACATCCGGGCTAAAGGCCGCGGTTAATTCCATCGTATGTTGATGCGTCTCGATCCGCAACACCTACGCGACGGTCTCCAGGTCCCACTTGGGCGCGCGCTCGGGCGGATCGGCGATGCGGACGTTGCGGCTGCGCAGCGCCGAGATCCGCCGCATTTCGTCTTCGCTGAGTGAGAAATCGAACACGTCGAGGTTTTCCGCGATATGCGCCTCTTCGAGCGCGCGCGGCACCGCCGCGACCATCGGCTGTTGGATCAGCCAGCGCAGGCAGATCTGGGCATGCGTCTTGCCGTGCGCCTTGGCGATTTCGCCGACGANCGGATCGTCGAGCAGCTTGCCGCGCGCCACNGGGCAATACGCGGTCAGGATCATGCCGTGCCGCTTGAGCGCCGCCAGCATNCGGTCCTGCGGCAGATAGGCGTGGTACTCGATCTGGTTGGTGATNAGCGGCTCGGGGCAGACATGCACCGCCTCCTCGAGCATGGCGATCGTGAAGTTCGACACGCCGATATGGCGCGTGAGCCCGCTNCGCTTGGCCTTGGCAAGCGCGCCGAGGGTCTCGGCGAACGGCACCTTCGGCTGCGGCCAGTGCACCAGCAGGAGGTCGACATAATCGAGTTGAAGCGCCTTCAGGCTGGTTTCCGCCGAGCGCAGGAAATCGGTCTCGCGCGCATCCAACTCAGTCACCTTGGTGGTGACCCACAACTCCTCGCGCGCGATGCCGCTGGCGCGGATGCCTTCGCCGACGCGCTCCTCGGTGCCGTATTTGCGCGCGGTGTCGATGAGGCGATAGCCGGCTTCGATAGCGTAAGCCACCAGTTCGGCCGGGCGCGCCGGAAATTCCATGGTGCCGTATCCGATCGCCGGCATTTTTGCGCCGTGGGCGGAAAGCGTGAAGGCCTTGGGGGATTGCATCGAAGGACTCCGCGGCGGGGAGGGCGGGGACGAAATACGTGCAGCGGACATCCGCCGCACCGCTAGTTGCTCAACTTGATTCCGGCGTCTTTGATCACCTTCGCCCATCGTGGCGTCTCGGTTTTTATCGCGGCCGCAAATTCCGTCGGTGTGTTACCGATGGGATCGAGTCCCTGTTGCTCCATGCTCTTGTGAACATCGGGCAAAGCCAGGTCCTTGACCGTCTCTTTGTAAATCTTGTCGATAATGTCGGCCGGCGTGCCGGCCGGCGCCAGCAAGCCGAACCACGGCACGGCTTCGAAGCCGGGAAATCCGGACTCGGCCATGGTCGGTAGATCGGGCGCGAGCGCCGAGCGCTTGAGCGAGGTGATGGCGAAGGCGCGCAATTTTCCCTCGCGCACCTGCGGCAGCACGTTCACGATATTGCCGAAGAACATCGTCAGGCGGCCGGCGAGTAAGTCCGGCAGCACGGCGGTTGAGCCGCGATAGGCCACCGGCGTCACGTCGATGTGCGCCATGTATTTGAACAGCTCGCCGGCGAGATGCTGCGACGTGCCGATGCCGGCATGGCCGTAGGTGAGCTTGCCCGGTTGCGCACGCGCCAGTGCGACCAGCTCCGGCAAGGTCTTGGCCGGCACGTCGGGATGAACCACCAGCAGATTCGCCGCAACGAATACCTGCGAGATCGGCGCGAAGTCCTTAATCGGATCGAACGGCAGCTTGTCATACAGGCTGGGATTGATGACGAGCGATGGATTTCCGCCCATCAGCAAGGTGTAGCCGTCCGGTGTCGATTTGGCGACGCGATCGGTGGCGATGTTGCTGCCGGCGCCGGTGATGTCCTCGACCGTCACTGGCACGCCCCAGCTGTCCGAAAACTTGGCGGCGAGCAGGCGCGCTGCGCCGTGCCCGGCGTAAATCCGACGATGATGCGCACCTGCCTGTTCGGGTAACCCGTTTGCGCGGCAACAGGGTTCGCGGTCAGCAGTATGGTCAGCGCAGCAAAAACCTGAAAGACGACCTTCATCGCTTCCCCCGCCGGTTTGAACGCCGCAGGGTGACATCGGCTCTGTCCGGCCGCAAGGGCAGGCGTTACGTCGGCGCCTGCTCGACCGACAGCACGCGCATGATGTCCTCATGCACCTTGCGCCGCGCGTCCTCGGTCGTTGCCGCATCAAGCCGCGTCTCATAGGCGATGCGCGCCGGGTGGTGGAACACTAGCACGCGGTCGCCGATCTCCATCGCCTCGTTGATCTGATGGGTGATGAACACCGCGGTCTTGTTGTTCTGCCGCACCAGGCGCACGAATTCGGCGCGCAGGTCGCGCGCGGTCATTTCATCCAAGGAAGAAAACGGCTCGTCGCACAGCAAAATCTCCGGATCGACCGCGAAGGCGCGCGCGATCGAGACGCGCTGGCGCATGCCGCCCGAGAGCGCGTGCGGATAATCGTTTTCGTGGCCGGACAGGCCGAGCCGCATGAGCCACTGGCGCGCGGTCTCGTTGGCCTGGCCGGCGTCGGTATCGAGGATCTGCAAGCCGAGCCGCACATTGTCGAGTGCCGAGCGCCACGGCATCAGCCGGTCGTTCTGGAATACGATGCCGATCTTGCCGCGGAAAAATGCGAACTCGCGGAATGGGTCGTGGCCGATGACCCTGGCTTCGCCGGAGCTCGGCTCGATCAGCCCGGCGACGATATTGAACATGGTCGACTTGCCGCAGCCGGTCTTGCCCAGCACGGCGACGATCTCGCCCTTGCCGATCTCGAACGACAACTTGTCGACCGCGACAAAGTCGCCGCGCCCGTCCGGGCGGCGGAATCTCTTGCTCACATCCCGGAAGCGAATGACCGGATCGGCGCTGGCCATGATCTACATGGCCCGCTCGGACACCGCGCGATAGCGCAAGGCCCAATTTTCGATCGCGTTGATAGTCTGCTGCACCACCAGCACGAACAGCACCAGCTGCAAGGTCCAGGCCATGGCGCCGGCCATGTCGAACAACTGCTGCTGGCGCAGCAATTGGTAGCCGACGCCGCCGGTGGCGCCCACCAGCTCGGCCACCACCACCACGCGCGCGGCATTGCCGAGATTGACTTTCCACGCGGTGAGAATGCCCGGCACGATGGTCGGCACGATCAGGAAACGGAACAGCGTCCAGCGGAAACGCCATGGTCATCTCGAACAGGTCCTTCGACATCGAGCGGAAGGCGTCGAGAATCTGGAAGGTGAAGGCGGGCAGGGTGGTCATCACCATGATGAACAGCACGCGAAATTCGATGCCGTGAAACCAGATGATGGCGAATACCACCCAGGACAGCGCCGGAATGCCTTGGAAAAACGTGAGCACCGGCGCGATGAAATTCTCCGCCGTCTTCGACTGTCCGATCACCAGCGCCAGAATGCTACCCAAGATGAAGGCGCCGAACAGGCCGCCGAAGATGCGTCCGGCGGTGAGCAGCACGTCCACCAAGAGCGAGCCGGTGATCAGCACCTCGATGGTGCGCGAAATGATCTCAGGCACCGGCGGGAACAGATAGTGCGGAAAAACGTAAGACAAAATCTGCCAGCCCGCCGCCAGCACGACCATGCCGGCGGCGGCTTGCAGGACGCGCATGGTGCGCGAGTTCGTCATTTCATCGGCTTGCTGTAGATCGTGTCGTTCGACGGCATCGTCTTGAAATAGCCGACGTCGACGCCGGCCTTATAGACCGCATCAATCTGCTTGGCGACCTCGCCCGCTGGCACCACGCTCATGCCGAGCCGGTCGTTGGCCTTGATCAGCGACACCAGCGCGGCGCGATCCTCCGGCGTCGATTTCGGCGCGATCAGCGCCGCCGCTTCCTCCGGATTTTTGGCGATGAACTCGCCGGCCTCCTTGTAGGTCGCGTAGAGCTTCGGGATCAATGCCTGGTTGGCCGCGATCCAGTCGTCATGGGCGGCGACGCCGAGATAGGGAATGCGCTCGCCGCCGGCAAAGCTCTTCCAGGTCTTGTTGATGCCGGTGTCGATCATCCGAATGTCGGGCTTTTTCGTCTTCAGCAGGGTATAGGCCGGCTCCCAAAGCTGGATCGCATCGGCGCGGTCGGCCAGCGCATAGCCGACCAGGCCGGGCGGCGCGGTGTTGACCACCTGCACCTTGGAGACGTCCACGCCGAGCTTCTTGGCGAAGAATTCGAACATCACGAAATTGGTGGTCGAACCGGCGGCGGCGAGCTGCTTGCCTTCGAGGTCCTTGAGCGTCTTGATCTCCGGCCGCGAGGTGACGACCGTGCCCCAGAAGTCGAACAGGTTGAACAGGTACTTCACTTTCACGCCGCGCGCGTCGGCCAGGCCGACCGTGAGGACGGCGGCGCTGCCGCCGACTTTGAACTCGCCGGAATTGAACTGCGTCGTATAGGCGTCCGGCGGCCGCTCGACGAATTCGATGTCGAGCCCGTGCGCGGCGTCCATCTTCTTGGCCTTGATCACCGGCGGCATGAAGGCGCCGAGCGAGGGAAAGCCGAACACCACGATGGTGACCTTGGCCGATGTTTGTGAGGCGGCGGGAACGGGGCTTAGCGCCACCAAGGCGAGCGCCGCGAGGGCGCAGCCGGCGGCACGCATCAGTGCGGATAATCTTGTCATCTGATCCTCCCTAGCATCGAGTGTCTCGATCGTTGTGCGTCGTTTCTTGTTATGACTGCGCGGGCGGTGCCGCGGTAACTTCGCGCCGCAGCGAGGTAAAAAACTGCTTGACCAGGTGTTTCGCGACGCCCTTCAGGATGCGCTGGCCGACGCCGGCGACCAGACCGCCGATTTCGCCCTCGCCACTATAGCGCATCGCGGTTCCGCCATTCTGGGCGCTGAGCGCAAAGGTCGCTGAGCCGCTGCCGTGCCCGAGCGTGCCGGAGCCGGAGACGGCGACGTTGCATTGCGCGGGCGGCGTCTTTTCCGACAGCGAAATCTCGCCCTCGAAGCTGCCGCCGACCGAGGCGACCTTCAGATTGAGAATGAGTTTGAAGCGGTCGCCGCCTTCAGGGATCATATCCTTACAGCCGGGAATGCATTTCTTGAGCACTGCCGGATCGTTGAGCGCGCTCCACAGCGTCTCGATCGGGACTTCGAAATTTTCCTCGCCGCCGATGTCGAGCTTCATGGTTTGCTCATGTGATCTTGAACAGCCGCGCCGCCAAGGCGCCGTTGATCGACGCCGTCTGCGCCGGCGACAGGTCGGCCTCGGCGACGATCTTCATCGGCTCGCTATCGCCGATCGGGAACGGCATGTCGGAGCCCATCATCAGGCGCTCGGTTCCCATCATCTCGATCACGAATTTCAGCACGCGCGCGTCGTGCAGGATGGTGTCGGTGTAAATAGCGCCAAGCGCGGCGACCGGGTCGCCGATGCCGGGCGTGATCGCGGCATTGCGCTTGAGGCGGCCGAGCACAAAGGGTAGCGCCGCGGCACCCATCGGCGCGAAGAATTTCGCGTTTTTGTAGCGCGCGACATGGCCGGCGCTGATCAGCCGCGCCAGCGCCACCGCCGCGTCGGTGATGCGGCCGAGCCCATTGGCGAGACCGAAATCGTTCACCCGCACGTCGCCGGCATCGAAACTCGGATGGATATGGATCAGCGCGCCGGTCTCGTCCGCCGCCTGCCAGAACGGATCGAGATCGGCATGGTCGAGCGTTGAACCGACCCCGCGCGGCAGCGTGCCGATCATGGCGCCGGGAAAACCCGCCGCTATCGCCGTCTTCAAG
>JGI20177J14857_1000412_pt1 | contig 13043 bp, 19 predicted proteins | sample NGESurdeep072012_6_FD_14857 | JGI IMG/M metagenome (IMG submission 14857) | reverse complement strand
CATCGGCGCCGCCATGATCGGCTGGTTCGGCTGCGCCATGCTCTGCTACGTGACGCCGAAGGAGCATCTCGGCCTGCCCGACCGCGACGACGTCAAGGACGGCGTCATCACCTACAAGATCGCGGCGCACGCCGCCGACCTGGCCAAGGGCCACCCGGCGGCGCAGCTGCGCGACGACGCGCTGTCGCGCGCGCGCTTCGACTTCCGCTGGCAGGACCAGTTCAACCTCGGGCTCGATCCGGAGACCGCTCAGCGATTTCACGACGAGACGCTGCCCAAGGAGGCGCACAAGGTGGCGCATTTCTGCTCCATGTGCGGGCCGAAATTCTGCTCGATGAAGATCACGCAGGACGTGCGCGATTATGCGGCGGGGCTCAACGACCCCGGCACGCTGACCGCCGAACACGGCATGAAGCTGATGAGCGAGAAGTTCAAATCGATGGGCGAGCAGGTTTATGTGCCCGCCGACGCCGTGAAAGAAAGTAACAAGGTACTCTGAAGGGGGCGGATTACGCCGCGCTATTCCACCCTACGCGCGATGGACTTGTGTCGGCGCCGCCGGTGCCTACTCGATCATGGGAAGCTCAGGGTAGAGAAGACCCATAGCCCGCAGGGATGTCAGTAGGAGGCCATGTACAGACTCGGACGGTAGCGCCGCGCCGAGAATGAAACTAAGAATCGCCCCAATATAAACTGTGAGCCAATCCTTCCGACCGAGACGACCTGCAGCCGTAATGAGGTAGTCCATTTTTGCGTCAAGGGCTCGAATTTGTTCTTGCGAAAGCGAATATGTGTCTCTTGCGGATTTCGCCAGTTCTTGCAATCGCGCTACAATCTCTATTTGTTCGTCCGCAGTGAACGGTGTGTTGTCGGTGACCTTATTGAAACCGACTCCGATCAGTTGAGCATCGCGTTGAAGCTCAGCCCATAAGTCCGGCGTGTCGAGGTCTTGCTTGACTTCTTTAAGCCACGTACTCACTCGTGGCATCAGAGTTTGCCAGCTACAGGGACCGTATGGCCAAACGTAACCTTCCCCTACGACATATTGCCCAACGTAGTAGCCTGATTCGCGCCTCACGATAAAACCCGACTCAGACCATTTGTGTTTGATTCTGACTTCGATACCAGAATCGTCCAGATCGAACTCTCTAGGGTCGAGTCCGCCCACCTGGATGGCCTCAAAAATATTGTTCCTTTGCCACTTCTGCAGTAGCGGGGGAGGCGATGCCTTCGCAGGCTTCTTTTTCCTCGCTGATTTAGCTTTCATGTCCCAATGTATCCGAAGGATGGGTTGAGCGAAAGTGAAACCGACCTTACGCGCTTTGCAGATGCAATCCGCGTCCTGGTGGGCTTCGCTTCCGCCTTCGCGCTGACGCGCTTTGGCGGACAAGTCGCTCAGCCCACCTTACGCTCGCTAGGTTGATCGAAGATCATTTTTGGCGTCGTAGATACGTCGCGCCAAACCCATTCCCATCGAGAATGCAAAAGCGAAAATGGCAAGCACGATGCTTCTGAGTTCTAGAACGTCTCGAGTCCCAAACATCGATTTTATCGCATCGGCGCGAATTCTCGCCACCTCAGAATTGTAGTCATTTACAAGGAGAATGGTCGACATCCACACCTTATTCAATATTTCATCGTCAACATTGGGTAATGCCAGTGAGGGAAGCTGCGCAGGGAGGTAATCGTCCGCAACCAAAACGCCATCGGCGTAGGCAATTAATTTCTCACACTGCGCGGTATAAGCTAGGTTCCCTTTGGCCGTCTCTTGCCTCACATCCGCACATGCCTCGCGAATCTTCGAAACGATTGCTCCCTTTGTTTCGTGACTCTTCAACGCTATTGCAACGGTGGCACGAACGCCCTCTTCTCGCTTTTCATAGTTTGCGACCGCAATGAATGACCCGATGAATCCTAGGACGGTGATGCTATAGCTGATCAGGTCGAGAATCCGAGAAACAAATCTTTTATTGTTGTTCAATCGATAACTGAGATATGAAATAGTCATGCCAAATGAGAAGAGAAACACAACCGTCGCAATCAAAAATCCTAACATGATCGACATCCACAATTTAGCTAGTGTAGGGTGGACAAAAGCGCACAACGCCGAACTCACACGAAACAATGAATTGCAACGCGATCGAAAACGGTGGGCTTCACTGCGCTCAGCCAACCCTACGCTCGCTATAAACTAAGGCTCACACTTTGCTGCCACTGACGAATCCAACAAGGCCGCCCGCCAGAAGCTTCGCAAATGTTTCAGCCGCGGTTCGCCCTGGACCGGACGAGAATATCGCTCCGCAAAGCGAGACAAGAAATGCAAAGAAAATGAGAGTCGCGACGTAATTTTTCCCCTGGCCCAATATTTGGAATATTCCATCCTGCGCATAGGCCGGAGTGGTCAACAAAGCGAACCTGCCAAAAGGAAAAGTAGCGAGGTGAAACATCCCGGCGAAAAGCCCCAGTATGTACAGAACGGCGTCGCCACCCGTTAAAAGGTATCTCAACCGCTCACGCGGCTTCATTTCATCGACCAGGCGATTAAGGGTTGCTTGCAAATCATGCACGGTACCCATTTCCAACATCGGACCCCCTATGTGTGTACACAATCAAAAATTGCATATTTTTTACGGTGCTTCAACAGTGTGGCTCTTGACATTTATTCCTATAGGATTATAGTCCCCATCGTCTCCTCCTCCGAGGGCGCTCTCATGAGGCGTCATGGCGGGCGGGAGGGGATGCGGCGCCCGCGGGCAGGCATCGCAAGCCTGCCTCCGGGAGGCCCCGGGCAGCCGTCCGTCCCTACTACGAGGGACTGCCCTTCGGTGGGCTGAACGCGGCGCGGACGAAGGTGGGCGAAAGCCTGCCGGATCGGGTTGAGCCAAAAGCCGCCCGGGTCCGCGTCCGGAAGTTACGGCCCCGGGGACAGAAAAGCCGCGATGGAGCGCCGAGAGGCGCCCGCGTTCCTCGCACGAGGGGCGCGGCTAGACGGAAGACTGGTGCGCCACTCGGTGCTCCATCCCCTCGATTTTGCGAGGGGGAAAAAAGAGGACGACGACGTACCCGGCGCCGCAAAGAATACGGGCGCTGGCGCTTGTCTTTGAGCGCGAACCGGGCAAGCCCGGCACGCGCATGCTGTTTGAAATTTGAATCGGGACGCGAGAACTAAACCGTTCGTCCCCGCGCAAGCGGGGACCCAGTTCTAACAGAGGTGAGCCTGTCTGGATCCCCGCCTTCGCGGGGATGAGCGGGCAATAGCCCGCTCACTTCAGCGACAACGCGAGACCGCTCAGATCGGCGCTGACGATGAGGCCGGCCTGCTCGCCGGCCAGCGTGAGCACCGCGCCGCTCTGGTTGGTGAGCACGACCGCCTGCGCGCCCCGCCCGGCGGCCGCGCCGGCGCCAGCCTGGGCATAGACGCCCGCGACATCGGACGGCCGGCGGATATTGCTGACCGTGCCATGGAAACGCGTCTCCGAGGCGCCGAAGGTGAAGCCGTAGCTCAGGCCGCCGATCGACAGCGGATAGCGCCTGCCCTGAAACGTCAGCACGCCGCTGCCGGCCGAGCCGCCGATCACGAAACCAGCCTTATAAATCCGGATGCTGATGGTGCCGCTGTCGGCATAGGCCGCCGGCGCAAGGCTCGCGCTCCCGAGTGCCATCAGCGCGATGAGGCCTGCGCGCAGTCCCGACGAAAATCGCATGTTGTCATCCTTATGAAAGGGGTTGATCGCCAAAGCCACAATACGCCAAAGCGTCCGAAGTTCCATACGTCTGCGGCCGGCGCTTCCCCCTCACCTCTTGAACAGTCCCATGATCGCCGCCTGCGCCAGCGTGGCGAAATGCAGGTTGAAGCCGACCACCGCCGCCGAGGTGTCGGCCTTCACGTCCAATTTCTCGGCGCCGACCGCGAACACCGTGAACAGATAGCGGTGCGGGTGGTCGCCCTCGGGCGGGCACGGGCCGCCATAGCCGGGCGCGCCAAAGTCAGTGCGCGTCTGTAGGCTGCCTGCCGGCAGCTTGCCGCCCGCACTGCCGGCGCCGGCCGCCAACTCGCTCACATTGGCCGGAATGTTCACCACCAGCCAGTGCCAGAAGCCCGAGCCAGTCGGCGCGTCGGGATCGAAGCAGGTGACGGCGAAACTCTTGGTGCCGGCCGGCGCGCCCGACCATTTCAGATGCGGCGATTTGTTGCCGCCGGCGCAGCCGAAGCCGAAATCGGCCGACAGGATGAAATCCTTGGCCAGATAGTCGCCGTCCTTGAAGCTGTTGCTGCTGACGGTGAACGCCATGTAACGTCTCCTCTAGGTCCCGAACGCGCAAAGCCTAGTCCGGTTCGCACAAATCGCAATGGGCTCGCTGCCGATGAACGACATCCTCTCGATCAACCAATTCGACGCCGCGGTTTATATCTGCCTGTTCGTCGCCGTCGTCATGGGCTTCATGACCGGCATGCTGCGCAGCCTGGCGACGATTTTCGGCTATGTGGCGGCGATGNGCCTGGCGGTGGCGCTGGCNCCGCNGCTGGCGCCGGTCATCACCGCGCAATTCAAATTGCCGCCGGCGCAGACCTGGCTGGTGTTCGGCGGCATCTTTCTTGGCGNCGGCATGCTGCTCAGCGCGCTGCTGCGGCTGACCGTCAGCGAAATGGTCGGCCCCACTATCAGCATTCCGGATCGCGTGGCCGGAGCCCTGCTCGGTGCCGTTCGCGTCGGCCTGCTGGCCGTGCTGCTGGTGCTCGTGTTCGACCGCATCATTCCGCCCGGCCGCGAGCCGGCCTTCCTGAAGGGATCGCAATGGCGGCCGGTGCTGTCGCAGGCCGGCCAGCAGGGTTGCGCGCGCTGCCGCCCGACATCGAGGCCTACATCGATCGCTTGAAGCGCGAGCGGGGAATCTGAAGTCAACGGCGCGTGGGGACGCGGGGGCGCATGGAGCAGGCAGACATCACGGCATCGCCATAGCTGCGCGCCGCTTTCTTTTTGCGTTAGTCGGTCGCGGGCAGTTTTTTCTTCGCCGCCTTCTTCTTCACCGGCGGCGGCGCAGCCGCCGCAGCAGCGGCTTCCTCGGCGTCGCGCGCCAGCCGCAGCGCGCGCAGCCGCGTGGTCTTGGCGCGGTTGGCGGCGGCATTGTTCTCGTAGTCGAGCATCGCGCGCTTGCCGTCCTCGGCCTGCCGCAGCTTCCTGAACTGGCTGTTGGCGGCGTTCTTGTTGGTATTGTCTGCCACTGCAATCTCCATGGCTGGAATGTTTCGGACACAAAGACAGGCCACGCGCGCCATAGTGGCGCGGGGCCTATTTGCCGGCGGCGGCTCGCAGCGCGGCGTTGATACGCTCTTGCCAGCCCGGGCCGGCCTCTTGGAAGTGATCTAAGATGTCGCGGTCGATACGCAAGGACACAAACTCCTTGGCGCCGGGCAGCGACGGCGCTTTCGGTGCGGACTCCGCGGGCTCCGCGGGCTTGGTGGTCGCCGCCTTGAAGGCCATTTCGGCCATATGCCGCGAATCGGTAGGATGTCTAGCCATTAATGGTATTCTAGCACGCCTGGGCGCGATTTGCCCGGCCGGAATGCGCTCCGCCGCCGCTCAACCGTCCCATGAAACGCCAAACCCTACATCTTCGCGGCGCGCCGCCAATGGATGCGGAAATGATTGCCTCGGCTGTCGGGCGGCGAGGTCAGCGTCAGGTCGTCGCCGGCAAGCGTGATGTGGCGCACCTGGGTGTCGCCGACCCGGTTGGGATTGACCGCGGTGAAGATGCTGTGGCTCACCTCGTCGCCCGTCACCTCGAAGCGGCCGGCATAGGCGACCACGCCGAGCACAGCCGCGGCGCGCTGCTCGGGCGTGGTGGCGTCGAGATCCATGCGGGCCACCGTCTCGGCCACCGGCTTGCGCGCGATCGGTGTATTGACCACGGCCATGTAGCCGTCCGGCGAGTAAATGATCTGCGAGGCACGCGCCACGTCCGCCGTCACGCTGCCGTCGGCGCGCACGATCTCGCGCCCGCGCTCGCGCCAGACGCCCACCAGGTCTTCGTTTTTCATGGCCGTTTCGCTCCCCTATTGAGGCCACGTTATCGATCCGCCGGCCCCCCCGCAAAGCCATCGATCCCGGTTGCACGCGGGGCGTGCAAGGGGCAGAATATCGGTTGTGGGGGTGGGGCGTAGCTGTTGTGTGTACGGATGTGCGGGGGCGTTTGGCCGGCGCGGCGAGCGCGGCGATGTTGCTGCTCGCCGCCTGCACCCACGATCCTTACGTCAACGCCACCAACACGACGCCGTCCGGCGAATGGCGGATCGAGCGGCAGATCGACCGCGTCACCGGCGCGCCGATCTCGAGCGTCCTCCTGATGACGAGCCGCGTTTCCAACGGCAACGCCGTGTTCGCGCCGCCGGCGCAAATGCAGCTCGCATGCTTCAAGGAACACCCGGTCGTCGTCATCGCCTTCGCCTTCAAGATCGGCTCCACCAGAAACGCCGAGCTCGGTTACCGTTTCGACGACAAGCCCGGTCATGAGCCGCGCGTGCGGGTGGTCGTAGATTACAAGAGGGTGGTCATCGATGACCCCAATGAGGTGGCGCGGTTCGCCGGCGAACTGGCGACGGCCGACGGCCTCTATGTGCGCATCCGCTCGCTCAACACCGCGCGCACCAGCGCGGAATTCAAGGTCGCCGGCGCGCCGGCGGCGATCGCGGCCGCCTACGCTGGTTGTCCGCTGACGGCCGCAACGCACGCGAGCGCATTGCCGCCCGCCGGCCGCCCGGCCGAGGAAGATTGATCACCGCGCGCGTTCAGGAGTATTTCGGATCGCGATCGAGCAGCTCGATTGAAATGCCCTGCGGCCCGCGCAGGAAGCAGATCTTGATGCCCGGCCGCGGCGAATGCGGCTCCTTGGTGAACTCGACGCCCTTCTTCTTGAGGTCGGCGGCAATGGCGTCGATGCCGGAAACCGCCAGGCCGAAATGGTCGAGCCCCTGATAGGGCGTCGTGGGCGCGCCATTGACGCCGTCGCCGGCGGTGACCTGCGCGAGGAAGATGTTGGCGCCGCCGAGCTTGATGTCGATGCGCGGCTTGCCCAATTGCGTGCTGCGGATCACCTGCGCGCCGAACATGCGCTCGAACCATTGCGCGGTCGCTTCCGGATCGGGCGTGCGCAGATGGATGTGATCCCAGGTAAAGGTCGCCATGGCGTTTCTCCCGTTGTGACGTTTTGAAGCAATTTAGCGCATAGCCGGCGCCCTGGTGCAACGGGGCGTCCCGCTGCGACACCATCGCAAGCCCTGGTTGATCCAGATCAATTCCCGCTTCGCTCCGGCGCTCATCCTGCCATGTCATCCATAGGAGAATCTCATGATGTGGTGGAACGACTATGGGCCGGGACCGTGGATGTATTTCATGCCGGTGTTCTTCATCCTGATGATGGGCGCCTGTGTGTTCATGATGTTTTTCATGATGCGCGGCCGCCGCCGCGGCCAAAGCGGCTCGCTTGAAATCCTGAAGGAGCGCTTCGCGCGCGGCGAAATCGACAAGGCCGAATACGAAGAACGCCGGCGCCTACTGGACGCCTGAGCATGAGCGCCCCGCAAAACGGCGAACAGATCTACACCTGCCCAATGCACAAGGACGTGCGCCAGGCCGGTCCCGGCAAGTGCCCGCATTGCGGCATGGCCTTGCTGCCTGAAGGCGCGCGCTTCGCCATGGTCCGGCACATGTTCTCCAACCCGCTGCCCCTGGTGCTGATGGGCGCGATTATGGTTGTGCTGATGATAGCCGCGGTGATGACGCGCTAACGGCCGCGCCGCGCGCGTCGAAGCTCATCGGCAACGCGACGATAAACAGCGGCAGGATGAACAAGGGGCCGAACGCAATTCCGGTCAGATGCGCCAGCGCCGCCGCCACCAGCGCTAGCAGCAGCACGCCGCGCCCCGGCATCGCCAGCTTGAGCGCGCAGTAGAATGCGTACCAGCTCGCCGACAGCCACACGAACAGCGCCGGCACGTAGGGGATGAGCGCGAACGGCGCGGTGAGCAGCAGCATCACCGGCGGATAGCTGTAGTGATAGCCGTCGAGCGGCGAGCCGACGATGGTCTCCTGGAAGGCGTGTCCTCATAAAACGCGCTGTGCGCTATGTCCGCTATGCCCCCCAATAGCGGACATTCGTCGGCACACTTACATTGGCACTTGGCCGCGATAAGTTTGCGCGCGCCGGCTTATCCCCGCTTCAGCTCAAAAATTTCGGCGCGTCGCCGCGCCCGGCTTGACTCTATTCTTCATTAGGATTATATTCCAGACCGTCCGGCTCAATTGAGGGCGTCATCTAGAGACGTCTAAATGATGGAGCCGGATGCGGCGCCTGCGGGCGGGGCTCGTAACCCCGCTACCGGGAGGCCCTGGGTCGCCGTCCGTCCCCACTAAGAGGGACTGCCTTCGATGGCTGGACGCGGCACGGACGAAGGGCGGCGAAAGCTGCCCGGATCAGGGAGGGGGAATCCTTCCCGTCCGCGCCCGGAAGTTACGGCCCCGGGGACAGAAAAGCCGCGATGGAGCGCCGAGAGGCGCGCACCCTCAGCCAGAGGGTGCCCGCGCCGCAAGGCGTGGATTGCTTAGGATGCGCCGCTCGGCGCTCCGTCCCCTCGATTTTTCGAGGGGGAAGGAAAGGGACTACGGCGTACCCGGCGCCGCCAAGAATACGGGCGATAACGCTTGGCTGTTTGAAAATTTGGAACCGCGTGACCCGATGTCACTGCATGCAAGTATTTCCGTCGCGTGCTACGGCTTCGCCGATGGCCGTCATATTGCCCCTCGTCGAAGCCGCCGAGCAGCTGCCCGCGCGCGGCTCATTGATCGGCCTCGACCTCGGCACAAAGACCATCGGCGTCGCCTCGAGCGATCCCGACCGCAGGCTGGCGGCCGGGGTTACGACCATCGCACGCACAAATTTCACCGCCGACGCCCGCCGCTTGCTGGCGCTCGCCGCCGAACGCAAGGCCATAGGCTTCGTGCTCGGCCTGCCGGTCAACATGGATGGCTCGGAGGGCCCGCGCGCGCAATCGACCCGCGCCTTCGCGCGCAATTTCGCCAAGCTCACCGAGTTGCCGATCGCGCTATGGGATGAGCGGTTGTCCACCGCAGCGGTCGAGCGCGGATTGATCGAAGCCGACATGCGCCGCAACAAGCGCAAAGAAGTGATCGACCAGCACGCCGCCGCCTATATCCTGCAAGGCGCGCTCGATCGCCTCGCGCGACTAAAAGAATAGCGAAAAGGGCGGACCTTGCGGCCCGCCCTCGCCCATTCGTTATCGAACGCAATTTAGTTGCAGGCACCGAAGTTGATCGATGCTGGCGACTGTATGCAATTGCGCGGGCCACGCTGATAATAGGACCGGCCGGAATAGTAGGTCGGAGCCGGCTCCACATAGACCGGCGCCGCCTCATAGGCGTAGCCAGCATAGCCCGGCTCCTCGTATGCGTAGCCCGGCTCGGCGTAGTAGCCGGGCGCGTAGCCGTAGCCCGCTCCTCCGTAATAGCCGTTATTGACAACGGCAGCGCCGACCAGCGCACCGGCGACAAAACCGAGACCGGCGGCGGCATTGCGTCCATGGCGCGCCTCGCTCGGCGTCGCCGCGGCAACGGCAAGCACGCCCGTCAAGGCGACGGCTGCCGCATATTTGAAAATTGTCTTCATGGTGCCTCCTTTTGCCCAGCGTCCGGGCATTCACATATAAACGTCGGAAAAACCGCAAAGGTTCCAGATGCGACAAGATGGCGCGTTTGCCATGACGTGCGAACTGGCACCTGTTTGCGCCGCCGACGACCGAGCCGTGGCCGGCCCAGCCGACTGTGGATCGGCCTGCGATACCCTTGCCCGATACCGGCCTTGCGCCTATAGAACTGCCTTTAATGAACATTGCTCCGAAATCCTCGTTCGTCCTCAACCAACGGCATCTGTTGGGGATCGAAGGGCTTTCCCGCGAGGAGATTTCCGGCCTGCTCGACCTCGGCGAGGAATTCGTCGAGCTCAATCGCCAGGTCGAAAAGAAGCGCACCTCGCTGCGCGGCCGCACCCAGATCAATCTGTTCTTCGAGGCCTCCACCCGCACCCAGTCCTCGTTCGAGCTGGCCGGCAAGCGGCTGGGCGCCGACGTGATGAACATGTCGACCAGCTCGTCCTCCATGCGTAAGGGCGAGACGCTGATCGACACCGCGATCACCCTCAATGCCATGCACCCCGACATCCTGGTGGTGCGCCACAACGCCTCCGGCGCGGTCGAACTGCTGGCGAGCAAGCTCGACTGCTCGGTGATCAATGCCGGCGACGGCTCGCACGAGCACCCCACCCAGGCGCTGCTCGACGCCCTTACCATCCGCCGCAACAAGGGCGGCATCGAAGGCCTGCTGGTGGCGATCTGCGGCGACATCCTGCATTCGCGCGTCGCCCGCTCCAACATCATCCTGCTCAACGCCATGGGCGCGCGCGTGCGGGTCGTGGCGCCCTCCACATTGCTGCCGCCCGGCATCGAGCACTTCGGCGTCGAAGTCGCGCGCGACATGCGCGAGGGCTTGAGCGGCGCCGATATCGTGATGATGCTGCGGCTGCAGCGCGAACGCATGAACGGCTCCTACGTGCCGTCGCTCTCGGAATATTTCCACTTTTACGGGCTCGACGAGAAAAAGCTCAGCTATGCCAAGCCTGACGCGCTGGTCATGCATCCGGGGCCGATGAACCGCGGCGTCGAGATCGACTCGATCGTCGCCGACGGCGCGCAGTCGCTGATCCGCGAGCAAGTCGAAATGGGAGTGGCGGTGCGCATGGCCGTGCTGGAAGCTTTGTCGCGGAATTTGCCGAATGCGTAATGGACTTTCCTCGTCATTCCGGGACGGCGCGCAGCGCCGGACCCGGAATCCAGAGGCAATGTCCTCAAGCGTAACTGGATTCCGGGTTCGCACCTTCGGTGCGCCCCGGAATGACAGAGGTTTGTGATGCTGTCCGACCACCGCCGCCCGATCCTGCTCGCCAACGCCCGGATCGTCGATCCGTCGCGTGACTTCGATATCGTCGGCGATTTGCTGATCGCCGACGGCGTGATCCGCGAAGCCAAAAAGGGCATCGGCGCCGCCGGCGTTCCGGAAGGCACCGACGTGGTCGAGTGCCGCGGCAAGCTGGTCGCGCCCGGCCTGGTCGACATGCGCGCTTTCATCGGCGAACCCGGCGCCGGCCATCGCGAAACCTTCGCCTCCGCCAGCCAGGCCGCCGCGGCCGGCGGCGTCACCACCATCATTTGCCAGCCCAACACCTCGCCGGTGATCGACGATCCGGCGACGGTGGATTTCGTGCTGCGGCGCGCGCGCGACACCGCGATCGTGCACGTGCATCCGATGGCGGCGCTGACCAAGGGGCTCGACGGCCAGGAAATGACCGAGATCGGCCTGCTCAAGGCGGCCGGCGCGGTCGCCTTCACCGACGGCGACAAGAGCGTGACCAACGCGCAGGTGATGCGGCGCGCGCTCACTTACGCGCGCGATTTCGACGCGCTGATCGTGCATCACACCGAGGACCCGGATCTGGTCGGCGACGGCGTGATGAACGAAGGCGAATTCGGCGCGCGCCTCGGCCTGCTCGGCATTCCGAAGGCGGCGGAAACGATCATGCTCGAACGCGACATCCGTCTGGTCGCGCTGTCGGGCGGACGCTATCACGCGGCCTCGATCACCTGCGGGGAATCGCTCGAGGTGCTGCGCCGCGCCAAGAACGCCGGTCTTAGCGTCACCGCCGCGTGCTCGATCAATCACATCACGCTCAACGAAAACGACATCGGGCCCTACCGCACCTTCCTGAAACTGTCGCCGCCGCTGCGCGCCGAGGACGACCGCAAACTGCTGGTGGCCGCGCTCGCAAGCGGCCTGCTCGACATGGTGATGTCGGACCACAATCCGCAGGACGTGGAAACCAAAAGGCTGCCGTTCGCGGAAGCCGCCCCCGGCGCAATCGGTCTCGAGACCATGCTCAGCGCCGGCTTGCGGCTGGTGCATTCCGGCGAGATCGAATTGATGACATTGCTGCGCGCGATGTCGACGCGGCCGGCGGAGCTGCTCGGTCTTTCCGGCGGCACGCTCAAGAGCGGCGCACCGGCGGATGTGATCGTGGTCGATATCGACGTGCCCTGGATCATTGATGCGGTCGAGCTCAAATCGAAGTGCAAGAATACGCCGTTCGATGAAGCGCGCATGACCGGACGCGTGGTGCGCACCATCGTCGCCGGCCGCACCGTTTACGAATACGTATGACTTACGCGCTCGCGCTCGCCGTCGGCTATCTGCTCGGCTCGATCCCGTTCGGGCTGCTGCTGACGCGCGCGGCCGGCGGGCCCGACATCCGCGCCATCGGCTCGGGCAATATCGGCGCGACCAACGTGCTGCGTACCGGGCGCAAGGGCCTCGCCGCCACGACCTTGCTGTGCGATGCGCTCAAGGGCACCGCCGCGGTTTTGCTCACAGCGCATTATGCGACGCCCGACGCGGCGCTTGTTGCCGGCTTCGGCGCCTTCCTCGGTCATCTCTTTCCGGTGTGGCTCAAGTTCAAGGGCGGCAAGGGCGTCGCCGTCTATATCGGCGTGCTGATCGGGCTCTACTGGCCGGGAGCACTTATCTTCTGCACCATCTGGATCGCGGTCGCGGCGTTAAGCCGCTACTCCTCGCTCGCGGCCTTGGTCGCCAGCGCGCTTATCCCGTTGGCGTTGTGGGGTCTGGGCCAGCCGAGCGCCGCGGCATTATTCCTGCTGCTGAGCGCGCTGTTGTGGGTCATGCACCGCGCCAATATCGCCCGCCTGCTCAATGGCAGCGAAGGAAAAATCGGCGTCTCTCCTGATCCTGGGTTGTAATCCGCTAAACCCGGTTGTAGTGCGCCGCCCGCTGGGCGATGCTCACGCGGTAACGGGCGGGGGGCGTCGTTGAGCGAGCGAGTGCGACTGAGCGAAGAGCAGCGGCTCGACTGGTTGCGCCTCATCCGGACCGACAATATCGGCCCGCGCACCTTCCGCGACCTGGTCA
>JGI20177J14857_1000409_pt1 | contig 13078 bp, 8 predicted proteins | sample NGESurdeep072012_6_FD_14857 | JGI IMG/M metagenome (IMG submission 14857) | reverse complement strand
GCGGGCAACGCGAAGAACTTAGCTATGTTTTTCATCCGAGCCCCGATCATCCGGCGCCGGCTCGTCCAGGACCTGTATCAGGCCATGCGCAATGGGCAAGTCGGCGGCGGTTTCGCTTGCGCGAGCCGGGGGGGGCGAACTTCGGCGTCGAAGCGATCGAGAAACTTCGCGAGCGGCTTCAGTCTGCTTCGTCACCCGCGAGCATCGCAACTATTCCCCGAGCGGTCGGATAGTCAACGTGCAGGGATTTCATGCAGAGCGTCCACGCAGCGGCATTATCGCGCTTGGCGATAAGCGCCAGCATCTGCGACTTGAGCGGCTCATGGACGCGCGCCATAGCCGCCTTGGCCCGTTCGCGACCGGCAGCGTGCATCTGCTGCTGCTTGGCAAACCGTTGCATCCCAAGTTCCGTTGGGCATGGCTGTACCTCGTACCAGTGGCCATTTTCCTGGCCGATCATTTCGTTCACCGTGGCGGTGCCGCCATCCTGGGTGACAAATTCCATTCCCATCAGATGAGTCGGCGGCATTGGGTAGGTGGCGTACTTCGTCGCATTCATCAAATTCGGCGGCAGCTTGGTAACCGTCAGGTGATAGTTCTTGCTAATTGGAAGGTCGAATTGCTGCCTTATCCGGTCGTCCAGAAAATTCTTGTTCTGGCCGATGCATTTCATCGTGGACGGCGCGATCAGCTGCTGGATCGCGGCGAAATCTTTCGCATACATGGCGTAGACCATCTTGTGCGCCAATTCCCGCTGCGGCGGCGTGCCCTTCTCAGCCTCCTTCTCAGCCGCCACTTCCTGGGCCGAACGGGTCGGAGCGCCTTGCGGTACGGCAGCCGGCGCACGCTTCGCCCACGGCAATTCCTGTGGCGCGGCGGACTGCTGCGCGGTGGCCGGCGTGGCGAGCGCGGCGGCNGCAGCCAGCGCAAGCANGGCAAATATCGTTCCCGAAGGCTTTAGCATCTCACTCCCTCATCGCAGAGTGCACGCGGGGCGCCACTNGACTTTCAAGTCGTCGATCAATTTCACTTTTTCACTTTTTCACTTTTCACTGAATCGCGCAGCGCCTGCAANCCGTCCGCGAAGCCGATGGCGAGATTAATCTTTGTCGGGAATCGACTTCAATTGCTCGAGCCATGCGGTCGCTTCGCTGTCCGAGGGCGCCCGATAGTCGCCGCGCGGCGACAGCGATCCGCCCGAACCGACCTTGGGCGCGTTGGGGATACAACTGCGCTTGAACTGGCTCAACTGAAAAAAGCGGTACAGAAACGTATGCAGATGTCCCTTGATTGTCGCGATGTCGTACTGGTTGCGGCGATCGTGCGGAATGTCCGGCCACTCGCCCGCGTCCTTGTCGCGCCACGCATTGTAAGCGAGGAACGCGACCTTCGGCGGCGGGTATCCGAAGCGCAGCGTGTAGTAGAGGAAGAAATCGTGCAGCTCGTAGGGGCCAAGCGTCGCTTCGGTGTCGTGGCTGGGATGTCCGTCCTCCGACGTGCCGGGGATCAGCTCGGGGCTGATTGGAGTGGCGAGAATCTTGATCAACGTCGCACTGGTTTCGCGGCCGAGGCTTTCAGTTTGCGCAAGCCATCGAATTACGTGCTGGATCAATGTTTTCGGCACGCTCGCATTGACGCTGTAATGAGACATGTGATCGCCGACGCCATAGGTGCACCATCCCAGCGCGAGCTCGCTCAAGTCGCCGGTGCCGACCACCAGCCCGCCGCGCAGGTTCGCCAATCGAAAAAGATGGCTGGTGCGCTCGCCCGCCTGCACGTTCTCGAACGTAACGTCGTAAACTTTCTTGCCTTCGGCATAGGGATGCCCGATGTCTTTGAACATCTGCATGCAACTCGGCCGAATGTCTATTTCATCGGTCGAGCAGCCGAGCGACTTCATCAGGCGGCGCGCCTGCTCGAGAGTTCGCGCGCTGGTGGCAAAGCCAGGCATCGTGACGGCAAGAATATTTTTGCGCGGTGACGCGAGCCGGTCCATCGCACGCGCGCATACCAGCAGCGCGTGGGTAGAATCGATTCCGCCCGAGATTCCAATCACGACGCGTTCCAGGCCGGTCGAGCGCAGGCGAGTCGCCAGGCCTTGAACCTGGATGTCGAAAACTTCGGCGCATCGCTCGTCGCGGGTTGCGGGATCCGAGGGCACGTAAGGGAACCGCTCGTAGCGCCGCTGCAGAAGCATCTTCGCGCGCCGCGGCAATTCCGTCGAAAATGAAATCCGCCGAAAGCGCCGTACTCGCTCGAGCTCGCGCTGAGCCGTGTCGCCGAACGTGTTTTGGCGCATCCGTTCCTGCGACAGCCGTTCGAGATCGATTTCCGCCGAGATCACTTGCGGCCGATCCTTGAAGCGCTCGGACTCGGCGACGAGGTTGCCGTTCTCGGCGATCAATGCGTGGCCGTCCCAGGCGAGATCGGTCGTCGATTCACCCACTCCGGCCGCGCTATATGCGTACGCCGCAATGCATCGCGCGGATTGGCCGATGACCAGCGAGCGGCGGTAGTCGGCCTTGCCGATCGTGATGTTCGACGCCGACAGGTTCAGCAGCACCGTCGCGCCCGCCAGCGCCGCATATGACGACGGCGAAATCGGAACCCATAAGTCCTCGCAAATCTCGGCGTGAATCGTGAGCAGCGGCTGCTCCTCGTGCTGGAAGATGAGGTTGTTGCCGAACGGAACCGCGCGATTCCCAGCCAGGTCGATTTCGTCGCGCGTCGCAGCGTCGGCCGAGGCAAATTGCCGCGGTTCGTAGAACTCGCGGTAGTTCGGGAGATTCGTCTTCGGCACGACGCCGAGAATCCGCCCGCGATGAATCACGATCGCGCAGTTATACAGATGATGATCGATCTGGAGCGGCGCTCCGACCACGCTGACGATGGAAAGCTTCGCGGTCGCCTCGACAACCACGGCGATTGCGTCAAGGCATGCGTCGAGCAGCGCGCGCTGCTGAAACAGATCGTCGCACGAATAGGCGCTCAGCCCCAATTCGGGAAACAGTGCGAGCACCGCCTTGCGCTCGGCGGCTTCGCGGATCAGCGCGACGGTATGTTCGGCGTTGTAAGCGGGAGCTGCGACGCGAACCGACGGCACTCCAACCGCGATTCTGACGAAATCGTGATTGTAAAGATTGAAAAAGTTTCCGTTCCTGGTCACGTCGTTTCCCTTGGGCGCCGCACGGCAATCGGCCCGGCATCCCCGCCCATGCGAGCCGCCCTCTTAAGAAGACTGTGCCGATTGTGGGCGGCCGGTACAAGATTGCCCGCTCCGCCCCGAGCCATCGCTCAAGCGCCGTGGCCGCGTAGGGGGGTGGCCCCCGGCTCCGGATCGAGCCTCTCTCTGACAGAGAGGTGCCACGGGCACGCGGCAATCCGGGGTCCCTCGGCTTCGCTCGGGATGACATAAAAAAGTGAGTATGCGGGCATTTCTCGGGCGTCGCAGAACCCTCACCTAATCTCTCCCGTGAAATCTGCACCCTCACGCGCGCCGGAGGCGCGGCCGAGTGTCTGTGACACCTCGCCTCAGGTGCGAGGCAACCAGGAAGGAACCGGGATTCTTCCCCTTCGGCTGCGCTCAGGGCTTCGGCTGGTGGAAGGGGAGTTATCCAGAAGCGCTCTAGAATGACACAAGAAAGAAGCGGCGGAACTCGGGATGACACAAGAAAGAAAAGTGGCGCGGAACGCAAGATCGTAATTGGGGGCGAGGGATCGGACGGGAAGACTAGCAAATCGGTTCTTTGGGGAACTTTGATAGTGTTCGAGGAGGTGGGCTGTGGCGGTATGCTTGGCCTCAACACGCAGTTAACGCGCAGTTAACACGCAGCCAGGTCCCGCCGTCTGTCTAGCATCCTCATCACCAAGCATAGCCGGAAGGTGCAGGTCAGGGCTGTCGGAAGGAGAGCGCGTGCGCCCTAGTTTGCGGAGTGGCGGGATCGTATTGGCGACGGCTATTGCGGCCACATTGTGGCTTTCGACAATGCGCGGAGTTTTGCGCGCGGGAGTTGGCGCGCTGATTGCGGATCGGGTGCTGGGGCAAATCGATTTCATCAAGACCGCGGTGAACTTTGTCGACGCGATCGGAATGCACGCGCCGGCGGGAGTGGCGATCGACCAGTGGGCCGGCCACGTGCTGGTGGCGGACACGCAGAACAATCGCGTACTGGGCTGGAAGAGCACCGCGGCGTTTGTATCCGGTGGCGCGGCAGACCTGGTGATTGGGCAGCCTGATTTCAATTCGTCGGGATGCAATCAGAATGCGTCAGCGCCGGATGCGACGCGGCTGTGCCAACCGATCGGAGTCGCGGTTGACGTATCACATAACGTGTACGTCGGGGATACGCTGAACAACCGGGTGTTGGTATTTGGCGATCCGTTTGCGGCGCTTTCCAGTAAAAATCAAACGAACGATTTCGCAGCTTTCGCGGTATTCGGGCAAACCGGGAGCTTTATCACGAATGCGAGTGGGCTAAGCGCCAACAGTCTAAATAGTCCGCAGGGCGTGGCGGTCGATGGGAACGGCAATCTGTTCGTTGCCGACGTGAGTAATAATCGGGCGCTGGTGTTTTTCTCTCCGATTCCGATGACCAAGGCGAGCGGGCCGCCGGGGAATTTCGGCGACGCGACGGCGGACGTGGCGATTGGACAGCCCAACCTGGTCAGCGGAGCTTGCAACCAGGGCGGCGACGCGACTCTCACGACGCTGTGCACGGCGCCGTTTTTCGGGGTGGGGATTGCGGTCGATGGCGGCGACAATCTCTACGTCGCCGACACGAAGAACAATCGGGCGCTGGAATACAATGGCCCGTTCGGCTATCGGCAGACCAATAATGCTACTGCAGACCTGGTTTTCGAGGGAAACAATTTGGCGCAACCGTCGGGGGTCGCGGCCGATTCGAACGGGAATTTTTACGTTTCATCGGAACCTCATAACCAGGTGTACGAGTATACGCAGCCGGTACCGCTGGCCAGGGCGGACCTGCTCAACCTGATGATAGGACCCGGGGTGCAGAATCCAAACGCCGGGACGCTGCAATTCCCGATGGGGCTGGCGATCGATGCGGTCAATAATCTCTACGTTGCCGACCAGGCGAACAATCGGGTGCTGGAGTTCAATGAGGGCGGTTCGCCGGCAAACAAAGTGGCCAACGGCGCGGGCGGGCAGATCGATCGGTCGCATAACGCGCCAAACTACGTCGATGCGATAGGCGAGGACGCGCCGGGCGGAATCGCATTGGACGCGTCGTCGGACCCGCCGCATCGCCATCTATATGTCGCCGACAGCGTGAACAATCGCGTGCTCGGATGGAATGACGTGTCGTCGTACGTCAGTGCGCAGCCGGCGGATATCGCGTTGGGACAGCCCGACCTTTTCTCGTACAAGTGCAATAACGGCGTGGCGGGAGGCGACGTGGCCGGACTCGGCCCGGACAGCCTGTGCGGTCCGGCGCGCATGGCGGTCGATCAGAAGGGAAATCTGTACGTGGCGGATTCGGGCAACAATCGCGTGCTGGTGTACAACACGCCGTTCAACGCGGCCAGCGGCGAGCCGGGCGCGGGCGACGGGTCGGCGGATTTTGTTTACGGACAGGGCGGGGCATTCACAACCAGGAACTGCAATCTCGACGGCGCGAGTGCGACGACCTTGTGCAATCCGGCGGCGGTGGCGCTCGATGGCGCGGGCAATATCTACATAGCGGACGCGGGGAACAATCGCGTGCTCGAGTTCGCGAAAGCGGGCAATCCGCCGGTCGCTTCGGATGCGCTTGCGAATCGGTCCTACGGACAGGGGGCGGTGCCCGATTTCTCCGACACGCAATGCGCGGACGGTGTGGGGCAGGATCCGTCGCCAAGCAATCACGGGATGTGCAATCCGGGCGGCGTGGCGCTGGATATGTCGGGGAATCTGTTTATTGCGGACTCGAGCAACAATCGGGTGATGGAAATCGACGCGCCGCTCGAGGGCACGCAGAATGCGACGCGGGTGTTCGGTCAGGCGGGCGACTTCACGGCGTCGGGATGCAATCAAGGCGCGTCGTCGGCGCCGGGCGCATCGACATTATGCGCACCGGCAGGACTGATGCTCGACGTGCTCGGCAACCTGTGGGTGGCCGACGCGAACAACGATCGCGTACTCGAGTACGATGCGCCATTCGGCCCGGATAGCGCGGCGGCGATGGTGATCGGACAGGGCGACGGCGGCAATTTCACGACCTCGGGATGCAATCGAGGAATTGCTCCGGGCGACTTGAACGGACTTGGCGCGGACAGCTTGTGCTCGCCGGCCGCGGTGGCGGTCGATTCGAATATCGATCTTTACGTGGCGGACACGAGCAACAATCGGTCGTTGGTCTACGACGGGATAATCGCGACGCCCACGGCGACTCCGACGCCGACCGCAAGCGCTACCGGCACATCTTCGCCGACCGCGACGGCGACGATGACCGCGACCGCGACCGCACCTGCGACGGCGACGGCGACGGCAACTGCGACTGCAACGCCATCCGCTACGCCGACATCTGTCAACGCCAAGCTGAAGATTTCACCCAAATCCGTGAAGTTTGGCAAATCGACCAAGGTCAATTCGGTCAGCAAACCCAAGAGGGTGACGATCAGGAACAACAGCTCCAAGAAATCCAAGATTACCGTATCGATCACCGGTGAGTCAGCCGTCGCGCCATTTGCGGTCACCAGGCAATGCATTAAATCGTTGGCGCCGGGAAAGAGCTGTAAAGTTTCGGTGACCTTCAACCCAACGGATACCACGGCACGAAGCGGAGAGTTGATCATCAACGACGACGTAAGGGGAGAACCGCAGCGGATCCGGCTGTCCGGGAGGGGCAAAGCGCCGAAGGTAAAGAAATAGACGGACGGGTCGCACTTGACAGCGCACGCAACGGAAGCGGCGAGCCAAACGGCCCGCCGTTTTGCATTTGACGATTAGCTAGTTGGCGATGACCGTTTTCAGATTACTATTCCGGAATGCGGGCGCACCGAGAGTGAGTATCTGCCGCGCTCACGAGTGAGGCGCACCGGCGCCTGGAACGCGCTGGACAGTGTTGCGGAAGTGAGCACGCGCCCGCGCGGTCCGGCGGCGAGCACGCGACCCGACTTGAGCACGAGTACGTGCGAGAACATCGCGACGATCTCTTCGACATGATGGGTGACGAGGAGCATCGTGGGCGCGCCGCGGGTGCGGGCGAGTCGGCGCAGGAACTGCAGGAAGTGCTCGCGGGCGACGGGGTCGAGACCGGCGCACGGCTCGTCGAGGATCATGAGCCTCGGTGAGGCCATCAGGGCTCGGCCAATGAGGACGCGCTGGCGTTCGCCCTGGGAAAGAAATCGCCACGGACGATCGCGGAGCGCGCGGGCCTCGATGCGGCGCAGGATTGCGGTGGCGGCGCGGCGGTCGTCGGGGCGGATCTCGCCCCAGTAGCCAATTTGCGCGTAGCGTCCGCTGATGATGGCTTTGAGAGCCGTTTCGCCGTCGTTGTGTTCCATCATCTGATGCACGCTTGAACTGACCAGTCCGATCCGGGTCCTCAGCTCGCGCCAGTCAAAGCGCCCGTAAGTCTCGCCGAGCACGCGAATTTCCCCGGCGGTCGGTGGCAAGTATCCGGTCAGCGCGCGGAGCAGGGAAGTTTTGCCGGAGCCGTTGGCGCCGAGAATCGCCCAATGCTCGCCGCGTTCGACGCGCCAATCGATGGATTCGAGGATGACGGCCTCGCGCTCGACGCGCAGCGCGGTCACCTCGATCACGGCCGGATGGGACTTCATGGTGGGGCAATTTTTACAGGCCGGCGCGGGTGAATGCGAGGCAGGCGGAATCGGCGACACGCGCGGGCATCTACCATTAGTAGCGATAATTTACCCGATAGCCACGAAAGTTCAGGGCTGAACTGTTCAGCCTTATCCAATTTCGAAGCGCGATGCACAATGCGTCTCGATGGAAGACCTCATTACACGCACCGGCGGTGAGAGCGAGACGCGGGCGGGCAAACTGATTCCTTCGTTCGTGATCGATACCGCCGGTGCGCCTGCCTCCTCTCCAGCGCCGGGAGAAAAAGTCGCGGCGGCGCCCGAATGGATCGAGCTGCTGCCGGCCGGGGTGTTTTACGGGCGCGACGGACGCGGGCCATTTCGGCTTGACGATCCGACCGCGGTAATCGAGTCGACAATCGCGTTGCAGATGAATGCGGGCCTGCCGATTGACTACGACCATGCCACGGATTTCGGCGCGCCCGAAGGACGGCCCGCTCCGGCGGCCGGATGGATCCGCGAACTCGAGGTGCGTGGCGGCGCGGTGTGGGGGCGAGTGGAATGGACGGCGCGGGCGGCGAATTCGATCGTGGCGCGCGAGTACCGGTACGTCTCGCCCGTGTTCCAGTTCGATCCGAAAGACGGCAGCGTGACCCGGCTGTTGCGAGCCGGTCTCACCAACAATCCAAACCTTCACCTGACCGCGATCGCGGCGTCGCGCACGGCGGCCGCAGACGCGAAGGACGAACGCATGGAATTTCCAACTCAAGAGTTGCGCGAGCTGCTGAACCTCGATGGCGATGCGACGGTCGCGGACGTCGTCGCAAGGGTGCGCGAGCTGCGCGCGGCCGGAGATGCGGCGGCGCCAACGACCGGCGCGCACGCGCACGACCCGGCGCATTATGTGGCGATAGCAGAGTTCGAGCGCGCCCTTACCGAGCTCAACGCGCTCAAGGCCGAGCGCGCGCGCGAGCGCGCCGCATTTGGTGGAAGAGGCGATTCGCGCGGGCAAAATCGTGCCGGCGCAGCGCGAGTGGGCGATCGCGTATTGCGCCGCGGACGCGCGGGGATTCCAGGCGTTCGCCGCCAAGCAGCCGTCTATCGTCGGCGAAAATCTGGGACTGGCGGGAGAGCCGCCGGCGGAGAGACGAGCGGGCGGGCTTAACGCGGCGGAGCTCGCCATCTGCTCGCAACTCGGCCTCAAGCATTCGGAGTTCATCCGGCGCAAGCGCGGACGCGCGGACTTCCTGAGCCTCGAACGCGCCGGCGCCGATCTCCGAAATGCGGAAATCCGCAGCGCCGACTTTCGAAGCAACCAAGACTAACTCGCGCCTCGCGCGGCTTCTAAGGGGCCGCGCCGGCGCGCATCAACAAGGGTGAAAAGATGGCGGCTCTAACCAATGCGCGAAACACGCCCGAGATGGCCGATGGCGGCAGGATGCGCGTTTACTCGGTCGAAGCGAACACCAACATCTACCTGGGCGGGATCGTCGCGCTGAACGCGGCGGGCAATGCGGTGCCGGCGTCCGCGACCACGACCGTCGCGAACCCGCTCAAGATCGTTGGGCGCGCCGAATACGTGAGCAACGGAGTCCCGGGGCAGAACGCGATTAACAATCCAGGCGCCACGGGTCTTGTCCAGCAAGGTCGTATCGTGTGGAAATATGAGGGTCGCAATCTTTTCGTGAACGCCGGGCTGCCTGCCCTTGCGGCGCTGCTCGGAGGCGATACAAGCGGCGAATTCGCGGCTGCGGTGGGATTCGGCTCGGGATCGAACGCACCGACGGTGACCGACAGCGCGCTGACCGCCCCCGCATATTACAAAGCGCTCGACAGTCACAGCGAGGACGGCAACGGCAGCGTGACCTTCAACTGGGCGCTGACGACGGCGGACACTGGCGCGCGGGGGATAACCATTCAAGAGCTGGCGATATTCGCCAACCATGCCAGCGCGGGACTGCCCGGAACGACCGCGCCGACTCCGATGCTGGCGCGCAAGACGATAGCACCGATAGTCTTCGGCGCGGGAATGAGTATCAGCGGTACGTGGACGCTTACCTTCTGAGGTAGTCAATGGCTACACTAATTGATGCAGCCGAGTTCACCTCCAATGAGGTGTACCAAATTCAAGCAACCGATCCGGTCGAAGGCGCTGCCAGCGGCGCAAGTTTCAGCGGGACAGGTATTTCCAATCAACCGCATCAGCAACTGGCTAATCGCACCACGTTTCTGAAACAGCGCCAGGACGTAAATATCTCGAATATCGGCGTGTTGCAGGTCTTCCAGGCGCTGTTCACCGGGCTGATGGCGCAGAACGGCTATCTGAAGATCCCCGTCGCGGACATAAATAAGGGGCTGATCCAGTACATCATCCAGTGGGGCTTTACGGATTGGGGCGGTGCCGGAGAGAGCGAAGGGCTTTATGGGCCGTATAGTTTTCCGATCNCTTTTCCCAACGCGTGCCAGATTTTTATGCCGGTGACGCTGACTCCTGAAGGCCCGGGTCATGNCGCGGCCGGTGATGACGTTGTGATGGTCAGCGCCAGCTACCTCCCNACCGCCTCGCAGTTTTGGGTCTGGAACAACCAGATCCTCGACGCGCCCAATCACACGCGNGGCTTTTACTGGCTCGCGATCGGGTTCTGAGGTTATCGACGAAAGCGGGCGATTGGTGCAATGGTGATAAATTTGAGACGGAAGATTTCACGAACGCTTCGAGGCGTAACGTTCGCCGCGATGATCCTGCTCGTCGCGAGTGAGGAGGCGCTGGCGCAGAATCTGCCACCGCCCGGAGCTTATCAGCCGATCCCCAACTTCACCGGAGTGGGCGCGGGATTGCAGTTCCGCGAGGCGATCAACGATCGATTTTCGGGTGCCCAGCCGATCGCGCCTTCGATAGCCAGTCCGGCCTTCGCCAATCTGCCGCCCGAGCAGGACGGGATGCTGTTGTTCTGCAAGGACTGCAGGAACGCGACGCCGTGTGTGAGCGGCGGCAGCGGCGCATTCGCATTTGGAGAGGGCGGCCTGTGGAGTTGCGCCGGCGCCGCAACGGCGTGGCCGGTATCTCTCACTCAGAACCTGCTCACGGGCGGTCACGCGATCAACGGCAGCACGACTTCCGGCGGCGACCAGATCAACAATCTCAGTGTCAACGGCGCGCGCAACCCTGCGAGCTATGGCGTTATTTCCGGCTCACAGAACACAGGCGTCGTCACGATTTCAGCGGGCTCGATGTCCGCGACGCTCGCGGCGGCTGGCGACTGGACAAACGGCGAAGGCATCGCTGTTCCGGGCGCAGGATCGACGCCTTCAATTTCGACGCCGACCGCACCGACTGCATCGGGAAGATGTAGCGGTACTTGTGCGACTGGATATACCTACAAAGTCGCCGCGCTCGACGGAAAGGGCGGCTGGACAGCGGCAAGCTCTGCGAGTGGCAGCGTCAACAACGCTGCAACATTGACCCAAGCACTCAACAACCTGCTCACGATACCGATTGCGAACGGCGATACCGCGCTGCTTATTTACCGCGTCGGTACAGGGCTGATTGCGATCATCCCGGCGAGTGAAGAGAACGCGAACAATTCGAGTCCAGCGGCTTACTACCGTGACACGGGAGCGACTGCCCTCACGCTCGCCGCTCCCTATACAGCCTTAAATTCGCCGCCAGCCAGCGCAGGGCCGGATGCGCTCTACACAACAATCACAGCAGGCGGCGGGACGACGACGCTGACGTTGGCAGGCGCGGCGACTAGCAGCGTTACCACGCAAACCAGCTACCACGACGACGCTTTTGCGATTAACACCTGCCTCGCTTCTGGAACTTACGCAACTGGTGCGCATTGCGCGCTCCCGCCCGATATGACCTTCGTGGCGAGTCAGTCTGTTGGAGCAGGCGGCGCACCTGGAGCGTCTAACAACACATGGGCGGGCATTCAGCTAACCGGCGGCTCCTACACCTCGATTGCGACCACGCCGATGATGCAGGGAATGAGCGTTATCAAGGGCGTCAACACATTCCAGATGGCGACCGACGGAATCAATATCAACAGCGTTAATGGTGCGCTCTGCGCGATTGAGCACAACGTCAATAACCCAATCGGCGGCGCCGGCGGCACCTATGTCGGTGAGAATCAGGACAGCAACCTGAATTTCTCGACCGGCCAACCATACTACGGAATTTGCTATACGGCGTCGGCGGCCTACGACCAGAACAACTCAGAGAACGTCATCCGTGCCCTGCAAGGCTCAGCCGCCAACGCGGCAGTCTTAGTTGGAAATTCGCAGGCGCTTCAAAACGATATTTACGGCGGTAACTTTACAGGCGTCGGCGAGGGTGCGGTAGAGTTGCACGGCGGTTCGTTCCATCTGCTTGGTGGCATTCCTAGCTCGAATGTGTGGATGTTCGACTTCGAGGCTGGCAGCTATGACCATCAGAGTAGTGCGACCGGAGTTACTGTAGAGATCGGGCCTGCGACTCTCTATGCTGATGCGGCTGCGACCTTTTCTGGTAGTAACAACGGGATTTCCATTACGAACTCCGATCTGGGAATGCAGTCCTCCCACGTGGGCGGCCTGGCAGTTGATGTTGAGAGCACGGGTTTTGTGCTGCGCGTCAGCAATTCTCGCTGGCAAGATGGGGGAAGTGCCGAAAACATCATCTTCCGGGGCACCTGGGCAAGTATTATTGATAGCTGGTCAGGCGCAGGCGCGATTATCAATGGCAGCGGCGCCATGAGCATTTTGCGCACGTACTTTGCGAGCGGCGCTCCGACCATTACCACCACAGGCACGTTCTGTGGGCAGCAGAATATCCCCCTGAATGTTCTCCCAGGGAATCCGGGAAATGGCATCGGTGGGATCAATGCCTGCCCTCAAAGTGCTCCGTGGGATTCTGCAACCGTTCAAATACCAATTACCGGCAGCACAGCGGGCACGGCGGCTTGTAGCGAGCCAATGGCTGGGGGGAGTTTCAAGGTTGTAAACTGCCTTTTGACCGGGTATCAGGAAACCGGCACTGCGCAAACTGTCTGCTTCAATGGTGGCGGATGCACCGCAAATCTTGGCGGCGTGAATTTCTCCACCGCGCCGAACATCCTCGCGTCGTGCGGCACTTATGAGCCGACGGCAACCGCGACTGTGCTGACGCTCCCGGCTAACGCCTCGATGACCGCGGAAACTTGCAACATTATGGCGATAGGGCAATAACCATGCGGACACTCACGCACCGTTAGCGTCAACCGAGCCTCTCGAGAACTCGTTCCATTGCGATTCCGCGCGAACCCTTGACCAGCAACACGTCGCCGGGCCGGAG
>JGI20177J14857_1000401_pt1 | contig 13221 bp, 9 predicted proteins | sample NGESurdeep072012_6_FD_14857 | JGI IMG/M metagenome (IMG submission 14857) | reverse complement strand
TTCTGTCGCCTGTGAAAGGCGCTATGGGCAGGCCGATGCGCGAGCATCGGGACCTGGTCGAGGGCGCGATCTACCGCTACGGTCAATCATGGCTCGCAGCACTCCGGTTCATGCAGCTCGAGCGGATTGCCGAATCCGCCCAGCCGTCGACCGTCGAGGTCGGCGGCCGTCAGATGTGGGAAAACTCCCTGAGAGTTTCCTATGAGGGCTTGTCGGCGAGCCCGAGAATCTCCACGGCTTCCGCCCGCATCTCCACCTTGCGGATCTTGCCGGTCACGGTCATCGGGAACCCGTCCACGACATGGACGTAGCGTGGCACCTTGTAGTGCGCGAGCTTGCCGTTGCAGAAGGCCCGGACACCCTGCGCTGTCAACGGCTCTGCGCCCGGACGCATCACGACCCAGGCCATCAGCTCCTCGCCGTACTTCTGGTCCGGGACGCCGATGACCTGGACATCGACGATGTCAGGGTGGCTGTACTGGAACTCCTCGACCTCGCGCGGGTAGACGTTCTCACCGCCCCGGATCACCATGTCCTTGATCCGGCCGACGATCGACAGATAGCCGCCGTCGTCCATGATGGCCAGGTCGCCGGTATGCATCCAGCGCGCCACGTCAATGGCCTCGGCGGTCTTGTCCGGCTCCTGCCAGTACCCGAGCATCACGCTCGGGCCGCGCGTGCAGAGCTCACCGGGCTCACCCCGAACCACGGTTCGGCAGGTGAACGGGTCGACGACCTTGACCTCAAGGTGCGGCATGACCCGGCCAACGGTCTCGGTCCTTCGCTCGAGGTCGTCGTCGATCCTGGTCATGGTCGAGACCGGAGAGGTCTCGGTCATGCCGTAGGCGATGGCGACCTCGGACATGTTCATCTCGGCCACCACCCGCTTCATCACCTCGACGGGACACGGTGAGCCGGCCATGATCCCGGTGCGCAGCGAGGACAGGTCATAGGTCGCGAAGTTCTCGAGGCCCAGCTCCGCGATGAACATCGTGGGCACGCCATACAAGCTGGTGCAGCGTTCCTGCTCAACGGCTTTGAGCGTGGCTGCAGGGTCAAAGGCCGGAGCGGGGATCACCATGCAGGCGCCGTGGCTGGTGGCCGCCAGGTTGCCCATCACCATGCCGAAGCAGTGGTAGAAGGGCACGGGCAGGCAGATCCGGTCATGCTCGGTGTAGCCCACGAGCTCGCCGACGAAGAAGCCGTTGTTCAGGATGTTGTGATGGCTCAGCGTGGCGCCCTTGGGGAACCCCGCCGTGCCGGAGGTGTACTGGATGTTGATCGCGTCGTCGGAGCTCAGCGTCGCCATGCGCTCGTCCAGCTCATCCAGTTGGTCCACGGTGGCGGACGAACCCGCCGCAACCAGCTGGTCCCAGCTGTCCTCGCCGATGTAGACGACGTCGCGAAGGTCGTGGCACCCGGGCCGCACCTCGTCGATCATGGCCCGGTAGTCGGACGTCTTGTGCCGGACCGCACTGACGAGCATGCGCATACCCGACTGCCCCACGACATAGGCGAGCTCATGGCTGCGATAGGCCGGGTTGACGTTGACCAGCACCGCGCCGGCCTTGGCCGTGGCGTCCTGCAGCAGGGTCCACTCGGGACAGTTGGGCGCCCAGATGCCGATCCGGTCGCCGGCGTCGATACCGCCGGCCAACAGGCCAAGAGCCAGCGCCGTGACGCCAGCATCGAGCTCGGCGTACGTCCAGCGGCGACCACTGGGCACGTCGACCAGCGCTTCGGCGTCGGGCAGACGCGAGACGGTTCGTGCCAGGTTGTCGCCGATCGTGTCACCCAGCAGGGGCGTGTCGGAGGTTCCTGAGCTGTAGGACAAGAACGCTTGGGCCTTCACAGTTCCTCCGCAGTAAGAGATGTGGTCTTTGATCAGCCCCCGCATTTTCCGGACGGCTGCCCCGGGATCAGCCCTTCAGACCGGGCAGGTCGTCCTCCCAGAACTCCTGGGCACTGGCCCGCGACCCCTCATCGCTGCCGACGCCGTGGACGTCGTCCTCACGCCCACGCAACTCGACCCGGCGGATCTTGCCACTGACGGTCTTGGGCAGCTCGGCGAACTCGATGCGCCGGATCCTCTTGTACGCCGCGAGGTGCTCACGCGCATAGCTGAGGATCGACGCCGCCGTTGCGGCCGACGGCTCGTGTCCGGCGGCGAGGGCGACGTATGCCTTGGGCACCGCTAGGCGCGTGGCGTCCGGAGAGGGAACGACCGCCGCTTCGGCCACAGCCGGGTGCTCGATCAACACGCTCTCGAGCTCGAACGGGCTGATCCGGTAGTCGGACGCCTTGAAGACGTCGTCCGTGCGGCCCACGTACGTGATGTAGCCGTCGCCGTCCCGGCTCGCGACGTCGCCGGTGTGATAGGCGTCGCCGCGCATGGCCTCGGCGTTGCGCTCCTGGTCACCCTGGTAGCCGACCATGAGACCGACCGGGCGCCCCATCGGGCCGTCCAGGCGCAGGCACAGCTCACCCTCCTCACCCTCGGCTCCGGTCACCGGGCCGAGCAGCACGACGTCGTACCCGGGCAGCGGCCGTCCCATCGACCCTGGTTTCAACGTTGACCCTGGTGGGTTTCCGACCTGGGCCGTCGTCTCGGTCTGGCCGAAGCCGTCACGGATCGTCAGGCCCCATGCCTTGCGCACCTGCTCGATCACCTCAGGGTTGAGTGGCTCGCCCGCGCCCACCACCTCACGCAGCGGGATGCGCCCGCGGAAGGCGGCGAGGTCGGACTGGACGAGCATCCGCCACACGGTCGGAGGAGCGCAGAACGTGGTGGCTCCACAGCGTTCCATGGTCTCCAGTAGAGGTGTTGCGGCGAAACGAGTCTGGTTGACCACGAGCACGGTGGCCTCGGCGTTCCAGGGGGCGAAGACGTTGCTCCACGCGTGCTTTGCCCAGCCCGGCGAGCTGATGTTGAGATGCACGTCGCCCGGTTGCATGCCCACCCAGTACATCGTCGACAGGTGGCCGATGGGATACGAAACGTGGGTGTGCTCGACGAGCTTGGGTTTTGCCGTGGTGCCGCTGGTGAAGTACAGCAGCAGGGCCTCGTCGGCGCGGGTGGGCTCCTCGGCCTCGAACCCGCCCGGGTGCTGAAGACTGGCGCCGTACGAGAGCCAGCCCTCGACGTCGTCGCCGACCGCGATCCGCGTCCAACTACCCTGCACGTCGCTGAACTTGGCCGCGTCGTCGCTACGGGTCACGACGTGGGCGACGTGGCCCCGCTCGATCCGGTCGCTCAGGTCGACCGGCGACAGCAGCGTCGAGGCCGGGATGACCACCGCGCCGAGTTTGCAGCAGGCCAGGAGCATCTCCCACAGCTCGACCTGGTTAGCGAGCATCAGCAGTAACCGGTCACCCCGGTTGACCCCCGTCGCGCGCAGCCAGCTCGCCAGCCGGTTCGACCGGCTCGCCATCTGCTCGTAGGTGACCTTCGTGTCCTTACCGTCCTCGTCCACGACCCACAGCGCCGTCCGCGGTCCGGTCTCGGCAGTTGCCGCCACGACATCGAACCAGTCAAGGGCCCAGTTGAAGTGCTCCGGTCGCGGTGGCTGGTACTGCTGCAGTGCACCGTCGTGATCGCTGCGATACTGCAGCAGCAGATCGCGGGCCGACCGGAACGTGTCATGGGCGTGGGCGTCGTGCTGTCGGGTCATGCTCGCGACCTTGGCTCGTGGCCCAGGCTGTTGGAAGTTGACCGGGCATTGGGGTCTGGCACGGTGTGGCAAGCGGCTCGACAGATCGTCGTCGCCGTGGTGGTGTCGGTCATGAGAGTCACTCCTTGATGGGCATGCCCGGTGGGCTGCGGTCGTTGCGGCGCACGGTTTGTCGACCCTGCGCCGCAACGCGCCACCAGCTGGGTCAGAGCGCGATGTTGACGGCCTTGATTTGCGTGTAGAGGTCGATCGCCCCTTCGCCGAGTTCGCGGCCCCACCCGGACTGCTTGTAACCGCCGAACGGAAGAGCCGTGTCAAAGGCGTTGTGGCAGTTGATCCACACGCTCCCCGCCCTGACTTCGGCGGCCGTTCGGTGCGCCTTGGAGATGTCGCGCGTCCAGATGCTCGAGGCAAGCCCGAACGGGGTGTCGTTGGCAGCCTGTCGCACGCCCTGCGCCGCGCTGAACGGTGTGGCAACAGCGACGGGTCCGAAGATCTCCTCTCGGTAGACGCTGAAGCTCGGGTCCACGTCGACCAACAACGTCGGCTCGACGTAGAAGCCCCGGTCGCCATGACGGTGACCACCGCACATGGCACGCGCGCCGTCCTCGAGACCGGCGTCGATATAACCGGTGACCTTCTGCAGTTGCTCATCGGAGATCAGCGGTCCGATCTCGGTGGTCGGGTCCATCCCGGGGCCGATCTTGCTGGTGCGGGCCACCTCTGCGACGCCCTGCGTGAACTCCTCGAAGATGCTGTCCTCGATGAGCAGCCGTGAGCCCGCGGTGCAGGCCTGCCCGTGGTTGAACAGGAACCCGCTGGCCACGCCTGGGATCGCGATGTCCAGGTCCGCATCGGCAAACACGATCTGAGGGCTCTTGCCGCCGAGCTCGAGGGAGACCTTCTTGAGGTTGCCCGTCGCTGCCGAGACGACCTTCCGGCCGACCTCGGTCGAACCGGTGAAGGCGATCTTGTCGACATCGTCGTGAGCGGCCAGTGCAGCACCCGCGTCACCGTATCCGGTGACCACGTTGAACACGCCCGGGGGAACGTCCAACTCGGCCATCACCTCAGCGAGCAACAACGCAGACAAAGGTGTCTGCTCGGCCGGCTTCAGCACCACGGTGTTGCCGCAGGCGAGCGCCGCGGGGACCTTGAAGGCCGCCATCAGCAACGGGAAGTTCCACGGGACGATCTGCCCACACACCCCGACCGGCTCACGCAACGTGTAGGCGTGCCACTGCGCGCCCGGAATCCACGGGACCGAGACCGGGATGGTGCGACCCTCGATCTTCGTGGCCCACCCGGCGTAGTAGAAGAAGAGCTCGGCCGTCCACGCCACGTCGACCGCCTGGGCCACCCCAGCGGACTTGCCGTTGTCGAGCGACTCGAGCTGGGCGAACTCCTCGGCGCGTTCAAGGATGCGCTCGCCGATCCGCCAGAGGAGGCGTTGCTTCTGGGCCGGAGTGGTCAGACGCCATGGACCGTCGTCAAAGGCCTTCCGGGCCGCAGCGACAGCACGGTCGACGTCCTCGCTTTGCCCGTATGCCGCCGTCGCGAGAACCTCGCCGGTCGAAGGGTCCAGCGTCTCGAAGACACGGCCGGATGCCGCGTCGACCCATTCACCGCCGATGTAGAGCTTCTTCGGCTGGGACAGGAACTCCTGGACCGTGGGCAGTATTGCCGTGGTCGACGAGTCAGTGATCAGAGTGGTCATCGTGCGCCTCCAGTTGGTGTTGCTTGGTGAAGCCTGGCTTCAGTCGAGGCCGGGAGTTTCTTAGTCACAGCAGATGTTGGGGTGCCTTCGCTCGGCCCTCGCGGAAACGTTGGAGTCGGAACGGGTTCAAGTCATAGCTACTGCCCCCACTTGTCACGAGGTCCGCGACGATCCTGCCGACGACAGGTGCGATCCCAAATCCGTGACCACTCATCCCTGTAGCAACCACCAGGCCGGATGGCTGATCCACCGCGTCAAGGACGGGCAGCGCGTCAGGCGTGCCGTCGATCGTTCCAGCCCATGCCATCGTGACGTCGCACCGAAGCTCGGGAATTGCCGGGACAGAGTCTCGAGAGAATGAGCCACGTCGGAGTAGCCTGCGACATTTTCGGACAACCCACCGTTCCTCCTCGATGTTGTTGTGATGTGGGCCAAATTAGGCCTGACAACAGCGGAGGAATGTTCAAGAACTGGACAGTCAGTAACTGGTGATACGCAGCGCACGCATCCGTGCGTACAGGGTGGTACGGCTCACCCCGAGTTCCTTGGAAGCCTTCGTCTTGTTGCCGTCACAGCCCACGAGCGCACGGATGATCGCTTCTCGTTCAGCACGTTCACGGCCCGCGAGTTGTCTCTCGCGTGTGGTGGACCGATATGTCTCCGGAAGATCGGAGAGGACAACGTCACCTGTGGTCCGGCGCTGGGCCACGTGGGTCATCACGGCCTTGAGCTCATGTAGGTTCCCTGGCCATTTCTGGGCGGACAGCGCTTCAATCACGCTGGGTGTCAGACGCACCCGCGAGGCCGGGTTCACGTCTCGGATGGCCCGGGTCGCAAGCTCGTGCATCTCCGTACCGCGACTGCTCAGCGGCTGCAGGTCCACCCGCTGGATACATGTGCTTGCCAGCGTTATCGCGAGTCCGGCCAGCTCTTCACGCAGCCCGGAGGTGAAGATCAACTCTGGACGTCGAGACGTGGCCAGACTGTCGATCAGCAGGGTGAGCAGCGGGTCGGAGAGAAGGTTGATTCCTTCAACGCAGAGCGTTCCGGTCCTTGCCCGCATCATCGTCTCGAACTCGCTGGCCCATGCGGTGTCCCCGGCGAGGACAGCGGTCGCGGCGCTGAGGAACATGATCGGCGCCTGCAGGGCCATCTCACGGGCCGTCGAGCTCCGGCCGGTCCCGGGACCGCCCGAGATCAGCAGCGGCAACCCTATCGATTTCGGCTGCCAAGCCGGACAGGCGCCGACGACGCTGCCTGCTCTCGACGTTGCAGAGTCGATGTGGAACAAGGTTCCGCCACCAGCACCGAAGACGCGCGCGGCTTGAATCCTCACCATCTCGCCAGAAGTGAGCTGGAGCTGGGTGGCCACCTCGGGCCGGCCCTGCAAGTCACCCATCAGCATGCGCAGCAACGCGTAGTCACTGGGTTCCAACAGATCCAGCGCCGCCCTGTTGGTAAGAACCACGTTCTCTCCAATGCCAGCCAGGGCTTTGTGACGCCTGTTGGAAGCGGCCTGAAATGCAGCGAACAGATGGCGTTCAGAGGACTTGGTTCCGTCCAGGAGTCGCTGTTCGATGTCGTCGACGGCACGAACGATCAGCGGCGCAAGCAACGGGTTGGCAGCACTCGTCTGGCCGGTGAGGTCCAGAACCCCTTCGATCCGTTTGGTCAGCGGATGCCGGATCGGGTGTCCGTAGCAGCTGAATTGCTTGAGCGCCTCCACGAAATGCTCCGCGCCATGGATGTTGAGTCCCTTGCGCAGCTCCAACACGGTACCCAGTGCGTTGGTACCGACCGACTCCTCCAGGAAGTTCGAGCCGGTTCGTACGCCGATATCGTCGAGGACCTTCTCGACGCGGGTGTCGTCGAACCATCGATGCACAATGCGGCCTTCCCGATCCGCCAGCAAGATGCAGTAGCTGGTGTCTGAAAGGTGCGCCTCCAACGCCTCCAACACAGGCGAGGCAGCCACCATAAGTGGGCTGCGCGGGTCGAAGTCCGTGGCGCCCAGGCCGTCGAGTGGAGCATCTGGTTCGAGTCCGCTAAGGCGTACACGCTTCCACGACAGGGCGATCTCGGGTCGTAGACCGCCGAGATCTTCCAGGTGCTCGGAGCGGTGAGATGCCTTCGGAACGCCACGGCTATACACGTTGACTACCTCACCGATCTCGACCGACGCAGATCGGACAGCAGTGCCCGCGCCGATCGACCCCGATTACCGAAGTGGTAAGCGAGCGCACCAAAAGGTTCGGGCCGCAGCGCAACCGAGGGTGAAGGCGCCCGGGCCTCGTCCAGCATGCTGGCCATCTCGGTTTCTCTCCTCCTCTCCGGCGGTCAGTAGACGCCGCACATGCCGTGGATCGGGACGTCTTCGAGCAACGATTCAGCGAGCAACGAGTCGCCCTGAGCAGTTTCCCGCGGATCGTCGAGCACAGGTTCTCGGTTCCATCTCGAACACCAGTTTTGGGAGCGATGGGTCGCGCCGGTGGCGAAGTGATGTGGGTCACAGTAATCGCACTCAGAGCCATATTGGAAGAGGGAGGAGGCACGGAAGTTCAGCCTAATTGGAGTTGGGAGGTTTCTGCTCCTGTCGCCAGAAGACAGCCACCGCCGCCGGACTCAGAGCCCGGCCCAAGGCCGGGCTCCCGAGCGGGACGCCGACCCACGACGAGCCACGCCTCGATCGAAGAGACTGCGTTCCGGCTGTTCCGGGAGCACAGGTTCGAGGCGACGACCGTCCAGACGATCGACAGTCAGTGTGGCATCGGTCGTCGCACGCTGTTTCGGTACTTCGAGTGCATGACCGGCTTGGCCAGGCGATGTCCGAACTGCGCTCTGTCGTACCTGTCGCAGCGACCACTTCAGTGAGTGGGATCCGCCTGGTCACTCACGCGCCTACGCTCGGTGTGCGGGGGGTCGCCTCTGGTTCCGAACGTCCAAGAATTGAACACATCAGTCCCCGCACTGGGCGCCAGTATGGTGTAACTCACATCTCAGACAAGGAGCGGGCATGAAAACGAAGGCAGCTGTCGTCTACGAGGTCGGTAAACCCATTGAGATCGAGGAGCTCGAGCTGGACGGACCGCGTGACGGCGAGGTGCTGATCCGCTATACGCATGCCGGGCTCTGTCACTCGGACGTGCACATCGCCCACGGCGACCTCGAGGCACGTCTCCCCATGGTCCTCGGCCACGAAGGCGCTGGCATCATCGAAGAGGTCGGCCCGGGAGTCACCCGCGTCAAGCCCGGAGACCACGTCGTTTGTTCGTTCATCCCCAACTGTGGAACCTGTCGCTACTGCGCGTCCGGTCAGCAGTCCATCTGCGACATGGGTGCCACCATTCTCGAGGGTTACCTCCCCGGCGAGCGCTTCCCCATCACCGGGCCAAGGGGCCAGTACGGCGCGATGTGCATGCTCGGCACGTTCAGCCAGTATGGCGTGATCCATCAGAACTCTGCGGTTAAGGTCGACGATGATCTCCCCCTGGACAAGGCCGTCCTGGTCGGGTGTGGCGTGCCCACCGGATGGGGCGCCGCGGTCAACACCGCGAACGTCAAGGCCGGGCAAACGGTCGCGGTGTACGGCGTCGGCGGTATCGGGATCAATGCCGTACAAGGTGCCCGGTACGCCGGGGCGAAGTACGTGATCGCGATCGACCCGCTCGAGAACAAGCGTGAAAAGGCCATGGAACTCGGCGCCACGCACGCCTTCGCCACCGCCGAAGAAGCCCAAGCGGCCATCACCGACATGACCCGCGGGCAGGGCGCCGACGCAGCGATCCTGACGCCGGGCCTTATGACATCCGAGATCGTGGCCAGCGGCTTCAACGCCATTGGCAAGGGCGGCACCGTCGTGGTTACCGGCCTGAACAAGCTCATGGAACAGACCATCGAGCTGCCCGGATCGATCCTGACCCTGTTCCGCAAGACCGTGAAGGGCAGTCTCTTCGGCGACTGCAACCCGACCGTGGACATCCCGAAGATTCTCGGGTTGTACCAAAGCGGTGATCTCAAGCTCGACGAGATCATCACCCGCACGTACACCCTCGAGCAGATCAACGAAGGTTACGAGGACCTGCTCGCCGGCAAGAACATTCGTGGAGTGCTCATTCATGAGCACCCGTGATCGCGAATGACCACTGTGGCTGACGACCCGGGCGCCCAGGCGCCCGGGTTGTCAGTTCCTGCCGCCACACCGACACCCGTCATCGGCCGGGACCGTGAGGTGGAGCTTCTCGAGGCCGCCCTCGGAAGCGGGGCCCACGTCCTGCTCGAAGGCCCACCGGGAACGGGCAAGTCCACATTGTTACGGAAGGTGGCGGCCGGGCGACATACCTCGTTTGTACTCGTCGAGGGAAACGCCGAGCTGACACCCGCTCGGCTGGTCGGGCAGTTCGACCCCGCACTGGTCCTTGCCCGCGGCTACAAGCCGGACATCTTCGTGGACGGGCCACTCGTCGAGGCGCTGCGGACCGGCGGCTTGCTGTACGTCGAGGAACTGAACCGGGTGCCTGAAGAGACACTCAATGTTCTACTCACCGTCATGTCGGAAGGTGAGCTGAACGTTCCCCGTCTTGGCCGGATCGTCGCAGTGGAAGGATTCCGCCTGGTCGCCGCGATGAACCCGTTCGACGCTGTTGGCACGGCTCGCATCTCAGCGGCCGTTTACGACCGCACATGCCGGATCACGATGGACTACCAGACAGCGGAGGCGGAGCGCCAGATCGTCCGCCTGCGTTCGGTCGCGTGTGACGATACCTGGCGCGCGTCAGCCGTCGATCTGGTGCGGGCCACACGATCGCATCCGGATATCAGGGTGGGTTCGTCGGTGCGCGGCGCGATCGACCTCGTCGGACTCAGTGCGGAACTCGCCCGGTTGCGGAACGTGCCGCCGAACGACTGGCACGTCGGGCTGGACGCAGCCCTCGTTGCACTGTCCGGCCGTATCCGCCTGCAGGAGTCCTGCACGCGTTCACCCGAGGAAGTCATTCGCGAGCTCTACCGCGACGCCTTCGGTTCGCCGGCAGATGACGCCAGCGAGGACGGTGGTCACTCGGGGGAAGTCTGAGCCCGCCCGACGGGGCGGGCTCAGACACGAACAAGCGCCATGACGCCAAGAGCGGGCGCCCGAAGGGCAGAACCACGAGTCGGGCCGAACTCTCCCGGCATCCGCACTTCTTGGAGGTGTCGCCCCAAGTCGGCGCACTTGACGACATTGCACTTCGTGAAGCATTGGCCGATGACCCCGATGCCGCGCTGGCGCTGCTTGCGGACATGATGACCGCCACGGACGAACGCCTGCGGGCCGCCGCCCAAAGGATCGCTTCGAGGCTGGTGCTTGACCGGTCCCGTGTGGGGCGCTCAACACGGAGAGGGACCAGCCGCCCCCGATCCGTCCCCGCGTCGCGGGGTGGAGACCTCGACATCGACACGTCGATGGATGCCATCGCCGCTGCCTACGCCGAAAGTCGCACTCCTTCGCTGGATGAGCTTGTCTCCCGGGACTGGGGGCAACCGGACCTGGCGCTTTGTCTTGTGGTCGACAACTCGGGATCCATGAACGGCACCAGGCTCGCCGCGGCGGCGGTAACCGCGGCTGCTTGCGTGCTGCGAGCACCGGCAGAACACGCTGTTCTGGCATTCGCCCGCGAGGTACAGGTGATCAAGTCCTTGTCCAGTCAGGCGAAGCCCACAACCACGGTGGACCGCGTGTTGCGGCTACGTGGTCATGGCGTCACTGGTCTAGCCTCCGCCCTGCAAGCCGCCAGCGAACAGTTGGTCTCCGCACGAGCCGAGCGCAGGGTTGTAGTCCTACTGTCCGACTGTCGCGCTACGGACGAGGACGATCCCGTACCAGTCGCGAGTCGCATTCCCGAACTGCTGATCCTGGCTCCGGCGGACGACTGCGAAGAAGCGGCACGACTCGCGCTCGCGAGTGGGGGCCGCTATGTCGCGTTGTCGGGCGCTGTCAGCGCGCCTGGACTTCTCGACGAACTGCTGGGATGACAGCCGAATGCTTCCTGTGCTCCCTCGGGAGTCGTGGGCCCGCGGTGGCCACGTGGCGCGGGTACGGGCAAATCGAGCCCCAGGCACGTACGGAGCCTCCGACCCAAAATCGGAAGGTCGGCGGTTCGACCCCGCCCCTGGCCACCACACATACGCAGGTCAGACCGCCTCTGGCCTGCGGCTTTGTCTCTCCGGTGGCGCGCGTCCCACTCCTTTGACCGACCGTGAGCGGCCGTGACTTCGCCCGGATGGCCAGGAATTATCGCACGAGTTATCGCACGGAACGTCGATCCGAAACTCTTGCCACGTAATGTCCACCCCAGCGGCAACTTCGGATACCGCTCTACGGAATCGGACAACACGTTGTCCACCCCGAGCCGGCGCAACACGTCCCCGGCGTAGATATCCGCCCCCACAAACATCCACGGCCGCCGCCAGATCGGCACAACCGCGCGCACCCTGCGCCTAGGCGCCACGGTGGGTGTCTGCGCCCAGGTCGACCGCGCCTGATTCAGCCATACCGCCTCGGTGACACCCACGGCATAGAGCGGCCGCCCGATCGCGACCAGCGCTTGGTCCACGGTGCGGATGTCCGTGACCCACCGCCGAATCCCGCGCGCTCGCAGGATGGTGATGTCGACGGCCCAGTTCTCCTCCGCGTTTGCAGCGACCAAATCCGGCACGAGCATGCCGATCGCTTCAAGATCCGGGTTCTTTGTACCGCGTACCCTAACCACATCGAGGTCAGCCGGGTGCGTACACCAGTCCGTCGCACCAACCAGCTTCTGCGGACAACTTGACCAATCGCCTCGGTCAACGAGGGCACCAGGCTGACAATGCGATCAACCATGGCCGGAACCAGGAGCTGGCTTCCGTGATCGTCGACATACCTGGTCATCGATACCGCCTCACCGAGATTCCACCACGCGTTACGTAAGTTGAAGAGAAGTGCGCCAGCGGTGATTCACACGTCTCCGGACGGTAGAGCGCCTCGTCCCTCAAGATCGCTGCGCGAATCTCGCGATAAGCGAGGTGGCCTCGTCTGTCCGCACGGCCCGTGCGATGGTCGCGGACTCGTCCAGGGCGCTGTCAGACCTGGTCGACTCCCACGACGACCGAATGAGTCGCTTGGCCTCGCCCAGTGCCGACGTGGCAGCGTGCGCGACCTGGGTGACGACCTCGCCGGCCCGTCCAAGAACGTCCTCGTCCTCAACCACCTGCGCGACCAGGCCCCACGCCATGGCCTCATCTGCGGTTATTGTCCGCCCGGTCAGCGCCAGCTCGAGAGCTCGCTGCTGCCCAATCGCCCGGGGCAGCAGATAGGAGACCCCGCAGTCGGGGGTCAAGCCCACTGCGGAGTACGCCATCAGGAACTTGGTGGACCGGGCGGCGATCACCACGTCGCAGTTGAGCACAACGGCCAGCCCCGCACCCGCGACGGCACCGTGGACAGCAGCCACGACCGGACCAGGCAGCTCCGACAGCCTACGCAGCCCAGCCTGGAACGTGCTGGCCAGCTCGTAGACATACGACGCACGCGATGTCCGAACTGCGCTCGTACCTGTCGCAGCGACCTCTTCAGTGAGTGGGATCCGCCTGGTCACTCACGCGCCTATGCTCGGTGTGCGGGGGGTCGCCTCTGGTTCCGAACGTCCAAGAATTGAACACATCAGTCCCCGCACTGGGCGCCAGTATGTGTAACTCACATCTCAGACAAGGAGTAGGCATGAAAACGAAGGCAGCTGTCGTCTACGAGGTCGGCAAACCCATCGAGATCGAGGAGCTCGAGCTCGACGGACCGCGTGACGGTGAGGTGCTGATCCG
>JGI20177J14857_1000398_pt1 | contig 13292 bp, 14 predicted proteins | sample NGESurdeep072012_6_FD_14857 | JGI IMG/M metagenome (IMG submission 14857) | reverse complement strand
CGACGCCGTCAAACAGTTGGGCGAGCAGCAAGAGGTGCACGCCCGCCACATCCTGATCCGCGCCGCGCCGGGCGACGANAAGGCGGGCAAGGAAGCCGAGGACAAGATCAAGGCGGNGATCGAGCGCCTGAAGAAGGGCGAGGATTTCGCCAAGGTGGCGAGCGACGTCACCGAAGACCCGTCCGGCAAGGCCAATGGCGGCGATCTCGGCTATTTCAGCAAGGAACAGATGGTGCCGGAATTCTCCGACACCGCCTTCAAGCTGGAGAAGGGCCAAATCTCCGAGCCGGTGAAGACCCAGTTCGGCTGGCACGTGATCAAGGTCGAGGACAAGCGCGCGAAAGCGGTGCCAAAATTCGAAGAGGTCAAGCCGCAGATCGAGAGCTATGTGACGCGCAAGGCGCAGGCCGAGCTGGTCACCAAACTGCGCGCCGAGGCCAAGATCGAGAAGATGTACAAGACTGAGACCCCGGCCGCGCCGGTCAAGCCCGCCGAGCCGGAGAAGAAGTAAGAAGTCCGCTCATTCCCGCGCAAGCGGGAATCCAGCCTGGGTCCCCGCTTTCGCGGGGACGAGCGGAAATAGATGGTCTTGCGGTTTAGCTGAAAGCTTGGTGGATATGGATTCCGGGCTCGCGAGCGACCCTCGCGCCCCGGAATGACAGGGTAACTAAATGTCCACCGCCATCTCCCCCCTCGCCCCGCAACAGGTGCCGGACCTGCCGGCCATCGCCGGCGTGCGGCTGGCCACGGCGGAGGCCGGCATCCGCTATGCCGGGCGCACCGACGTGCTGCTGGCGCTGTTCGACCAAGGCACCACCACGGCCGGCGTGTTCACCAAATCGAAATGCCCGTCGGCGCCGGTCGAATGGTGCCGGGCCCATCTCAAATCCGGAAAAGCGCGCGCGCTGGTGGTCAATTCCGGCAACGCCAATGCCTTCACCGGGAAAAGCGGACGCGTGGCGACCAAGCTCACCGCCGAGATCGCGGCCAAGGCGACCGGCTGCAAGCCGTCGGAGATTTTCCTTGCCTCCACCGGCGTGATTGGCGAACCGCTCGATGCGTCAAAATTCGCACCCGTCATGGCCGGCCTCGCCGTGCGCGCCAAGGCCGGCGATTTCCTGGCCGCGGCGCGCGCGATCATGACCACCGACACCTTCCCCAAAGTGGCGACCGCCAAGGCGCGCATCGGCCAAGCGACGGTGACCGTCAACGGCATCGCCAAGGGCGCCGGCATGATCGCGCCGGACATGGCGACCATGCTCTCCTTCGTCTTCACCGACGCCGCGATCGCGGCGCCGGCCTTGCAGGCGCTACTCAAGGACGGCGTCACCGACACTTTCAACGCGGTCACCATCGACGGCGACACCTCGACCTCCGATACGCTGATGATATTCGCCACCGGCAAAGCGAACACGCCGCGGATCGCGCGCGCGCGCGATCCGCGCCTCAAGGGTTTCAAGAAGGCGCTGCAGCAGGTGCTGGCCAATCTGTCCGAGCAGATCGCGCGCGACGGCGAAGGTGCCCGCAAGCTGGTCGAAATCGTCGTGGAAGGCGCGGTGTCGAAGGCTTCGGCGCGCCGCATCGCCATGTCGATCGCCAATTCGCCGCTGGTGAAGACCGCGATCGCCGGCGAGGACGCCAATTGGGGCCGCGTCGTGATGGCGGTCGGCAAGGCCGGCGAGCCGGCCGACCGCGACAAGCTCTCGATCTGGTTCGGCGGCATCCGGGTCGCGCACAAGGGCGCGCGCGATCCGGCCTATGACGAGGCCGAAGTGAGCGCGGCGATGAAGAAGCCGGAGATCAGCCTGAAAGTCGCGCTCGGCCTGGGCAAAGGCCGCGACCGGGTGCTTACCTGCGACCTCACCAAGGAATACATCGCCATCAATGGCGACTATCGCTCGTAACCCAAGGGTTAACCGTTGCGGAAGGACGGGAGCACCTCGTCCATCGGCTGAATGATCCCTTAACCACGGCTGTTTATCGTCGAGGATGTAAGGCTGTGAGTAAAATCGTCCTTGTTGCCGCCTGTGCGCTCGTCGATGCCGACGGCCGCGTGCTCATCGCCCAACGTCCCGCCGGCAAGCCGATGGCGGGCTTATGGGAATTTCCCGGCGGCAAGATCGAAGATGGCGAAGCGCCGGAACAAAGTTTGATCCGGGAGTTGCAGGAGGAACTGGGCATCGTCGTCAATGAGGCCTGTCTGGCGCCGCTCACTTTCGCAAGCCACGCCTATCCCGACTTTCATCTCCTGATGCCGTTCTATGTTTGCCGGCGCTGGGAGGGGCAAGTCACTGCAACGGAGGGGCAGAAGCTCGCCTGGGTAAAACCGAACCGGCTGCGGGATTACGAAATGCCTCCGGCGGACGTTCCGCTGATCTCGCACCTGATGGCACTGTTGTGATTGTCGGCCCAACAACGACTGAACAGGACGCGTCCATGAGTAGGTCCCTAACGATGCGCAGCTTGCGCGATTTCGTCCGCGACGACGGCGGCGCCACCGCCATCGAATACGCGCTGATCGCTTCCGGCATCGCCGCCGCCATCGCCGCCGTGGTCATGACTATGGGCACCTCGGTGCAGGGCATGTATCAGAGCGTAGCCAACGCCTTTAACTGACGATTGGCGTCACGGCCGCGGCTTCTCGCCGGCCGGAATTTCCCGCGTACCGAGCGCGTCGGCGAGCCGCTGCTTTGCCGAGCCCGGTTTGAGCGGCTTCTGCTGGCTCTCGTGCGGCGCCCAACCCGACAACCATGCGATCTCGAACGTCGCGCGCAGGCGCCCGTCCGCGTCGGCGAAGCGCTCGCCATAGATCTCGACCATCCGTTGCAAGGTCGCACGCCTGAGCGGCGTGCGGCGGCGCTCGTTCAACACATTGGTCGCGCCCATGCGGCGCAAATCGCGCATCAAGTCAAAAACAGATTTGTAACGCACGGTCAGGCGATCGGAATCGACCACCGGCAAAGCGAGCCCGGCGCGTTGCAGCAGCGTGCCCAGCTCGCGTATATCCGCGAACGGCGCCACACGCGGCGAAGCCCCGCCTTCAACCTCGCTTTCGGCCTGCCCGAAGGCTTCGCGTAACTCGGCAAGGCTGTCGCCGCCGATCAATGCCGCCAGCAGCAGGCCGTCCGGCTTCAGCACGCGGCGAATCTGGATCAGCGTGCCGGGCAGGTCATTCACAAACTGCAGTGCCAGCGCGGACACCACCAGATCGAGCGAGCCGTCGGCGAACGGCAAAGCTTCCTCGTCGGCGGCGACACGCAACGACGCATCGCGCGGCCCGGCCGCCGGCGCGGCGGAAACGATGGTCGCGACCTTGCCGCTTTCGGCCAGCACGCGGCGCACCGCGTCGGTGGGCGTGCCGAGATCGACGGCACGCTCGAACTGGCGCAGCACCACGGCGAGCCGCTCGCCCAGCTCGGCGGCCACCCGGTCGATCAGGAAGGTCTCGGCCCCAAGCGCGCGGGCGCGCTGCTGGCGCGCGCGCAGCAGCTTGCGGTCGAAGATGGTCGGGCTTTGCGGCATCTGATACATTTGCAGCATGAAGGAGCTTGTCTCGGCAAGCCAGGACGAAGCGCCCTCGCGGCTCACGCAATTCCGGGGCGGATTGCGGGCCGCGCTGCGCGTTGCCCTCGACGTGGCGCTGCCGCCGTTATGCCCATCCTGCCGCGCGCCGCTCGGCGACGGGGTCGGCCTGTGCGCTGAGTGCTGGTCGAAATTATCGCTCATCGAGCCGCCCTACTGCGCACGGCTTGGCATCCCCTTCACCTACGATCCCGGCCCCGGCCTGCTGTCGATGGAGGCGATCGCCAATCCGCCGGCCTATGACCGGGCGCGCGCCGCGGTGCGCTATGACGACATTGCCCGTGCGCTGGTGCTGTCCTTCAAATACGGCGACCGGCTCGATCTGGCGCCCATGATGGGGCGCTGGATGGCGCGCGCCGGCCGCGAGCTCATCGCCGAAGCCGACGCGCTGCTGCCGGTGCCGCTGCATTGGCGCAGATTGTGGGCGCGGCGCTTCAATCAATCGGCGGCGCTCGCCGGGACGATTTCGGACATTGGCGGCGTGCCGGTGCTGCACGGCGCACTCAAGCGCGTGCGTGCCACGCCGCAGCAGGTCGGCCTGTCCAAGACAGAACGCGCCGACAATGTGCAGGGCGCCTTCCGCGTGCCGGCGGACGAAAAAGCCCATGTGGCCGGCCGCCGGCTGGTGCTGATCGACGACGTGCTCACCTCCGGCGCCACCGTCGATACCTGCGCCCGCGCCCTGCTGCGGGCGGGCGCCGCCCATGTCGATGTGCTGGTGTTCGCCCGGGTTGTCGCAGCCGTGCGCAGTCCCATATAACGGGGGCCGGATCGCCACAGAGCGCCCAAAGACCATAATGCCCCTTATCGAAATCTATACCACCCGCTATTGCCCCTATTGCCACGCGGCCAAGGCCCTGCTGAAACGCAAGGGCGCCGAGTTCACCGAAATCGACCTCGGCCGCGATTGGGGGCGCCGCGACGAAATGATCGAGCGCGCGAATGGCGGCATGACCGTGCCGCAGATTTTTATAGGCAGCGTGCATGTCGGCGGCAGCGATGAGCTGCACGCGCTCGATGACGCCGGCAAGCTCGATCCCCTGCTCGCAGGCGATAAGGCCTCCGCATGACCGCCGTCTCCTTCAAGGCCGCGATGATCCAGATGCGTTCGGGCCTGGCGCCCGCCGCCAATATCGATGCCGCCGTGCGCATGATCGGCGAGGCGAAGTCGGCCGGCGCCGANTACGTNCTGACGCCGGANATGACCAACATCATGGAGGTCAAGCGCGAGCGGCTGTTCGCCACCATCGTNGANGAAGACGCCGACACCTCGCTCGCCACCTTGCGCGAGCTGGCGCGCAAGCTCGGGATTTATATCCATATCGGTTCGCTGGCGATCAAGCTCACGCAAGACAAGGCCGCCAACCGCTCGTTCCTGATCGATCCCAAGGGCGAGATCGCCGCGCGCTACGACAAGATCCACATGTTCGACGTCGATCTTGGCAACGGCGAGAGCTATCGCGAATCGAACAGCTACCGGCCGGGCGAGCAGGCGGTGCTGTGCGATCTGCCGTGGGGCCGGCTCGGACTGACGATCTGCTACGACCTGCGTTTCCCGGCGCTCTACCGCGCGCTGGCGGAGGCTGGCGCCACCATGCTCACGATCCCGTCGGCTTTCACCCAGCAGACTGGCGAGGCGCATTGGCATGTGCTGAACCGCGCCCGCGCCATCGAGAATGGCTGCTTCGTGTTCGCCGCCGCGCAAGGCGGCCAGCACGAGAACGGCCGCGAGACCTTCGGCCATTCGCTGATCGTCGACCCGTGGGGCCGCATCCTGGCGGATGGCGGCAGCGAGCCGGGGGTGGTGATGGCCGAGATCGATCTGGCGGAAGTGGCCAAGGCGCGCGCGCGCATTCCTTCGCTCCAGCACGGCCGCCGTTTCGAGATCGTCGAGCCGATGGCGGAGCCGACCCACCTGCACGTGGTCAGGGGGGCCGAATGATCCGTTACGCCCTGGTCTGCAACAAAGGCCACGACTTCGAAAGCTGGTTTCAGGATTCTGCGGCTTACGACAAGCAGATCAAGCGCAAGCTGATCGCCTGCCCGCATTGCGGCTCGGCCAAGGTCGAAAAGGCGATCATGGCGCCGCGGCTGGCAGGCAGCCGCAAGCGTGAGATGACCGCCGAGCCGCCCGTTGCCGCGCCCGCGCCCGAAAAGGCGCAAGAGAAAGCGCCGGTCGCCATGATCTCACCGCAGGAAAAAGAGTTACGCAGCAAGCTCAAGGAACTGCGCGAGCACCTCACCAAGAATGCCGACCATGTCGGGTCGAAATTTCCCGAGGAAGCGCGCAAGATGCATTACGGCGAAACCAAGCACCGCTCGATCTATGGCGAGGCTTCGCCAGAGGAAGCCCGGCGGCTTGCCGAAGAAGGCATCGAATTCCATCCGCTGCCGATTTTGCCGGACGAGCGCAATTGAAGAGCGAATAGGGAGTGGTGAGTAGCGAATAGGCAGTCGCTGCTCGCTTTTCGCTACTCCCTATTCGCTATTCGCCGGTTCAGTAAGCCCACACCAGCAGCGCGACGCCGATCACCACCAGCACGATGCCGACGGCTTCGCGCGCGGTGGTCGGCTGCTTGAAAATGAATTTCGAGATGGCTTGCGCGAACAGTACCTCAACCAGCGCCAGCGTGCGCACGCTCGCCGCGGTGGCGATGGCGAAGGCGAGGAACCAGAATTGCGAGGCAAGCGCGCCCATGAAGCCGGCGAACAGCGACGGCCGCCAAGCGCGCATGATGTCGTGCAGCACTTTGGGGTCGCGCAGCCAGAGATAGAGCGACAAGAGCGCCGCTTGCAGCACCAGCCCGACCGCCAGCGTGAAAGTCGCGGCCAGCACGAAGTCCGGATGCTGGAGCGCCAGAATCGCGCCGCGAAAGGTGATCGCCGCGAGCGCGAACATGCAGCCGGAGCCAAGCCCGATCAGCGTCGAACGCGTGGTGCTGACACTGCCGGCGCCGGGCTTGAGCGAGATCACGATCACGCCGGCGGTCGCGATCAGGATCGCGGCGGCGGCCAACGGCGTGACGCTATCGCCGAGGAAAATCAGGCCGAACAGCGCGACCTGCACCGGCTCGGTTTTGATATAGGCGTAAGCGACGACGAACGAGCGCTCGCCCATGGCGGAAAGCATCAGCGCGGTGGCGGCGATCTGGGTGAAGGCGCCGGCGATCACCCACGGCCAGAACGCGAGCCCCGGATGCGGCAGGGCCGAGCCGGTCACCAGCAGCACGCCGGCCAGGAATATCAGCGCGAATGGAAAGCCGAACAGGAAGCGCACATGGGTGGCGCCGACCGTGCCGAGCGTCGCGGTCAGCTCGCGCTGCATGGCGTTGCGCGCGGTCTGCGCCGCCGCGGCGATCAGCGTAAAGACGGCCCAGAGCATGGCGTATGGCTAGCGGCACGCGCTCAGGCGGCGGCCAGTTCGGCGGCGGCGGGGAATTCGGTGAACGTGCCTTTTTCGTTGTCGATCAGCAGGAACAGATCGAAGTAACGGATGGTGGGGGCGCTGCCCGTACGCTTGATGATCGACTGCCGCCATGTCTCGTCATGCGCCTTCTGCGCGGCCTGCAAAGTCGGCCAGATATAGACGCCGGCGCCGGTCTTGCCGTTGAGCTCGAGCAGGAAATGCTTGCGCAAAAGTTCCTTGTTAGCCTGCCAATGCGGGATGACGTTGCGGGCCTCTTCGGCCACCTGTTGGCGGCTCCAGCCCTTCGGCGAGTTGAATTCGACCAGTTCGAGAATCATGTGGTTTTTTCCTTAGGTTTTGCCCGTTCGGCGACGAGCATGTAGTTCACATCCATGTCGGACGACAATTGCCAGCGGTCGGCAAACGGATTGTAGATGACGCCGCGTTCGCCGATCACCCGCAAGCCGCCGCGCTCGAACGCCAGCTCAAGCTCGTTCGGGGTGACGAACTTGTCCCATTGATGGGTTCCGCGCGGCAGCCAGCGCAGCACATATTCGGCGCCGACGATCGCCAGCGCGAAGCTCTTCAGCGTGCGGTTCAAGGTTGCCGCGATCATCAGGCCGCCGGGCTTGACCATCGAGGCGCAGGTGGCCACGAAGGCGCCAACGTCGGCGACATGCTCGACCACTTCCATCGCCAGCACCACGTCGAAACGCTCGCCGGCGGCCGCGAGATCCTCCGCCGTGGTGGCGCGGTAGTCGACCGCGACGCCGCTCTCCTGCGCATGCGCGCTCGCGACGGCGATGTTTTCCTTGGACGGATCGGCGCCGACCATTAGCGCGCCCAGCCGCGCCAAAGGCTCCGACAGAATGCCGCCGCCGCAGCCGATATCGAGCATGCGCAGCCCCTTGAGGCAGTCGAGCTTCTTGGGCTCGCGCGCAAACCGCTCGGCGGCTTTATCGCGGATGTAAGCGAGCCTGACCGGATTGAACTTGTGCAGCGCCGCCATCGGCCCGCGCGCGTCCCACCAATCGGCGGCGTGGCGCGAGAAGCGCTCGACTTCGGCGTGGTCGATGGAGGATGCGCGGCGATCCATTCAGCGCGCCGTCACGTGGTTGCGGAAATCGAGTGGCGCGCTGATGCGGTACAGCGGTTCGATACCCTCGCCGGTGCCCCGAATGGTGATGTCGCCGTAGTTCAGCATGCGGCCGAAAACCGACTGGTCGACATCGACGCTTTCGACCTTGTCCATGTTCATTTCGACCGTGTGCCGCTTGATCAAGCCGCACTTGTATACGATGCGCCGGTTGGTCACGTCGATCTCGGTGGTCCAGCGCCTGAACCAGCCCGAAACGAACGCAACTCCGGCGCCCAGCCAGCAGGCGATGGAGAAAATCAGCCAGCTCAGGCCGGTCGGGCCGCTTTTCGCTTGCGTGAGCGCGGCCAATGCGACCAGCGCCAGGATCATGGCCGGAAGATAGATAACCCAATGAATCTTGCCCGAGTAGACCAGCGTCTCGCCCGACTGCAGAATTCGCTCGATATATCGCATCGCCAGCACCCGAATGATTAACGCGGAAGAAGAGGTCCGCAAGGCTCTTAATGTTGCAGTCTCGGCACCCCGCCGGTATGTATACGCGCCTTTTGCGGCCGGCACAGCCGGCCGCTTGTTAGCGCCTTTTGGCGCGTTCNGGAACGTCATGGCTCGCCTGGTGATGAAATTNGGCGGAACGTCGGTCGCCGATCTCGACCGCATCCGCAACGTGGCGCGCCACGTCAAGCGCGAGGTCGACGCCGGCCATGACGTGGCCGTCGTGGTCTCCGCCATGTCGGGCGTCACCAATCAGCTGGTCGAGTGGTGCCGGCAGGCCGCCATGCTGCATGACGCGCGCGAATACGACGCGGTTGTCGCCACCGGCGAGCAGGTCACCGCCGGGCTCTTGGCCATCGTGCTGGAAGGCATGGGCGTCAATGCGCGTTCCTGGCAGGGCTGGCAGTTGCCGATCTTGACCGACAACGCGCATGGCGCGGCGCGCATTCTGGAGGTGAACGGCGCCGAGCTGATCCGCCGCTTCAAGGAGATGAGCCAGGTCGCGGTGATCGCCGGTTTCCAGGGTCTGCACAAGGAGACCGGCCGCATCACCACGCTCGGCCGCGGCGGCTCGGATACCTCGGCGGTGGCGATCGCCGCCGCCATCGGGGCCGAGCGCTGCGACATCTATACCGACGTGGACGGCGTCTACACCACCGATCCGCGCGTGGTGCCGAAGGCGCACCGCATGGACAAGATCGCCTACGAGGAAATGCTCGAACTCGCCTCGCTCGGCGCCAAGGTCATGCAGGTGCGCTCGGTCGAGCTCGGGATGGTGCATAACGTGCGCATCTTCGTGCGCTCGAGCTTCGAAAAGCCGGAGGACATCGATTCCTCCAAGGCGCCGTCCGGCACACTCATTTGCGACGAGGGAGACATCGTGGAACAGCAAACCGTCACCGGCATCGCCTTCTCCAAGGACGAGGCGCAGATCTCGATCCGCCGCGTGCAGGACAAGCCCGGGGTCGCCGCCGCGATCTTCGGCCCGCTCGCCGACGCCAGCATCAACGTGGACATGATCGTGCAGAACGTCTCGGCCGATGGCGCCACCACCGACCTCACCTTCACCGTGCCGTCGGCCGACTACGAGCGCGCGCGGGTCACCGTCGAGAAGGCCAAGGGCTCGATCGGCTATGAACGGATGGACGGGGCGACCGACGTCGCCAAGGTGTCGGTGATCGGCATCGGCATGCGCAGCCATGCCGGCGTCGCCGCCCAGGCGTTCAAGGCGCTGGCCGAGAAAAAGATCAATATCCTCGCCATCACCACCTCGGAGATCAAGTTCTCGGTGCTGATCAAGGCTTCGCAGACCGACCTGGCGGTACGTACCCTGCATACGCTGTATGGGCTNGATAAGGGCTAGCGGCCGCGCCGTCCGCTGCACCGCAGCGCATTTCCGACTAAAAAACCGGAGCCGCCGGTTTGGCTTGCCCCTTGCATAGGCCATTGGCTATAGCCTGAGCAAAGTCGCCGTGGGTTCCGAGGCCCGCGGTCGCTATTCGTACATGATTGGGCCGTAAACGGGGCTGCGGCCCGAGCCGCGGCTAGAGCATGATCCCAAAAAGTGGGAACCGGTTTTTGGATAAGATCATGCTCAAGCAAAATGTTAGCTGAGACTCTGATCCAAACAGAACAGATCGGACTCTAAGGGACCTCGACAATGCGTGGCGCGCTCGGCGGTCCGCGCGTGCTGTTACGCCGGCTTCGCGAAGTGATGGCGGAGCCGGTCAGCGCGCAGGAACGCCTCGACAAGGTAGTGGTGCTGATCGCCGCCAACATGGTGGCGGAGGTGTGCTCTGTCTACGTCTTGCGCGTGGACGGAACCCTTGAGCTATACGCCTCCGAGGGCTTGAAGCGCGAAGCGGTGCACGAGACCGTGCTGAAAGCCGACGAGGGCCTGGTCGGCCTGGTCGCCAGCGAGGCCAACCCGATCAACCTGTCGGACGCGCAGGCGCACCCGGCGTTCTCGTTCCGCCCGGAAACCGGCGAAGAAATCTACCACTCGTTCCTCGGCGTGCCGGTGCTGCGCGCGGGCAATACGCTCGGCGTGCTGGTGGTGCAGAACCGCGCGCGCCGCACCTACACCGAGGAGGAAGAAGAGGCGCTGCAGACCACGGCGATGGTGCTCGCCGAGATGATCGCCTCCGGCGAGCTGTCCGCGCTCGCCCGCCCCGGCGCCGAGCCGGTCGCACGCCACGCGATCAAATTTTCAGGCACCGCGCTGTCCGATGGCATCGCGCTCGGCCATGTGGTGCTGCACGAGCCGCGCGTGGTCATCACCAATGTCATCGCCGACGACATACCAAAGGAACTCAAGCGGCTGGACGCGGCCATTGCTACGTTCCGCGCCGATCTCGATCGCCTGCTCGAGCACGGCGAGGTGGCCGACGGCGGCGAGCATCGCGAGGTGCTCGAAGCCTACCGCATGTTCGGCTACGACCAGGGCTGGCTGCACAAGATGAGCGAGGCCGTGATGACCGGCCTCACCGCCGAGGCCAGCGTCGAGCGCGTGCAGTCCGACACCCGCGCGCGCATGCTGCGCGCGTCCGATCCCTATTTGCGCGACCGCCTGCACGACCTCGACGATCTCGCTAACCGGCTGATGCGCGTGTTGATGGGGCAGGATCACGCGCCGTCGCGGGATCAACTGCCGGAGAACGCGATCGTGGTGGCGCGCTCGATGGGCCCGGCGGCGCTGCTCGACTACGATCGCAAAAGACTGCGCGGCCTGGTGCTGGAGGAAGGCGGACCCACCTCGCATGTCTCGATCGTGGCGCGCGCGCTCGGCATTCCCACGGTCGGCGAGATCGCCAACGCCACCGGCCTGGTCGAGCCGGGCGACGCCATCATCGTCGACGGCACCACGGGCGACGTGCATATGCGCCCGCCGTCCGACATCGAAAGCGCCTATGGCGAGCGGGTGAAGTTGCGGGCCAGGCGCCAGGCGCAATACCGCGCGCTGCGCGACCGCGCCTGCGTCACCAAGGACGGCCATAAATTCGCGCTGATGATCAATGCCGGTCTCACCATCGACCTGCCGCATCTCGACGAGACCGGCGCCGCCGGCATCGGCCTGTTCCGCACCGAATTGCAGTTCATGGTCGCCGATACGCTGCCACGCACCAACGAGCAGCTCGCGCTTTACCGCACCGTGCTCGATGCCGCCGGCAAGCGCCCGGTGACCTTCCGCACCCTCGACATCGGCGGCGACAAGGTGCTGCCGTATCTGCGCAATATCGAGGAGGAGAATCCGGCGCTCGGCTGGCGCGCCATCCGGCTCGGCCTCGACCGGCCCGGCCTGTTGCGCAGCCAGGTGCGCGCGCTGCTGCGCGCCGCCGGCGGGCGCGAATTGCGCCTGATGTTCCCGATGATCGCCATGGTGGAGGAGTTCGACAAGGCCAAGTCACTGGTCGAGGTCGAATTGACGTATCTGCGTCGTCACGGCCACGCGCTGCCCGAGCGGGTGCATATCGGCACCATGCTGGAAGTGCCCGCGCTGCTGTTCCAGCTCGATGAATTGCTTGAGCGCGTCGATTTCCTTTCGGTCGGCTCCAACGACCTGATGCAGTTCCTCTATGCCGCCGACCGCGGCAATGCCCGGGTGTCGCAGCGCTTCGATCCGCTGTCGGCGCCGGTGCTGCGCGCGCTCAAGGACATCGCCGACAAGAGCCGCAAGCACGGTAAGCCGGTGGCGCTGTGCGGGGAACTCGCCTCGCAGCCGATCGGCGCGCTGGCGCTGGCGATCCTCGGCTACCGCTCGCTGTCGCTGTCGCCGTCGGCGGTCGGCCCGGTCAAGGCGCTGCTGCTCGATCTCGATTGCCGCAAGGGCGAGACCGCCATCCTGCCGCTCCTCGAGCAGCCGGTTGGCAGCGTGTCGATCCGCCACAAGCTCGAGGCCTTCGCGGCGGCCGAGGGGCTGCAACTTTGATCGCGCTGCCGCAACACCGGCTCGATGCCCTGCTCGCCCGCCATGAACTGGTGGAAAGCGAGCTCGCGACTAATTTGAGCCGCGACGACTACGTCAAGCTGTCGCGCGAATTCTCCGAGCTTGGTCCCGTGATCGAGGCGATCAAAGCCTATCGCGCCGTCACCGCCGAGATCGCCGACCTTGAAGCGCTGGCCGCCGATGCTGCGACCGATGCCGAGATGCGCAAGCTGGCGGACGCCGAGAAGCCCGCGCTACAGGCGCGCAGGGACAAGCTCGAACAGCAAATCCAGCTTGCGCTGATCCCGAAAGACGCGATGGACGATCACAACGCCATCCTGGAAATCCGCGCCGGCACCGGCGGCGACGAGGCCGCGCTGTTCGCCGGCGACTTGTTCCGCATGTACGAGCGCTACGCCGCCCAGCAGGGCTGGAAGACGGAAATCCTGTCGATCAGCGAAGGCAGCAAGGGCGGCTTCAAGGAAATCGTCGCCGAGGTGCGCGGCCGCGGCGTGTTTGCCAAGCTCAAATTCGAATCCGGCGTACACCGCGTGCAGCGCGTGCCCGACACCGAAGCCTCCGGGCGCATCCACACCTCGGCCGCCACCGTCGCGGTGCTGCCCGAGGTGGAAGATGTCGACATCAAAATCAACGATGATGATCTCAAGATCGACACCATGCGTGCACAAGGAGCGGGCGGCCAGCACGTCAACAAGACCGAATCCGCCATCCGCATCACCCACCTGCCGAGCGGGATTATCGTCTTCGTGCAGGAGGACCGCTCGCAG
>JGI20177J14857_1000361_pt1 | contig 14021 bp, 12 predicted proteins | sample NGESurdeep072012_6_FD_14857 | JGI IMG/M metagenome (IMG submission 14857) | reverse complement strand
CGGGCTGTCCCTGGTCATCGCCGTCACCGGCATCCTGGCCACGATGCCCTACATCGCACTTCAGCTCGTCGGCATCCAGGCAGTCCTGGAGGTCACCGGTGTCGGCGGCTCCGGCGGTGTCATCGCCCAGGACCTTCCGCTGTTCATCGCGTTCGCCCTCCTTGCCGCCTATACGTACTCCTCTGGTCTGCGGGCCCCGGCAGTCATCGCGTTCGTCAAGGACGCCCTGATCTACCTGGTCATCATCGTGGCTGTGATCTATATCCCCAGCAAGGTCGGCGGCTGGGACCACATCTTCGCCGCCGCCCAGCACAAGATGATCACACCCACCAAGTTGACGGGCAAGGTGCCCGGGGCCTACATCCCGGCGGCCACCCAGTACTGGGCCTATGCCACTTTGGCCTTGGGCTCGGCGCTGGCGCTGTTCATGTACCCGCACTCGATCACCGCGACCTTGTCCTCCAAGTCGCGCAACACGATCCGCCGCAACTCGGCCATCCTGCCGGCCTACAGCTTCGTGCTCGGCCTGTTGGCTCTGCTGGGATGGGTGGCCATTGCCGCGGGCACCAAGCCGATCGGTCTGGACGGCAAGGTCAACCCGCAGCTGGTCGTCCCGCAGCTGTTCGAGGACATGTTCCCGCCGTGGTTCGCCGGTGTCGCCTTTGCGGCGATTGCGATCGGCGCCCTGGTACCTGCAGCCATCATGGCGATCTCGGCGGCCAACCTGTTCACCCGCAACATCTATCGCGAGTGGTACCGGCCGTCCGTAACCCCGGCCGAGGAGGCCAAGGTCGGCAAGATCGTCTCGCTCGTGGTCAAGTTCGTGGCGCTCGTTTTCGTCCTGACCATGGATAAGCAGAACGCCATCAACTTCCAGCTCCTGGGCGGGATCTGGATCCTGCAGACCCTCCCCGCGATCGTCTTCGGGCTCTACACCCGCTGGTTCCACCGCTGGGCCCTGATCGCCGGCTGGGCGGTCGGCATGGTCTACGGCACCATCGCGGCGTACAACGTCGTCAAACCCATACCGACTGGCGGCACCCAACACTTCGCCGGCTCGGTGGCGATGATTCCCGGCCTGGCGCAGATGGGCTACATCGCCCTGACGGCGTTCGGGATCAATGTGATCGTGGCCGTGGTGGCGACCCTCGTGCTCCGGATACTGAAGACCCCTGCCGGCACGGACTCCACCATCAAGGGCGACTACTTCGCCGACGAGGGTGACCCGCGGGTCGAGAAGCTGGACGAAGGCCCCCACCTGGTGGGCGTCCCGGTCTAGCCCTTACCTCGCTCCAGGACCCTGACCAGGGCATCGACCACGCGAGGGTCGTACTCGTAGCCCAGCCCCAGGTTGATCCGCTCCATCGCCGCGCTGCGTCGCGCGGCGTTGGGGTGGCTTCCGGCCATGTCGTCGTAGGCGTTGCACACCTTGATGATTCGGCTTGCCAGCGGCAGGTCCTCGCCCAGCTCACGCACCTGACGGTAGGACGTCGTCTGTGCCTCCAGGATGACCGCCACCTTGTCGAGCACACCCGTCTGCCGGACGATCTCAGCGCCGTCATGAGCGATCCGGCGCTGATCCGCCGGCGCCGCCAGCACGGTCGCNCCGCCGGGGATCGGCACCGTCAAGGAGACCTGACCGATGTCGTGCAGCAGGGCGGCATACTCCAGATCGAGCACATCGCGCTCGGACATACCCAGGTGCCGGCCCATGGCCAATGACAGCTCAGCCACCCGTGAGGCGTGCCCGGGCTCGGTGTAGCCACCGAACTCGGTCAGCCGGGAAAGAGCGCGGATCGTCTGACGATAGGTCCTGCGGATCGCGCTGCGGCGTCGCACCGCGAACTGCGTCAGTCCCAGGGGGAACAGGAACAAGGGGATGGCGGACACCCCCAGCGGCCGCTCGCCCAGGGCGACAAGGGCACCAGTGGTGCTGAGTGCGGCCGTCAGGCCGAACGCAGCCATGTACTCGTCCTGGAAGGTCCGCGAGAAGGGTGCGTGCGAGCGGGCCGCACGCACGGTGGCCAACAGGAGCACCTCGATGGTGAGCGCGAACTCCGAGATGAGCACCATGACCAGAGCAAGCAGGTCCACCGGCCAGCTCCCCTGCAGGTCGAGCACGCTACGACCGTGCGAAACGGGAACCTCGCGAAAGAGCACCGCCGCGACCGTGATGCCGAACAGGCTGCTGGCCAGGTCTGTCAGGCGGATCGGCCGCCTGCGAACCAGGCTGGGAGCCAGCCCGACCAGCATCGCGACAGAGGTGACTGCGACCACCAGCGGAGCCCGGTATATGGCGGGCGTACCGTTCGGGCACGCCACCGTCATCGCGAAGGCCAGCGCCGCGGCAGTGGCCAGCGGCGCTGTGTGACGGCTGTCCGGTTGCCTGACCCGGAACACCTCACCGACCACGATCACGACGAAGAAGACCCAGATCATCGGCAGGAGCGGGCGGACCGGGAACGTCTGCGGTTCCTGCAGACGCCATCTGATGACGGCGACCGCGCCCAGCGCCAGGATCAGGGCAAAGACCCCGCTGACCATCTCGAGCGGGGCTGCCCGCACGCGATTTCGCACGCGGGTTCTCATGGCGCCTGTTCGGTGCCCGCATGCCCGGCGATGAGGTCGGACGCGGCCGGGTCGTCGTGGTCGAACGCACGACCGGCGGTGACCATCAGCGCTGGCTCAAGCCTTGTCGGCTCCCAGTCATGGCGGACCAGCCCTCGCTCCAGGGCTGCGACGATCGACGGGTCGAGCTGGGTCCCGGCGCGTTTGTGCAGCTCGGCGAGCGCCTCTTGGACGGTGTGAGGCTCGCGATGAAATCGCGATGTGGTCAGGGAGTCGAAGGCGTCCGCCACCGCAATGATCCGCGCGAGCAGCGGAGTCTGCTCGCCGCGCAGGCCGCCCGGATAGCCCAGCCCGTCCATCCGTTCGTGATGGTGCAGGATCGCCTCGGTCGAGTCGGCCAGGAACTCGATGTCGCGAACCATCTCGACACCACGGGCAGCATGGGTGGCAATCCTGTCGAGGTCGGTGTCGGAGAGCCGGTCGGCCTTGCGCAGAACGCGAGTGGGGATGGCGAGCTTGCCGATGTCGTGCAGAATCCCGGCGAAGCGCAGTGCTTCGGTCTCCTGATGGCTCAAGGTCAGGGACCCGGCCATCAGGTCGCACAGGCTGGCCACGCGCTCGCTGTGGCCCCGGGTGTACAGGTCCTTGGTCTCCACGGCGGCGACCAGGGCGCTGAGGGTGCGCTCACGGGCGCGCTGCTCGTCGCCATACTGGACAAAGGCCCAGCGCGCCACGAACAGCGGCGCCAGAATCAGCACCGCGCTGGCCGGTCCNACTCCTGCCGGCACCCAGAGGATCACGAACAGGAACCCGATGAGCCCGTACCCGATGTAGGCCGGGCCGGAGGTCTCCAGCATTCCCAGGATGAAACGGCGCATCGGGGTGCCCTTGGTCAATCGGACGATGCCCGACAGGATCACCGCGTTGAACAGACAGATCGAGACGTCGGCCAGCAACAGCGGGAGCCCCACGTGCAACATCAGGTACCCGAGGCCACCCACTGCGCTCACCTCGGTCGCGCCGCCGGCAATGAGGTAGACGAACCCGCCGGCGGCCCCGATGGCCGAGGCCATTCCGATGTTGAAGACACGTACCTCGACGCGTTGTTTGTCGAACACCACCAGGCAGGTCATCGCGCCGACGGCCGCGGCGCCGAACGGCCCGGTCAGAGCCACCGCCGCCAGCAGGATGATGCTGGCGAAGGAGAACCCGATGCGCCCCCCGACATTGCGCTCCTTCGAGATGGACCCCAGGAAGCCCAGCAGACACAGCACCGCGAGAGTGACGATGTGGCTGCCGGAGGCAGTGTCCCTGTTCAACGGGTGGATGCGCCAGGCCAACACCGCCAAGCCGACGGCGACGAGCAGAACTGCGGCGATGTAGGCCAGCACCGCCGCCGAAGGGACGTCCTCGGCCTGTGAGCGTCCCTTCGAACCCCTGTCGTTCACTCGACCCAACCTACCCGCGCGGGTCAACGAGAATCCGGGGAACTAGCAGATGGTCGCGCGCTCCTCCGAGAAGCCGCCCCAGGTCCAAATGTCGCGCGACTGAACGGCGGAGGTCTGGCCGTTCCAGGTTTGGGTGGCGTCCTTGCGGAGCATGGACTCGATGACCTTGGCGATGATTCTCATGACGGTTCCTTTGCTAGGGGGCGCTGCGGGCGTCCTGTCGATGTGGGCTTCGAACCGAAGTATCGAGATCCGAAGCACTCTCAGAATTGCACCGACGACCGCCCGGCCACCAAACAAAGACACACCCGTGACCTTCCCGCCATCATGGTGGTGAGAACGGTATGCGTTTTACTCGTTCTAGCGTCGATTTGCGTCGATTTGCCTTCGCAGACTGCCTGCCTCGGCGGGACCACCCATCCCGCTGCGCCGACTTGGCTGCTTCGGCCTTCTGGTAGGGTCGTTGCTCTGCAACGACCACCAGGTCCCTCCCCCTCTGATGATATGCCACAATGGGACCTCGGGCCCGAGGAAGCCACTGACAACCCCAAATTGGAGCACCTATGAGCAAGCGCGCCCGCAAGCGCCGCTCCCGCAAGGGCAGAGCCGCCAACCACGGCCGCAAGCCCAACGCCTGAGCCGCGTCCGTCACCGCACGCGAGGCCCCCGTTCCCGGTAGGGAGTGGGGGTTTTTTGCGTGCCTGACTCAAGCCGGATCGAGGCACACAAAAAGCGAGGTAGGTCGCGTGGTAACCGCGCGCCATGCCTCGCCTGTTGGGTGGTTAGTCCCGAAACTCGACAGTCATGTTGATCGTGGTGATGCGGGCCATGATCTGCATCCGCAGTTCCGTCGGCGCGTTCTCACAGGCGCACGAGCGTCTCACCAAGGCCTTGAGCATCTGGTCGAGGTCGTACTCCTTGAGGCAGGGGCCACACTGCTCCAGGTGCTCGCTGATCTTGGCGCAGTCGTCCGGGTCCATCTCGCCGTCGAGGTACTGGTAGAGCTGCAGCCGTGCCCGGGAGCAGTCATATTCGTCGTGTTCAGCGCCAGTCATGAGGTGACTGCCTCAACAACAAAACCGCGCTCGCGCGCGTAGTCGCTCAGCAGCGCGCGCAGCTGATGACGGCCGCGGTGCAACCGGGACATCACGGTGCCGATCGGCGTATCCATGATCTCGGCGATTTCCTTGTAGGCGAACCCCTCGACGTCAGCCAGGTAGACCGCGAGGCGGAAGTCCTCAGGAATCTCCTGCAGGGCGCGTTTGACGTCTGAGTCGGGCAGGTGGTCCAGCGCTTCGGTCTCGGCCGAACGCAGACCCTTGGACGTGTGCGACTCGGCGCGGGCGAGCTGGTAGTCCTCGACCTCGGCAGCATCAGACTGTAGAGGCTGGCGCTGCTTCTTGCGATAGCTGTTGATGTACGTATTCGTCAGGATCCGATAGAGCCAGGCCTTGAGGTTGGTCCCGTGCTTGTACTGGTGAAAAGCGGCGAACGCCTTGGCGTACGTCTCCTGGACGAGGTCCTCGGCGTCGGCCGGGTTGCGCGTCGTACGCAGCGCGGCACTGTACAACTGGTCCAGGAACGGCATGGCGTCTTTCTCAAACCGTGCGGCCCGCTCGGCCGGTGTCTCTGTGCTCATGTCGAGCGTCGGCTCGACAGACCCATCGACACTCGACCCATCAACAACCGGCTCGTCGGCGGTGGGTGTCTGCGATGCGCTCTGGTGGGCGCGCTGATCAGCTTTCATCACCTTCCAGCCTAATGCCGAAGGGGGACGTTCAAGTCCAGAACGGAAGCGAACCTGGGTGCTCCCGGTAACCGGTGTCAACTCGGCAGTCTGCAAGACATCGCTCCTTGACAGGTTTTCGTGGGCAGTTCGTGGCCAGCATCGTGTTTTCGTCTGCGGATCACCACCGTCAACGCCACAAACCGTGCCGGACATTCCCTCGGGTCTGCGAACCTGGGAACGATCCGGCCGATCGAGCGGCGAACCAAAGCCTGAGGAGTCCGGATACGGCGCGACGATCGATCCAGCCGGACGCTGGCCCCACTCGACGTGCTCTGCCGAGCGTCGCCAAGCCGATGGCGAGCTCAAGCTGGCCCTCCCGCCCTGCCCGGACAGTGCCGATTCGAACCAGGCAGTCACCGGGTGAGGGTCAGGGCTTGCCTACCCATCTGCTGCCATGCCGCGATGAAGGGCGCCGGGCTGACCTGCTCTTGGCGACCTGTCAGCGGATTGTTGACGATGATCTTGTCGCGCGTGTACCCCACGAGCAGGACCGCGTGTTCGAACGGAGTGGCACGGAAGGGTCCTGTTGATGTCGTCCAGGTGACCCAGCGCGTCGTGGGCGCAAACGTGCTGGTAGTCCACACAACAACCGGCCTTCCGAGGCGCAGCCTCGCCAGGATCTCGCTGAACGGCCGCCCGGTCAGGTCGAGTGCATGTCCCTGGGTCTTGCTGTTGAGAAGCCTGGCCAGCGGCGCGTGGTAGATGCCGTATCCGTAGCCCTCGACATTGCCGACGAACGCCGTGTTGGGATCTCCCCATCGGCTGATGGAGTAGAAGTCGCCGGGCGGCCCAGAGAACACGGGCGATGTGGGGTCGGTCGGCTGTTCCCGGGCAAGGACATCCTTGTCGACTGGACTCCCCCAGGCCGTGAGCAGCATGGACAGACTCGTCACCTCGCAGCCGTTCGGCAGGTCAGGGAGCTGACTCTGGGTCGGCACACTCAACAACACAGAGCCAATCGGCGCGAAAACATCGGATCCCGTCGGAGCCAGGGTTGGGCTGGCCTTCGTTGGCATCGGTGTGGGAGCTGGTGTCGGAACTGGTGCTTGTGGCTGCGTAACCGATGGTGACGGACCGAACCGGTTGGTGGTCGCAGACGCAGGCGCAGACACTGCCGCGCTCCGATGCGTGCCCTGAGCGGGCAGAGCGCTGATGCCAATGGTGAGAGCAAGCCCGAGGGTGACGGCGATCAGTGGCCATCTGCGTTTGGACACGAGTCGACGCATGGACACGACACGACGGGACGACAGTATGGCGACAAATCTAGGGCGCACGGACATCACTTCATCCTCACGCATGCCCGTGTCGTCGTTTCCCGCTGCTCCCGCCTCCACAGCAGATACGTCATGACGGTCCACACACGCCGTTCGTGAGTGGGACCACTCCCGCCGTCCAGGAGGCCGACGAGGGCTCGGCGGTCCAGCAGTGGATCCTCGCATTCAGCGAACAGGTCCCGGACCTGACCGGCGACCGCGCCGTTCAACCAGGACCGGAAGGGGACGGGGAAGCCGAGCTTGGGGCGCATGGCAACGGCATCGGGCAGGATGCCAGCGGCTGCGCGCCGCAGGGCCACCTTCGTTATGTCTCCATCGACCCTGAGCCGCAGGGGCAATGTCGCGGCGAGGTCGAACACATGCTTGTCCAGGAAAGGGACCCTGACCTCGAGCGAATGGGCCATCGACATCTTGTCGGCCTTCATCAAGATGCTGGACGCAAGCCAGGTGTGGCAGCTCACGGACTGCATCCGGGCCACGTCTTCGAGTCCTGCCGTCCTGTCGTACACGGGCTTGACCAGATCTGTGGATGCACGAAGGCCCACGATGCTTGAGCCGGGTGCAAGCAGGGCGTGCTTGGCGTCCTCGCTGAAGATCTGGACGTTGCCGAGGAACCGCCGCTCCAGTGGCGTGGTACCGCGAAGCAGAAAGCCTCTTCCGCGTCGTTTGGCTGGCATGACCAGGGCGACGCGGCGGACGGCTCGGCGCAGCACGGCTGGCAGAGCACTGACTGAGCGCAACGCCGCCGGTTCCCGGTAGATCGGATACCCGGCGAACAACTCATCGGCGCCCTCACCCGACAACACCGCCTTGACATGTTGGCTTGCCTGCTGCGCGAGGAACCACAGGGCAGGCGCACTTGGATCGGCGAGCGGCTCCTCCTGGCTCGCGATGATCTGGGGAAGCATGCGCCAGTAGTCGGCCGCGGAGATGACCTGTTCGTGATGCTCGGTGCCCAGCTGATGTGCCAGCTCCCGCGCTCGTTCCAGTTCACCCAGGCCGTCCTCGGTGCCTTCGAAGCCGATGCTGAAGGTGTGGACGGTGGGTTGAATGCGTGTAGCCAGGGCCGTGAGCAGGCTGGAGTCGATGCCGCTCGACAGGTAGGAGCCGACCGGGACATCAGCGGAAAGGTGCGCGGCCACTGACTTCTGGATCGTGGCCAGGAGACGGTCGGTCACGTCGGCGTCGCGCAGGGAGTCGTCCGGCGCGAAACGTGGCTCCCACCAGCTCGTGACGGTCGCGGCACCCTTCTTCACCCGCAAGAAGTGCCCGGCCGGAAGCATCTTGACTCCGGGCCACATCGTCATCGGTCCCGGCACATAGCCGAACCCCAGATACTGCCAAACGGCGTCCGGTTCAACCTCCGTGGGGACCAGGCCGGCGACTCGCAGGGCGCCGATCTCGGAGGCAAACACCAAGTGGTCGCCGGTGTGCGTCCAGTAGAGGGGCTTGATCCCGAATCCATCGCGGGCCAGCAACAGCTCGCTGGTGTCCTGGTCGAAGATCGCGATCGCGAACATGCCACGAAGTCTGGACAGGAAGCTGATGCCCCACTGCTCATACAAGTGCGGAATGAGCTCTGCATCGCCAGAGCCGTGCAACTGATGCCCCTGCTCGATGAGTTCCTGACGCAGTTCTGCGTGGTTGTAGATCTCACCGTTGAAGACCGACCAGTAGCGTCCATCTTCGGTCCGGGCGGGTTGATTGCCGCCGGGCAGGTCCAGCAGCGCGAGACGTCGAAACGCCAGACCCGCATCGGGCCAGTCCCGCCGCCCGGAGTCATCAGGACCTCGATGTGCCAGTTCGGCGGACATGCTCCCAAGGTGGCTAAAGCCCTGCCCGCCGTCGCTGGTGCTGATCCATCCGACGATCCCGCACACGAGTCAGTTCTTCCTTTACGTTGGTCCCTCAAGGGTGCGCGGCCATCGGGGTACCACCACCGGCATGCGCGCCATTTTACCAGTAGGTGGTTGTGGGGTTCGAGCGGATTGAACCTCAAGGGCGAACCCGAACGGGCCGGCGGCCGGTTCTTCGAACCGGTACACCAAACCGTCGAGTCGATCTTGGACACACTCAGCGAAAGCTCCATCCAGAACAAACACGACGCACACACTCCACCCGCGGTTGCGACCATCGATGTGCGGACACAGGAGCGCCTCGCCGGCGACGCCGAGGTGATCACCTCGGCTGGTGTGTCAGCAGGTATCGACCTGGCGCCTGCACCTCGTGGTCCCTCTGGCCGGCGTCGAGGCAGAGGCACAGTCCGTCGGGGAACTGACCTGAACCCCGAGGAAACCACCAAGGGCTTGGGGTTGCCAGGCGGTGGCCGCCCATCTCGTGCTTGGCCCGGAGCGCCTTCTTCAACCTGGAGGAGGTGTCCCGCTCGTTGTTCTCGCCGTCGCGTTTCCACACCTTGTTGGTCCAGATGGTCCGGCGTTGCACGTCGACGTCTCAGACCGTCGACGTCTCAGACCCACAGGGCTGACCTCGCCAAAGCCCGTGCCGGTGCCCACAGTGACACAGCCACTGGCCCGCCCAGCGGCGACCAGGGGACGGTTGCGCGACGCCGCCGAGACCAGGTCGGACCACGCAACGGCGGCGCAAACCAACTCGCGGGATTACCGGCGAGTTGGCCGCCAATGGAGGTAACAATCGTAAGGGGGGCTGTGGGTGAGTAGCCTGCCTTGGTGGTGCAGCAGTTGTCACCCATCCCGGACCGGCGCCAGAGGGAACTCCGTGTGGCTCAACGCTGCCCACGATCGGACACCAAGGTCACCAAGAGTGGGGCGGGACCCACAATGGCTGCCTCCAGCTCTGCTGTCGCGAATTGTTCATCGTCGTGGAAGCCTTCCTCATTCAGAGCTGACATCATCGGCGGCCGGGTCCACATCCGCCCCGAGGCGCCGATCTCACGGAAGTCGGGGTCGAGCAATATGTCGATTCGGGCCGGGGAACGTCGGCTCTGAGGTGAGCGCAACGCCAGTTCCGAGATCTATGGCACACTGACTGCGTCCAGGGACGGCGGGGTCTCGGTTCAATGCTGGCGAAGGCGAAGCCGGCACTCCAGACTTGAACTTGGCTCTTCACACCGCCGTGCAGGACGCGACATGATCGGGTTGCCGCCCGTGTCCGCCGGACCGCTTCAGGTTCCTCTGGATCAAGCAATTACTGCGGGAGGAATCCATCACGGTGCGCTTTGGCATTGCTCTAAGGGTGGGGCTCGCAATGACGGTGCTCCTCGCCGGCGGATGCACCTCGGCCCACGGTGGCGTGGCCGGACGGGCATCAGTCGCCACCCAGTTCCCGGACCCGGTGACGAGCCAGTTCCCGGCCGCCAAAGCCACGGCGCTGCAAGCGATATTGACTCGGGTTGTATCGGACTACGCCCATACTCACCTCATGGGAGCGCCGGGAATAACCGCCGCAGTGCTCAGCGATCACGGTTCGTGGGCCGGAGCGGCCGGGAACGGTGGTGACGGCACGAAACTGACGCCGAACGCCATGATGGCGATCGACAGCATCACCAAGACCTTCATTGCCGCCGAGGTGATGGGGTTGGCAGCCAGAGGCAAAGTGAATCTGAACGCCCCGCTGTCGATCTACGTCCCGCATTCGCTGACAGCCAACGGCGCCACCGTTCGTCAAACGTTGAGCATGCGTAGTGGCCTGATCGACCCACCCGGAGCAGTCGTCGAAGCAATGGTCGGCGCACAAACGGCCGCCCCAGCCAAGCGCTGGACGGCACTGGAGACGCTGGCCTACCTCAAGCCACGCTCCTCTGCACCCGGTGGGGTCCCCGTGTACGCCAACACCAACTACCTGCTGCTCGGCATGCTCATCGAGAAGATCACTGGAAGAACGGTGGCACAGGTGGAGCGGGCCGATCTGTTCACCCCGGCAGGTCTTGGCCGGATAGTGGCCCAGGACGCCGAACGACCGACACCACCGGTGGCCGCCCCGCCACACAGCCTCCGCGTCACACCCGATGGGTACCTTCCGTCTCGGGTGTTGGCTCGCTCAGGACTGGACTCGTTCGCAGGTATTGCCGCGGATGCGGCGACAGTGGCCAAATGGGGATATCAGCTCTACGGCGGGCGGTTGCTACCCATCGAGTCGGTGCGCGCGATGATGACCCAACCTTCAACGGGCAGTGTCGCTCCAGGTCGCGGTTACGGCCTGGGAACCATGGTGTTCATGGGGCTGTCCCCAGACGCCACCTACGGCCATAGCGGTCTGGACCCGGGCTACACGTCACTTTTGGCGGTCGTGCCCGCACGCCATCTTGCGGCGGCCGTGCTCATCCCCGACAGCGGCAGGGACACCGAATCGATCATGAGAGACCTCCTCGCGGTCCTGGGGTAGGCGCTCTGGCGTATCGACTCGACAACCGCCGAGCCACTCTGCCACCTGCCGCCATCGGCGGCGCTCAGATCCGGCAGCTCCCTGGAAACCATGCGTGCCATAACCCCCAGGCAGAGCTATTCGTAGCACTCGACGCGGGGCTCACCCCTGACCCGCCCCGCTGCGTCGCGCCCGGCAGCTCGGGATTGGCGAAGAACGTCCGGGCGGCGTCCATTGAGGTGTCGAAGGGGTCGACACGGTGAAGGACAAAGGAAAGGGTCGATGAATGGTCTCCTTCACGCGATGACCTGAGGTCCCGCCTGGTACTGGCAACGCTGACTGACGCGTCGAACGTATCGACTTGGACACCTACGAACAGATCGTGATTGTGCCATCTGCCAATGCTGAACGGCCACGAGAACCTGTCGTCAGTCCAGCTGGGCCAGCAGTGCGCCCGAGACGATCTCGGCAGTGGCGCCGAGGTCTGGCGCCAGGCCGTCGAACCGCTGGGAGTTGGCCTGATGTAACAGCACGGCCACGAAGGTACCGGCGGCCGCTTTCCTTTGACCAGGGTCCGACTTCCGTGGACTGGCAGCGGCCAGGACTGATTCGGTGAGCTCCATCAGCGCGGCGTAGAGGCCGCGAAGGTGCTCGCGAACGTCAGGGTGGGTGCCGGCTTCGCGGAACAGGATCGCGCTGAGCACCTGCCAGTGATGACCGGTGAGCCCGGCCCTGTCCGCCAACCGCACCAGCGAGCCCGCCATATCACCCTTGACCACGACCCCTGCGATGCTGGACAAGGGATGCACGGGGAGTCGCTCGGCGAACAGCGCACGCAGAAGGTCCATCTTGCGTGGGAAGTAGTAGAAGAGTAGTCCCTTGGCCACGGCAGCTCGACGAGCGATGCGGGAGGTGGGCGTCGCGTCGAAGCCGTCTGCGGCAAAGAGGTCCTCGGCAGCGTCAAGGATCCGTTCGCGCGCCTGACCGCTGCCCGCAACCTCGCCCACGCTCGACGAGTCGCCGGAGGGGCTCACGGAGCCCTCAGGGACGAGGGCGCGGGCCCGCGCCGGCATTGCCGTGCGAACCCGCGCCATCGAATAGCCCTCCTCCTCGGCGGGCCCCCTTCCTAGTGGGTTACCAAACCACGGTGCTCCGTGCGAGTCACCTGCAGGTCCGCGGCGCCTGCCACCAACGTCACGGCGCCCACGATCCACGCGGTCCACGCGTACGCGGTGAAACCGGTGCTGAAACCCATGACCCACGGCGAGGCAACGAAGAGCACGCCCATCAGCGCGACGAGTCCCTCGAAAGCGATCCTGCCCGGGCTGGCCAGTGAGATCAGCGCCAACACGGCCGTGATGACCCCAAGCGTGATCATCGTGTAGAGGGCCTTGTTGCCTTCTGGGTGTGTCGTCCAGATCGGGCTCAACGCCGCATAGACACCCGCAATAAGCGCGGCCAGACCCTGAGGGTGAGTCCACTTGCTCATGCGAACCAACCACCTTTCGTGCGATGGTCCATCGTTCCGAAGACGGACCGAGTACCTTCACTTTCCCCCTGACTGACCGGCCGGTCAAGACCATGGAAGTGGCTCATCGGAGAGGTCGGTTTAGCAGGTTTCGTTGCCTCATTTGGAGCGGTCCGCAGCGGCTCAACGTGTCTGTGTTGCTGGGTCAGGGTCCGGGGTCAGCTTGGCTGATGGAGTGGACAATGGTGGCTGGCACGACGATCGCCTGCGGTGACCAGAGGGTCGGCGGCCGAGGGCTGCCACCGATCACCGTTGCCGTTGCCGTTGCGCAGTCGGGAGGCTTGAGTCTCGTCAAGAGTTCTGGCCCCACCGATGGTCTCCGATCTTGGCCCCAGCGCTGCGCCGAGATACGGACGGGTTCGTGCTCAAGGTCAAGTCGCGCGCTCGGGCGGGTGATGTCGCGTCTGCACAAGATGACGGGCAATGATGTACTTCCCGGATGTCTGTCGCTGATCTCTTGTGCCCGGTTACGCATGGCCGTACCGGAAGCCGAACGGCAACTGGTATCCCCCGTGGTTTCAGGTCGCCTGCGATCGGCGGCGCGCGGAACATGTCGCATGAACTGGGACCGCGCCAGGTTGAAGCAGCAGAGTCTTCGGGGGTTCGTGCGATTCACAGAACTCCCGAGGTTCCCCGTGCCAAGCTCGCCGCCATGGTGACAACTGCAGGACAGGGGTGGGCATGAGCGCTGACGGGTTTCGCAGGGGCGCCTCGAAGGTCCTTGGATCGATGGCCTTCAGGCTGACTGGGGCCTTGGTGGTGGCCGTGCTGGCGGTAACGGCTGTGTGGTGGTGGAGCCACGCCACGCCCAAGAAGGAAGTACATAGGATTGCTGTGCTGCACCCGAAGGCCGCGGGGCACACACCGCCGCCGGCACCGACCGTCGCGCCCGTCAACCCCCTGACCGGTCTGGGGCCGGCGCCGCACGGGCCCGTGATCGCCGTCAAGCTGGACGACACCGAGGCCGGCAGGCCGTCGAAGGGCCTGGAGAAGGCCGACGTGATCTACATCGAGGAGGCCGAGGGCGGACTCTCACGGATGGTGGCCGTGTACGCCAGCGCCAAGCCCCAGGT
>JGI20177J14857_1000359_pt1 | contig 14034 bp, 10 predicted proteins | sample NGESurdeep072012_6_FD_14857 | JGI IMG/M metagenome (IMG submission 14857) | reverse complement strand
TCACTGTTACAGGCCACTAGTGTGCTTTAGTCGGATCGTTCCGTCGGTAAAGAATTATTCCTCCCGAATCGAAGATTCGCTCGTACTCATCAGGAATTCCGAGCGGTTCCGACAGCGGGATTTCGCTAAGTATGTACTTGGGGCGCTTGGCCAGTTCCTCCTTGAAATGTGTGATTGATCGCGCACGGCCGCCGGCCATGAACATATCCCACTGGGACTCCGTCGGCGCGATCACAAGTGGGTCATCATTTACGCCCGTAAAGACAGAGAACCGCACCCACTTGCCATAGGGGTTAACATCATGCACGAGGTGAAGGATATTTGTGCTCGTCGTCAGTCGGCCGGCCCGGATCTCGTCGCGCAGGACTTCGAACAATCGAAATTCGTTGGGATCTGCCGTCCATCGAGGATCAGCGGAGAGAGTCCAGTAACCACTGCTTAGGATGCTGAAATCGATCATCCAATTTTCGCCGATCGAGATTTCGTGGGTGTAGTAGTCCATTCCACCTCTGCGTGGAGGCGGAAAAATGAGTAATGCAAGTACAACTGTCATCACCAGCGCCTTCGGCAGCAGCTCGCATATCACCGCTATGAGCCTTGCGGCGGGGAACACCATCGCGAAGGGCATCCAAAAGCTGGCAATTTTGCGGGTGAGCTCGAATCTCTCGAACCCTGAGGCGGCACTGGAATCCAGAGGCAGGTTCATTAAAATGCGTTCAATCGCAAGCGGTGGTAGCAACATCACAGCGATCGTGCAAAGGCGTCCAACGGCGTCTGTGGGCGGCGGCCGAACGATTATGACTGCCAATCCGGCCATCGCGAGTATTCCCAGCAGCGCGAAATTTGATGGGACCACGCTGTAGACCGTTCCGGTTCGTGTGACAACGTCGTATAAGATGCCCGTCGTCACGATGATTAACAGGAGGCGGCCAAGAAAAACGGCATCCCGCGGCTCGGCGTCGCCTGCGCGCGGACGAAGTCGCGAAGCGCCGCAAATTATCAATGCCGCTCCGGCTATCTCCAGAAACATAAGTGCAGCAACGGGCGCCACGATCGCGTGGGCTATTAGAATTTCGGGGGCGCCGACAAGCAATGCCCCCGCGACCGATAAGGCTCCAGCTCTAAATCGCGGTAGGTCCCCTGTCAGCAGCCAGGATCCGCATGCTGCACTCGCAACTCCGATCGCCAATGCACCGTCAATTGCATGTGAGGGAAGCGATACACCGAGCATCAGCGCGCCGCACGCCATCAGAGTACGACTACGGCGCGAGTCAAGGAACAGCGCGAGTCCCAGCGCGACAAGCACAAAATCGACTGCCGTGCCACGCATTCCTTCGAGCCAGCGAAAGATGGTGGTGAGGAACAGCAGTAGTGCGGCCGCCCCGCCGGTCACGTCGTCGAACAGCGTGGCTCCAAGCCGATAGGTTGCCAGGATCATGAGCACGGCTGTTGGAAAAATCAGGCTGCTCTCAGCCAGCACTGCCAACCGGGTGTGAGAGCCGAGCGCTAGATAGGCATAAAAGAGTTCCAGGGCCGGTTCTTGTACGTTCGGGCCAAAGATGCCGTACGGATCGTTGTTGAAGGGAAGGTAGGTGCCAAACGTGAGCACGCGCTGCGCAGACGCCGGCCACGCGAGCACATCCATGTAAGGAGCCACAGGAGAACCGAGCTGAAGCGGTAACAGCGAGACGGAGGCCAAGGCTACCGCAATCAGCGCAAGTCCGATCCCAAAACCTGGACGGCGGAAAACCGCACCTGATAAATTCGGGTAGAGATAGACCGTCGCGGCGAGCGACGCGAGCCAGAGTGTTGGCCCGCGGAACAGTCCAACCGGACCCAGCAAAATCCCCGCGAAATAGGCCAAGACCCAGACTCCCGCCAGACCGATCAGGCTGGCATCGAACCACTCGACATCCTTATCAAGCTTTCGGACAAACCCTGCGATCAGCAGCCCCGACCAGGCCCAAAACGCCCAGACCTTTATCGCAGCTGCTCCAGTGTCAGGCGCTAGCTTTAATATCGCGCTGCAAGCTGCTTTCAGATCACGCGGTGACCACTGAAAATCTCTGAGTTCGTAGATCGAAAGCGCAGAGAATACGACTGCAGCAGCGGTGATGATTGTGAGCGGTTCGCTGGCGATGCTGTGCAGGCGTCTTTTCAACATCGTCACTTAGCCGCGATCGATGGCGTGCTGATCACACTCGGCGCCTTGGCCATCAGCGTATTCATCATCGTGAGCGCGCTGCGTGACGACGTCGTCGCGGGCTGGGCGCCCACGGTCCTCCCCATCTACGTGCTCGACGGCCATCAATCTGGGTTTCGTCTGTGAGTTACGTTCTCTAGCGGTGGACCGCGTCACCCGTACGATACATATCGTAGTCGGGTTTCCTGATAAGACCCAGATTGAGACGCACAATCGCCTTGAACCTCTCGATGCTGAAGAGCGGTCCTCGAGTGGCCTTCCGAATGACTTCCCAGTAATCTCTCGTAAGCGGATCCTTCAGAAGGTTCTTGTTCTGCCGGATGCTGTCTTCATATCCTGCCGGTATCTGCCGCTCGAAATGCCCGATCCTCCAGTTCGGGTCATATTTCGCTGGCAACCTCGCCAGGAGAGGATCCGTCAAAGCGCAAGGGTCGATGAAGTGAAATTCTGGCGGGTTCGCCATACCGGCGGAACCCAGCCAACCACACTGGAGCTGGATAGCTACTGACCTCGGACCAGGGCTCCAGTCTGGTTGCAATAGACTATCCCGAGTATTGCGTCTTGCGTTCAGAAGCCCGCGGTCAGGAAACATGAAGCCGCGCTCATCAGTGATTCCGTTTTGTGGAATTGAACGGGCAGAATAAGTCTGTCCGCTGAGTATAGTGCTGCTCAAAGAAACTGTTCCAAGAGCCGCCACTACGATCGCCAGCGTCGCGATTGCGGAGACGGCGAGCTGGGTGCGGGCTACGATCACACAGGCCGCCAAAAGCGGAACCGTAAGGAACCGGCCACTCATGAAGTCGCCGCCAATGCTGACCACATACATCACGTAAAGGATGATTCCCGCGGCGATTGCCTTTTGCCCCGCACCTTGGCGTAACGCCAGCATTATACCAATTGCAGTAAAGATCAGAGTGAGAGGATCTCTCGATAATGAGTCGAATAAATATACAATCCCTTGCTGTATGGATTCTCCCGGCGGAATGCCGGTTCCAAGCTTTGCGTATGCAGTGTTGGGGAAGGGTGCTCCGTAGTAGAAAACGCTGAAGATCGTCCAAAGCAATGCTGGCATGGCCGCAGTGGCGATTAATCGCGCGGTAGTCCGGAGGTCCTGGTACGAGTGCAAAAGTATCAGCAGACAAAATGGAGCAACCAGGAGTACCAAGTCAGGCCTGCATAGATAGATCGAACTCATTACGGTCAGGCTGCGTGCAGCCAGGCGTCTGTCGCGGGTTTCCAGATACCTGAATCCGAGGAGCAAACCGCAAATGAGAAGAAGGTGAGATAGGGGGCTTTCCAGACCGGAGGTCGAATAGTCAACATATGCCTTGGACAGCAGAAGCGCAGTACCGGCGAGCATCCCGGACCAGAAGTTCGTCGCTATCCTCGACAGCAGAAGCCACCAAGTGCCCAAAGACAGGACAATCGACAGAGTAAAGGTGGCCGCAAAGATGTTTCTGAAGATCGGGGTGGCCGCAGCGATGAGCACAAACCACAGAGGATGCGTAAAAGCCTGTACCCTTTCGTCGGCATTGAACGTCGGGCCGTAACCGTGGAGGAAGTTCATTACGCATCGCAGCGTAATTTCGGCGTCATCAGACATCCACGCCGTCCTGACCAGAACAGCGAGCGCCAGCGCCCCGAGCGCGACGCGCGTCGCGCTCTCATCCAGTTTCCCCGCAACACCGAAGTCGGCCTCCGGAGAATTGAGCCTTCCCATCCGGGCTCCCCCAATATGCAATCGTGATTTCGACCGTCCAGCGCCAACCGCAGAGTACAATACTTGTTACGATGTAAGAATCGTCAATACGCCACTTAGCTTAACGGGCAATTTTAGCACCTGTCTAGCCAAAAGTCTCTTACGCTGGCACACTCAATCCGGCAAGCTGGAGATGGCCGAGGCCGGGGGTAGAGAGTGGCGCCGGCTTCGCGACAGATGGATTTCCAATGCATGGGATAACCGACCCCGCGCATATCGCGGATTTGCTCACGGCGTGGGGCTATCTCGGCATCTTCATTGCCGTGTTCGTCGGCAACCTGGGCGTCCCGGTGCCCGAGGAAACCGTGATGCTCGCCGCCGGATTCCTGGCCGGCCGCGCGCTGCTCGACCTGCGAATCGTCTACGTCACCGTAGTCGTCAGCGCGGTCATCGGCGACTGTTGCGGCTACCTCATCGGCCGCACCGGCGGACAGCGCGTGCTCGTTCGGCTCGCGTCCGCCTTTCCCTTCATGCGCACGCGTTACGACCGCCTGCAACTTTTCTTTCAGACCCACGGCAGCAAGGCGGTGTTCATGGCGCGATTTATCACCGGCGCGCGATTCATGGCGGGNCCGATGGCGGGTGCGTGCGGGATGCCGTTCTTCCAGTTCCTCGGATGGAACGTGCTCGGCGCGATCGTATGGTGCTCGCTCGTCGTCACGGTCGGCTACCTGGTGGGCGACGAGTTGTATCGCGCCATCACGACGGCTCATCAGGTGTCGCGATGGATTGGGCTGGCCGGGGTTGTCGTGGCGATCGTGGTCTTCGTCCTTTGGCGGAGGGATCGGCATCCTGCGGTGTCGCGGCCTCAATCGTAGCCGCGTTCGCGACTGCGTCGCGATGGTGGCGCTCGCGCTCGCGCTGGCTGGATGCAAGCCGCGCACGCGTATCGATCTTCACTATCTTCCAGGCTTCGTGCCGGGGTCGCAGAATATTTTTCGTCCCGTCAAAGTTGCGGCGCCTCCCGCCACCGGAAATTTCGGCTCCGGCAATTCCGACGTCGGCATGATCTACGCCGCCGACGGCGCCCCCCAGACTCCCCTCGTGGTTGCCGATGCGGCCCGCGCGTTCAACAACGCGTTGATCAAGGGACTGGCAGACGCCGGCCTGGCGCCGGTGGCGCTCGACTCGAATCCTGGCGACGGCAAGCCGCCCGAGGGCTCGGATTTCATCCTCACCTCCGACCTCGAACAACTTGAAGTGAACAAGCGGTTCGGAACGATCCAGACCNTCCACGGCCAGTACTTCTCGATGAGAGCCGTGGTGCGCGTAAAGTTCGAGCTCAAGAATCGCGATGGCGCCGTGCTTTACTCGGGCGAGATCAGCGGCATCGAAAATGAACCGCCAAATCCCGTCGGCGCCGAGGTCTTCCTGCCGCTCGAGACCGAACCCGCCGAGTCTCTGTCGGTTGCACTCTCGCGCGCCGTCGGCCGGTTGATGCTACAGCCGGGATTTCGCGATGCACTGCCGATACGATCCGTCGAGGCGACTCCCCGCTGATTTTAGCCTTCAACGAAAGCGAAACCTTACCGAGGTTTCGCTTTCGTTGCTTCCCGGCGGCGCAGCTCGACGCGCCGGATCTTCCCGCTGACCGTCTTGGGCAGCTCGTCGATGAATTCTATCTCGCGCGGATATTTGTAGGGCGCCGTCACGCGCTTGCAATGCTCCTGCAGTTCGGTCACCAGCTGCTGGCTGGGTTCGGCGCCGGGCCTCAGCTTCACGAAGGCCTTGACGATTGAGCCGCGATCCGCGTCGGGACTCGCGACCACTGCGGATTCCATCACTGCGGGATGCTCGAGCAGGGCGCTCTCGACTTCGAACGGCCCGATTCGGTAGCCCGCCGAAATGATCACGTCGTCGGCGCGTCCGACGAACCATAGATAGCCGTCGGCATCGCGGGTCGCCTGGTCGCCCGTCAGGTACCAATCGCCGCGAAACACGCGGGCGGTCTCTTCCGCATTTTTCCAATACTCGAGAAACAGCGACGGCGGCCGCTCGGGACTCNTCCCCCGCACCGCGATCTCGCCGATTTCATCGATCTTCGTTTCGGCCATTTCGTTGTCGATTACGCGGACATCGTGACCCGGAAATGGCAGCCCCATCGAGCCCGGCTTCACCTGCATCGCGGGCATGTTGGCGGCCAGGATGGTCGTTTCCGTTTGTCCATAACCGTCGTGAATCGTGAGTCCCAGCCTCTCGCGCCACACCTCGATCACTTCCGGATTGAGCGGCTCGCCGGCACCCGTGCAATGCCTCAGTTTCGGGAATGAGTAGTCCGCGAGGTGTTCCTTAATGAGTATTCGATACTCAGTCGGGGGCGCGCAGAAGGTAGTAACTCCGTAGCGCGCGATCAACTCGAGTTCTTTCGCCGCATCGAAGCGGCCGTTGTACATGAACGTCGTCACGCCGTTCATCCATGGCCCAAACAGCACGCCGTATGCCGCCTTGGCCCAGCCGGTGTCCGACGTTGTCCAATGGAGGTCGCCCGGCCTCACGTCCAGCCAGTTAAGCCCCGTGAACCGATGACTGTAGGTATAGGCGTGACTATGCAGAACCGCTTTCGGTTCCATAGTCGTGCCGGAAGTGTAATAGCAAATCGCCGGCTCCGACGATTTCGTATTCGCGGTCTTGAACGCAGGCGACGAGTGACCCATATATTCCTGCAGGCTTATCCAGCCGGTGCGGGCGGCGCCGGCTATCAGGTAATGCTCGACGCTGGGGCATTGCTTGCGCAGTTCCGCGATCATAGTGGCATTCTCGACGCCGGCGATTATCGCGCGCGCCCCGGAATGATTCGCGCGGTACACCAGGTCCTTCTCGCGCAGCATCGAGGTGCACGGGATGACGATCGCGCCGAGCCTGAGCGCGCCGATATACGCCGCCTGCCACAGGGTGATTCGCGGCAGCACCAGCAGGACCGCATCGCCGCGCCTGATTCCATGTCCGGCGAGAACGTTCGCGATGCGCTTGGATTGCTGCGCGATATCCGCGAACGTCAGCCGCGCGCGCCGGCCCTCGCTGTCTTCCCACAGGATTGCAACCCGGCTTGGATCTTCGGCGAACTTGTCGATGGCCGCGGCGAAGTTGAAATGCTCCGGCGTCTCCCACCTGAAGTCGCGGTACGCGCGCCGATACTTCTCGAGCGTGTCGGCCTTGATCGCGTCAGTCTCTATTGAATCAGTCTTTATTGAATCAGTCATGGGCGCAAATTCCCGCGCGCCGCGTGCTCCACTGGCACTTGCGAGCGCTTCGCCGCCGCCTTGATATACTTCACCGTCACCGGCGACAGATCGTCGCGATCGACGCGCACGTCGATTATCGCAAACGATTTGCATTCGTGCGCCGCGCGCAACGCATTTCTCAGCTGCTCGACCGTGGCCGCCTCGAATCCAGCGCCGCCCCAATCGCGCGCGAGCTTCGCGTACGGCCACGGAGGAATCTCGAGCAGTTCGCGCCGCTCGGCGATCGGCCGGAAGATGCCCCATCCGCCGTTGTTGATCACCACCACGATCGGATTCACGCCCTTGGCCGGCGCGTGCGAAATCTCGGGCCCGGTCATCTGAAAACCGCCGTCCCCGCACAACACCAGCGGCCGCAGACCGCTTCCGATTTGCGCGCCAAGCGAGGCCGGCACCGCAAATCCCATCGAAGCGTAAAACCCCTGCGCCAGATAGCCGCCGTTATGCGGCACCCGAATATCGAGCCCGCCAAACAGCATGTCGCCCGACTCTGCGACCACCAGGTATTGGCGCTTGTCGGCCAGGAATTCGTTGACCGCGGCCAGGATCTGGCTGACCTTGACCGGCTTGCCGTCGCGCGCGGCAATCTCGCGAAGATTGTCGGCGTAACGAACCTTCTCATGATGAAGCCGCAGCTTCTCGCGCAGCAACGCGCGCGCGAAATCGCGCACCCCGGCGTCGGTGTAGGTGTGATACTTCACCTCGACCTTGCGATCTGCCGCCCACACCGTCCTGCCCTGAATCACGTGCGGCGGACGGTTGCCGAAGTTCATGTCGGTTTTCAGGCATCCGAGGTTGAGCACGAAGTCGGCCGCATCCATCCGTGCGACGATCGACGGCGGACTGATCGGGCCGACGTGCACGCCCATGTACAGCGGATGGTCCATCGGGAACGCACCCTTGCCGAGCACGGTCGTGAACACCGGCGCGCCCATCTGCTCGGCCAGTTTCACCAACTCATGCGACGCCTTGAAGCGATGAATCTCGATGCCGGCGATCAGCACGGGCTTGCGGCTCTGGTTGAACATCGCGGCGGTCTCATGCGCCGCTTCCTCGACCTTGCGCGTGTCGGATTCCTGGAAATGCAGCCGCCCGTCCCATTCGATCAGCTCGTCGGGGACTTCGATCCGCCGGTCAACCATGTCGCGATGAATCTCGATGTAGCCCGGCCGCTGCTCGGCCCAAATGGCGCGCACGACGCGATGCAGCTCCTGCGCAGCGTTGCGCGGATCGGTCAGCACGGCCGACGCGCAAGTTACTTCGTCGTAGATGCGGCGCTGCGATTCGATCTCGCGGGCCTGGTGATGAATCAGGGTGCCGAGTTTGCGTTCCTCCTCGCCCGGGCCGCCCGAGAAAATCAGAATCGGCACGCGTTCCGAGAACGATCCCGCGACCGGATTGACCATGTTGTGGCCGCCGGCGCCGTAAGTCACGCAGATTACCCCGATTTTCCCGGTCGCGCGCGCGTAGCCGTCGGCTGCGAATCCCACCCCCGGCTCGTGCGACAGCGTAATGATTTCCAGCCCGTGCTTGCGGCCCAGCGCGAAAAACAGCTTGAGCGCGAGGTCACCGGGGATGCCGAAGACGTGCGACACGCCGATCTTGCGCAGGTAGGCGACCAGGAAATCGCCCAGCGCCATGTGTCTCTTCACTCCGCTTCGTCCTCCTCGAGTCGGCGCTAATTGTAACAAAAACACCCCCGTCGCAGGACATCTTCGGCGCCGCGCTGTGCTAGAGTATGATGCTGGCGGGTCAAGCTGATGTTTTCGAAGATGCTTCGCATGCAATTTCTCGGGCCGATGCAACTGAGCCGGTTGGTGATGTACCTGCCGCAGTTCGTCCGTCTGTTTTACCGGCTGATCAACGACGGACGCGTGCCGATGCTGGCGAAAATGGTGCCGGCGATGGGTTTGCTGCTTATGTTGACGCCTCCGGCGCTCGAGCTCGACATGATTCCGATAGTCGGCGAACTCGACTGGATTCTTATCGCCTACCTCTCGCTCAAAGTTTTCATCTGGCTCTGCCCGCCCGACGTCGTGCGGGAACACGTCAGCCAAATCGGCCGTGGCGAATAGCGCGGCACACTGATGCGACCCCGCGTAATCCTGATTAGCCTCGCCGTTGTCGTTATCGTCGCGCTCGTGGCGCTGAGCATGGCTGACCAGTTGCTGGTCGACTACCTGTGGTTCGGCAGACTCGGCTACGGCGGAGTTTTCAATACAACCGTCGCCGCGGAAATCGCGATCTTCGTCGTCGTGTGGCTGGTCGCGTTCGTCGTGATCTTCGTGAGCGGGTTGATTGCAATCGGCTCGAGCCGCGATCGCGAGCGGCTGCGCGTGGTGCGCCGCCCCGACGAGATGGTCGAGGTTAATCTGCCCGAGCTGATTCGCTCGCTCGGCGAACGCGTGCCGTGGCGCGTGCTCGTCGCCTGCGGTGCGGCCTTGCTGGCAGTGTTCGCGGCGCAAGGCGAGGCCGGCAGCTGGGATACTTACCTCAAGGGTCTCTACGGGGCGCCGTTCGGAATCGCCGAGCAGGCGTTCGGCAACGATATCGGCTTTTACGTCTTCACGATGCCGCTGCTCGAGGAAATCCGCGATCTGTTCCTGATGCTCATCGTGCTGGCGGCCGGGATTGCGATCGCGGTCTATTGGGCGCGCGGCGCGCTCGACTTCAAGGAATCGCCGCCGCGCGTGTCGCCGGGCGCGGCGGGGCATCTGTCTGTCCTGCTGGGGCTGTTCTTCGTGCAGCGCGCGATGGGTTACTGGCTCGGCCGCTTCGACTTGCTGCTGCATACCGACGGCGTCGTTTTCGGACTGCGCTACGTCGATCGCATCCTGTGGCAGCCCGGGCTATGGCTGCTGGTGGCGCTGTCGTTAGGCGCCGCCGTGATCTGCATGTTCAACGCGCGCGAGGGCGGGCTGAGGCTTCCGGTCGCCGCCTTCGTTATCGTGTTCGGCCCCGCGCTCATCATGAATTTCATCCAGCCGGTCATCGAGCGCTTGTGGGTCAAGCCCGACGAGCTTCGGGTCGAGCGTCCGTACCTGCAACGCAACATCGAGGCGACCCGCCACGCGTACAAGCTCGACACCGTTGACGTGAAACCGTTTGCGGGGCAGGGCGCGCTCACGCCCGCGGCGCTCGAAGAGGATTCGGCGACGGTCAAGAACATCCGCCTGTGGGACCCGCGCCCGCTAATCGACACCTACCGCCAGTTGCAGGAAATTCGCACCTACTACGATTTTCGCGACGTTGACATCGATCGCTACTGGATCGAGGGCAAGTACACCGAGGTGATGCTGTCGGCGCGCGAGATGAATCTCGACCAGTTGCCTGAAACCGCGCAGACCTGGGTCAACCAGCATCTCAAATTCACCCACGGCGCCGGGCTGGCGATGAGCCCGGTCAACAGGAAGGACACCGAGGGGCTGCCGGTGTTCTATATGAAGGATATTCCGGCGAAATCGGATGTGGGGCTGAAGGTTGACCAGCCGGCGATCTACTTTGGCGAGGGGCGCGACAATTACGCCGTCGTCGATTCCGCGACGCCCGAGTTCGACTATCCCAAGGGCGCCGACAACGTCTTTTCGTATTACGCGGGATCGGGCGGCGTGCCGGTGGCGGGTTTCTTTCGCCGCCTCCTGTTCAGCATCTTCTGTCGCGACATCAATCTGCTGGTCACCGAAAATATCGTAAAGAACAGCAAGATCATGATCCGGCGCAATATCGCAAGCCGAATCGCCTACCTCGCCCCGTTCCTGAACCTCGACCGCGATCCATACGCCGTCATTCTTAACGGCCGCATGGTGTGGATCGTTGACTCCTATACCACCAGCGATCACTACCCCTACTCGCAGCGCAATGCCGACGGGATCAACTACATCCGCAATTCGGTCAAGGTGGTGGTCGACGCGTACACCGGCGACACCGATTTCTACGTGGCGGATCCCGAAGACCCGATAATCAAGACCTGGCAGCGCGTGTTTCCCGCGATGTTCAAGCCGATGTCGGCGATGCCGGCGGAATTGCGCGCGCACATCCGCTATCCCGAAGATTTTTTTCTGATTCAGGCCGACACTTTCCGCACCTATCACATGACCGATCCGCAGGTCTTCTATAACCGCGAGGACCTGTGGGGATTCCCGCGCGAAAACTACGCCGGGCAGACGGTCCCGATGCAGCCCTACTACGTGATCATGCGGCTGCCGGGCGAGGCGCAGGCGGAATACATGTTGATGCTGCCGATGGTGCCGTCGGGACGCGACAACATGATTGCGTGGATGGCCGCGCGCTGCGACGGGGCGGATTACGGTCATCTGTTCGAGTATGCATTTTCCAAGGACAAACTCATTTACGGTCCCTATCAGATCCAGGCGCGCATCAATCAGAATCCCGAAATTTCGCGGCAACTTTCGCTGTGGAATCAGATGGGTTCGAAGGTCCTGCTCGGCAACCTGCTCGTGATACCGATTCAGGATTCGCTGCTCTACGTCGAGCCGCTGTTCATCCGCGCCGAGAACGGCCAGTTGCCGGAGTTGCAGCGGGTGGTCGCGTCGTACAGCGATCGGGTGGTGATGGGCGATACGCTCGACCTGACGTTGGCGGCGTTGTTCACGAACCAGGGCCTGCCGGGGCCGACGATCGCCAAAGCGATCGCCAATGAGGCGGTCCCGCAGTCGATCGCGCAGGGCGCCGGCGCGCCCAAGGCCGACATGCAGAGCGCGGCGCAGCATTACAATCGCGCGCTGGAAGCGATTCGCGCCGGCGACTGGACTGCGTTCGGCGCAGAGATGAAGCAACTCGGCGACGAGCTGTCGAAGCCATCGAATCCCGCACATCAGTAGAGCCAGGCGCCCGCATCGCGCTCAACGCCATCGGGCCCGCTTTTTTGTGTCATCCCGAGCGGAGCCCGCCTCGCCGCTACCTCGCCCGTTACTTTAGGAGAGTATGCACTCCTTGATTATCGTCGTGGCGGGGAGTACGAGCGCGGCCTCATTCACACGAACAACATGGAATTGTTCTGGTCGCTGCTCAAGCGCGGGATTGTCGGGAACTATCATCACGTCAGCCGCGAATATTTCCCGCTGTATCTGAATGAGTTTTCGTTCCGGTTCAACAATCGAAAGAATCTAGACATTTTCGATGCGATCATAGCAGGATGCTGAGTTCGCCACGCTGGCGGCGGCCTCAGCGCAAGCAAGAGGCCAGCAAGCCAGAACAGTTGGTATTTTCATGGTAGTCCATCGCTAATGGTTAGCTCAAAATATCCCGCATTCGTCAATTCAATGTCAGAGAAAGTTTGGTACAGGAGGCCAGAAGTACGAAGTTCTCTCGACAACGCGAACGCTTGATAGTCGGTAGGGGCATGCCAGATTACGAGACCTCGGATTAAGGTGACTCGATTGCTCGGTGATCGGGGCGGCGTTACGAGAACCCAATGCGCTGATTCAAAAATCCTTCTGAACTGTTCTGCGAGAGCGATAGATTTCCGGTTTGTCTTACGAACTATCATTACTCTTTGGGGACCTTCGTTACGCAACCGATCCGCTAAATCTGACATTTGCGCCGGAGACAATGGGTTCGGAAATGCGTCATAGACGTTCTTGATCGCGATACCAATCATCAAACTTACAGCGAGAACTCCCAGACCCAGAACAAACTTGACTGAAGGAGTGGCAACTACCGGCGCGGGTTGAGGTCGAGCGGTCTCTGTCAACGCTTTGGCACTATTACCGAGTTCTTTCAGTCCCTCCCTCAGCTCACCGACGATCTCCTCGCTCTTTGGCGTCGTCTCTGGCAGCGCTTCCATGCGATTTAGCGAACGACCCATAGCAGATGCGGTCCCTTCGCTGAAGCCTTGAAGTCTGATCAACTGCTCTCTGAGTCCTGTTATTGCGAGGTCGCTACCTTTACGGGCAAAACTTTCTTTGAAATAAGCAAAAACACTGAGCAACAGTGCCGCCACAAACCAGACCAAACCCTCTTGCCACGATATTGCCGTCTGAGTGAACGCGGCCATCCTCAGCGCAATCGCTGCGCCATAAAGAATCCACAGTGCTGTGACCACAGGAGCACCCCCCGCGTTAGATGACGTTCACGCCACAAGGGGTTATACTGCGGATCGATGAGAAAAGGCACGACCAAAGAACGCGACCGAGAGTTGATCACACGGCTCCAGGATGAAGCGCCCGAAGTATTGAGCGCAAAGGTGGACTTCGATGCGCTGGTGGAGAATGTTTTGTCTGCTGATTCTGATCGCATCGCCGTTGGCCCTGAACGCAAACGCGCAGTCACCAAGTCCAAGGCCAAGCGTTCAACGCGAAGCTCAACTGGCCGATAGCAGACAGCAACAATCCAACCCCGCACAGGCACAAGCCGTAAAGCGCTCCGCGCCTGCAGTAACCAAGCCAGCCAAACCAGCCATTCAGGCCACAGTACGCAACGAATCCTCCGGAATAGTTGAGAAGCAAGGCGATGACAAAAAGAGTAATCCGTCTCAAAGCGTTTTGGTTTGGAGCTGGTCAATGATTCAGACAGCGCTTCAAATTCTCTTTACGTTCGTCACCACGGTTGCGACTGTCTATGTCGCGAAATTCACTTACAGGCTTGTCCAAGTAACGAAAGACCTGCATATAGCAACCGAGGCCGCGACCAACGCCAGCATCAAGAGCGCCACCGCCGCTGAGAAGAGTGTGGAGGTAGCCGAACGCGCGCTTGCTGCTCAAAGACCATTTCTGAATATCGAAAAGAGTTATTACCGAAAGTTGTGGATCAGGTGCGGGAATGGAAAAGGCGGCGTACCCTTCCGCGTAGACCACGCGAACCCCGGTGGGAGC
>JGI20177J14857_1000347_pt1 | contig 14235 bp, 10 predicted proteins | sample NGESurdeep072012_6_FD_14857 | JGI IMG/M metagenome (IMG submission 14857) | reverse complement strand
GTCTCAACCTCGTCTCCGAACGAGGAGATAAAGGCCGCATCTATCGCATCAAGGATGGCAACGCCTCTCCTACTGTTAGCGACCGCTCAAAACAGGCGGCCTGATGCGATGGGAGAGAAAAGAAGAAATGGTCGCATCACGACCGTATCCCTTGAGGACGAGATCGCGCATCTGCGCGGTCTTGACCTCAAGGGCCTCCGCGCGCGATGGCAGGGTGTGTTTCGACGACAGCCACCCCCTCATCTGCCCCGCCATCTGTTGTTTGGAATTCTCGCCTATCAGATCCAGGCCGACCGTCTCGGCGATCTTGATCATGAGACGAAACAAATCTTGGACCACACCGCCGCAAAAGAGCCTCGGGCGGAGATTTCCGCGCGTTTGGCAAGCTTCGATCAGAAACGGACTGAACTTACGCCCGGAACAGTGTTGGTAAGGGAATGGGATAGGCAATCGCAACGGGTAATGGTGATGGCTGACGGTTTTGCCTGGAATGGCAAAACCTATGACAGTCTAACCAAAGTCGCCTTTGCGATTACGGGCACCAGATGGAATGGCCCCCGCTTCTTCGGCCTGAGGGACAAGGAAGGCCGAACGGCCACTGGGGTTCAGTCGTGAAGACGACGTCGGTCAAATCTGTCCGGTGCGCCATCTATACCCGGGTCTCGACCGACCATGGGCTCGATCAGGAATTCAACTCGCTGGACGCTCAACATGATGCTGCTTCAGCCTATATTCGCAGCCAAGCTCATGCCGGCTGGACGTTAATCCGGTCTCGGTACGACGATGGCGGTTACTCGGGCGGGTCGACCGACCGCCCTGCGCTTCAAAAATTGCTTGAGGATATCCGCGCTCGGAAGATCGACGTTATTGTTGTCTATAAGGTCGATCGTCTGACACGATCGCTGGCCGACTTCGCCAAACTGGTCGAACTGTTCGATGCACACGGCGTGTCGTTTGTCTCGGTCACCCAGCAGTTCAACACCACGACCTCTATGGGTCGGCTGACGTTGAATGTGCTTTTGTCCTTTGCCCAGTTTGAACGGGAAGTCACGTCCGAGCGTATTCGGGACAAAATCGCAGCCTCGAAACGAAAGGGTATATGGGTCGGCGGTCCGCTGCCCCTTGGTTATGAGCTGAAAGACGGCAAGATCATTATCATCGAAAATGAAGCCGATCGGGTCAGGCTGATCTTCCGGCGATACCTCGAAGTCGGCGGCGTCAATCAGTTGGTGAGAGACCTTCGCGACCGCAACTTCCTGACCAAGGTGAGACCTCTCGCAACCGGCGCCACGCGTGGGGGCATCCCCTTTGGGCGCGGTTCGCTGTTCTATCTTTTACGCAACCGCTTTTATATTGGGGAGGTAAAATACAAAGGTGAGGTCTTTGCCGGCGAGCAGCCTGCGATCATGGACCATGCGCTGTTTGATGCGGTCCAGCAGACCCTCACCGATCAATGGTCCCATCGCACCGTGATGCGAAACAAATCCGACCATTTACTGACGGGATTGCTGTTCGATGATGCCGGCCATCGCATGGTGCCTACTCACGCCACTAAAGCCGGCGTCCGCTATCGCTATTACGTCTCGCTGCCTCACCTTTATGGAGAATCGAAGACAGCGTCGGTCGGGTCGGTCTCTCGCATTCCGGCAACCGACATCGAAGATATAATCGTCAAATCGCTGAGTGAGCATCTCACGCAGCAGGAACCAGTATCGTCCAGCAGCATCTGCGAAAAAGATCGCAGCGTCATCGCGGCGCAGATTGCTCGCATTGACGTGCACAAGGATCGACTGACCGTTCGGCTGAAATCACCGGACACAGAGGAAACTTCTGCATCGACCGACGATCATGTCCTCTCGATGCCCTGGCAGAAACCACCTTCCAGAAAATCCCGACAAATCCTGCTGCCACATCATGCGTCGCGACCCGACGTGCGCCCGATACGCATCGAACGGCGCGCGCGCCTTGTCGGCGCTATCGCGCGCAGCCGTCGCTGGCTGGACGAAATCGTTTCGGGCGAAGTCACCGACGTGGACCAGATAGCCGCACGTCAGAAATGCAGCGTTCGTCAGGTCAATATGACCATCTCGCTGGCCTTCCTCGCACCTGGTCTGGTCAGAGCTGCTGTCGAAGGTCGCCTCCCAAGAGGCATTGGTGTCGAGCGACTCCGCGATGCTCCCGCCGAGTGGAACCGGCAGTTCGAGGCGCTCGGACTCAATCCGCAATAGCCGCGGGCATAACCAGAATCCACAGTTCAGTTCGGTGTGCGTGGTCCGATTCCTGCGCGCAACTCGGTCGTTCTGACCATCAAATTGAGCCGCCAGGAACGGAATTTTCAGACGCAGAGACCGGGGGCTAGAAATCGCCGCCAGAGATGGCGAACACCTTCAAAGACCGAAAATCCGGGAGTCGAGTGGCGAAAATCCCCGCAGACCGGCCTCTTTGCAACCGAAGGGTAAATTTGCCGTTCGGGGAAAACGAATGGTGGGCGCGACAGGGATCGAACCTGTGACCCCCTCCATGTCAAGGAGGTGCTCTTCCGCTGAGCTACGCGCCCTTTAATGGATTTGGTCTTATCGGCTCCAAACTGGCGAGGCAAGCCGCCCAGGGAACCTTAAGCCGCCAGCATCTTGGTCACTTCGTTGACCAGGTCGCGCAGATGGATCGGCTTGGACAGCACTTTGGCGTGCTTGGGCGCGGTGGAATCGGCGTTGAGCGCGACCGCGGCGAAGCCGGTGATGAACATGATCTTGATATCGGGGTCGAGCTCGGCGGCGCGGCGGGCCAGCTCGATACCATCCATCTCGGGCATCACGATATCGGTGAGCAGAAGCTCGAACGGCTCCTCGCGCAGCCGCTGATAGGCCGACAGCCCGTTGTCATAGGAGGTCACGTCGAATCCGGCATTCTGCAGCGCCTTGACCAAAAAGCGCCGCATATCGGTATCGTCTTCAGCCAGAAGGATTTTCGACATATGACCCGAACGCCCCGTCCCGGCTGCCCCTGCGGGGTGGCCCCAACCGCCCCATAAGACTTATGCCAGGTAAATAACGGGTGAACCTAAAGCATGACTTGGCATTGTGCCCCGGCGCATAGACAATAGAACGTTATAATGGGCTGGTTGGGGCCCTCCCACCGCCATACTACCTATGCTTGAAATGGCCATTACCACCCATGAGTGAAATCCGCGACGAGCTTGACCCGCCGTTCGAGGTCCTGGAGCCGGCCGCGGGCATGGGGCCGGTACTGTTCAATTCGCCGCACAGCGGCTCGACCTATCCACGCGATTTCCTGGCCGTCTCGCGGCTCGACATCGCTACCCTGCGCCGGTCGGAGGACAGCTTCGTCGACGAATTGATCGCCGGCGTGGTCAAGCATGGCTTTCCGCTGATGCGCGCGCATTTCCCGCGCTGCCTTGTGGACGTCAACCGCGAGCCCTATGAGCTCGATCCGCGCATGTTCGAGGGCCGCCTGCCCTCCTTCGCCAACACCCGCTCGATGCGGGTGGCGGGGGGCCTGGGAACCGTGGCGCGGGTGGTCGGCGACGCCCAGGAAATCTACGACCAGCGCATTCCGGTCGACGACGCGCTGCGCCGCATCGAGAGCCTGTACAAGCCCTATCACCGCACGCTGCGCCGGCTGTTCACCCGGCTACAACGGGACTTTGGCGCCGCCGTGCTGATCGATTGCCATTCCATGCCGTCCACCGCCGGCCATAAGGACGAGCGGCCACGGCCGGAATTCGTACTCGGCGACCGCTACGGCACCAGTTGCGTCGGCGCGGTGGCCGAGACCGTGGAAAAGACCCTGCGCAGCCTGGGCTACACCGTGAGCCGGAATAAGCCCTATGCCGGCGGCTTCATCACCGAGCATTACGGCAACCCGGCTGCCGGCCTGCATGCCATCCAGCTCGAGATCAACCGCGCGCTTTACATGGACGAGCGCCGCTACGCGCGCTCCAGCACGTTCGACCGGCTGGCCGCCGACCTGGAGACGCTGGCGCGGCGCCTGGGCGAGATTCCGCTGGAAGAGCTGCGCCCGTATCGGGCGGCGGCCGAATAGCCAAAAAAAGGGCCGCTCGCGTTGGCAAGCGGCCCAAGTCTAGGGAGGAAACGCCCAAGGAGGGCAGCGCTAGCTCTCGCTACCGCATTGCAATAATTTACACCGCGACGCACAAAAATCAAGGGCCGTTGGCGAAAATCACATGTTTTAATGCATAGCTGGCTAGCCGTTTTAATGGACATATTTCACAGTTTTCGAGACTGGGTGGCAAAAACATCACAATTTCAGTGAGGCAACGAAAGCTACCTAGTGTTATTTGCATTGCTTGGAACCAAGAAATGCTGTGCTGCACTCGCTCAATAAGGCGCCGCATGATCATTCGGGAAAACCGGCTGCCACTTTTAGGGATCGTGCGATAAGCAGGCGGCATGACGGCCATCGATTTCAGCAGTTTCGTCGATCAGCTCGCCACCGTCTCTGGCGAGACCATTTTGCCGTTCTTTCGCACCGCGCTGGCGATCGAGAACAAGCAGACCGGCGGCGGCTTCGATCCGGTCACTGCGGCCGACCGTGCGGCCGAAGACGCCATGCGCGCGCTCATCCGCCAGAATTTTCCCGACCACGGCATTCTTGGTGAGGAATACGGCGCCGAGCGCACCGACGCCGAATATGTCTGGGTGCTCGACCCGATCGACGGCACCAAATCCTTCATCACCGGCATGGTGGCCTGGGGCACGCTGATCGGTCTGATGCGCTTCGGCGAGCCGGTGTTCGGCATGATGAACCAGCCGTTCACGCGCGAAAAATTTTCCGGCGACGGCGGCGCCGCACGCTATCGAGGACCGGCGGGCAACCGCGATCTGCACGTGCGCGCCTGTGCGTCGCTCGACGACGCGATCTTGTCCACGACCAGCCCGCTGCTGATGAACTTACCCGACCGCGCCGCTTTCGGCCGGCTGGAAACCAAGGTCAAGCTTTCGCGCTATGGCGGCGATTGTTACGCCTATTGCATGCTGGCGGCGGGGCTGATCGATCTCGTGATCGAAACCGAGATCAAGCCCTACGACATCGTCGCGGTGATCCCCATCGTCACCGGCGCCGGCGGCATCGTCACCACCTGGGAGAACGGCCCGGCGCAGGCGGGCGGCCGCATCGTCGTCGCGGGTGATGAGCGCGTGCACCGNGCGGCGCTGGAGATGCTGAACGCGTGATCCCGAAAAGTGGAAACCGGTTTTCGGATAAGATCACGCGCGGCGAACTGCGCTAGTAGCGCGGCGTGCCGGGCACGAAGGCGTCGAATGCCGCCCAAAATTGGCTGCGGTANTGATCCTGCTCCTGCAGGATCTCATGCTTGCTGCCGGCGAGAATGAGATGCCGGCCGGCCAGCAGATTCATCCCGAATGTTTCAATCGCCGGGGTCGAGACCACTTCATCGCGGCCGGCGGCGACCAGCAGGATCGGCTGGCGGATGTGACCGGCGTAACCGGGCGCGGCGAACCGCTTCATCAGGCGCAGCGCGGCATCGACCCAGGCTATCGTCGGCGAACCGATGCCGAGCTCCGGCGCTTCCTCCAGCACCGCGGTGTTGCGCGCGTAGCGCACCGGATCGGAGGTGAGCACATTACCGATGAAATCCTCCGAGCCGGCGGCGTCGGCATGTCCGGTCGGCACATAGCCGGAGCCGCGCCCCAGCATGCGCATGAAGCGCGCCAGTGGCCCCGCCATGGTCGTGAGGCGGCCCGGCCGCAGCGCGATCATCGGCGCGGTGAGCACCATGCGTTCGAACCAGCGGCTGCCGTCATGGCAGGCGCGAATGCCGATGGCGGCACCCATGGAATGCCCGAGCGCGAAGATCGGCGGCGGGCAATCGGGCAGCACCACCTGCTCCATGATGGCTTCAAGGTCGGTGGCGTATTCGGAAAAATTCCGCACATGACCCTTGTGGTGGTCGGCCAGCGCACGCTCCGACATGCCTTGTCCGCGCCAATCAAACGTCGCCACGGCGAACCCGCGCGCGCGCAGATCGCGCACGGTCTCGAAATATTTCTCGATGTATTCGGCGCGGCCTTGCAGCACGACGACCGTGCCTTTGCGCCCGACCGGCGGCGCCCAGCGCGCAAAGCGCAAGCTGACCCCGTCCGGGGTCTTGATGCTGCCGGTCACCACATCGTCGGGCACCGGATTGGCGGGGATGGAGACGAGTTTCATGGTGCCGAAAATGAGCCGGTGCGCGGTGGCCGGGGGCCTTATAGCAGGGCGCAAGGCGGGCTCAATCGCACCGCGATTATTGATTTAAAGTCACGTCGTTTCAAAGGCTTAGGACCTAGCAGGCGGCCCTCTTGCGTGCCCCAAACGACGTTCCCATATCAATTCCGCGCAGGCCATTCCGGTTGCGCTCGGGTTTTAGGTTCGGCCCTGTGGCGGACCGCCCGCATGTCGCTCAACTCAAGGAGGATATGCCATGCGTACGTTTGATCTTGCTCCCCTTTATCGTTCCACCGTCGGCTTCGACCGGTTGTTCTCGATGATGGACGGCTTCGATGCCGCTCCGGGCTATCCGCCCTACAATATCGAGCGGACCGGCGAAAACGATTACCGCGTCACCGTCGCGGTGGCCGGCTTCGCCGACAACGAGCTTTCGGTCGAAGCGAAAGAGAACACGCTGACGATCAAGGGCGCCAAGCAGGCCAAGGAAGAGCAGAACGGCGAAGTGCTCTATCAGGGCATCGCCGCGCGCGCTTTCGAGCGCGTCTTCCAGCTTGCCGACCACGTCCAGGTCAAGAGCGCGAGCGTCGAGAACGGATTGCTGCACGTCGATCTCGTGCGTGAAATCCCCGAGGCAAAGAAGCCGCGCCAGATCCCGATCGGCAATGGCCAAACATTGGGCAATGCCAAGCCGCAGGTGGTCGAGACCAAAGCCGCGGCCTAACACCGCAGCGGCAATCGCAACGGCAGCGCCCCGGACCTCCGGGGCGCTTTCGTGTTGAGAGCTTAGTTGCCCGTCGGCGTGTTGGCGCCGGCGCCCTTAAAGCGTGGGGTTGGGCGGATCGGCGTCGGTCCATCGAAAAGCGGCGACACTTCGCCGCGATGCTCGGGCCGCGGTGCCAAATAGCGCGGGGTCGTGCCATTCTCGTCGGATGATGCCGGCTCGCGTTCGGGAATGTGGATGATGCGCGGGCCCTGGAGATAAGGCGACGCGGTGCCGGCGGCGACCAGCGACAAGGTGGCGGCCAGCGTCACGCCGGCCAAACCGATTGTTACCGCTTTTTTCAAACCGCCCACCCGCGTCGGAAACTGATCAGTTGTTTTAATATTCAGCACCATAGCCAAACACCCGCATTCGGCGGCTTTTCCTCGTAACCACGGTTAAGCGGTTAACCCGCCTCACAATTTGGCGAAGCTTGAACGGCGCAACGGCATTGCGCCAAGCGGCGGCGCGTGGTCCTCTTCTTGCTTGGTGAGAAGGCGCCGCCGCAACAAAGCGAAAGGTTCGACCAATTCCGGCGTGGACCAGCCTTGTGTGGCGGGGCAAAATTTGGCATGGTCTATTAGGACAGCATTGCTGTCCTAATAGCGGTGGTCCCGGTGCCGGCCTTTGAAGGCGGGGCTGACATCGGTGGCGCCCAACGGGAGCAGCCACGGCGGCGACGACCGGGCAAGGCTGCCCTTCTCGAGATCGGTTGCGCGTTGGACGCGGCGCCTCAAGGGGCCTGCGGACAAGGCGGGTGCGCCGGAGGCCAGTACACGGAAGCATTGGCGCCGGCGAGGCAGGATGAGATGAGCGAGGACAGGAGCAGCGCGGGATTTATCGAACGCGGGATCGCCACGCGCTCTCGCGCCGCTGATCTGTTGCGCGCCGCCACCGCCGATCCCGGCACGCCGCCGCCGCAAGGCCTGTACGATCCGGCACTCGACAAGGACGCCTGCGGCGTCGGATTCATTGCCGACATCAAGGGCCGCAAATCGCACCTCATCGTCGAGGACGGCTTGCGCATTCTTTGCAATCTGGAGCATCGCGGCGCCACCGGCGCCGACCCGCGCATGGGCGACGGCGCCGGCATCCTGGTGCAGATCCCGCACAAGTTTTTCGCCAGGAGGGCGAAGGAACTCGGCTTCGAATTGCCGCAACCGGGCGAGTACGCCGTGGCGCAGCTTTTCCTGCCGCATGAAGACGCGTGGCGCAAAGAAGTCCTCGACGTCTACGCCGAGCAGACCGCGCGCGAAGGCATGCGTATCCTCGGCTCGCGCGACATTCCGACCGATAACTCGACGCTCGGCGCCTCGGTCACGCCGACCGAGCCCAGGCACGTTCAGCTTTTCATCGCGCGCGGCAAAAATATTACGTCCGACGACAAATTCGAGCGCCGGCTCTACATCCTGCGCAAGACAATCTCGGCCATGCTCTATGGACGCCGCGAGCGCCGCACCAGCGGCTATTACCCAGTGTCGATCTCCTGCCGCACGGTGATCTACAAGGGCATGTTCCTCGCCGACCAGCTCGGCACCTACTATCCCGATCTGCACGACCCGGATTTCGAGAGCGCGCTCGCGCTGGTTCACCAGCGCTTCTCGACCAACACGTTCCCGACCTGGTCGCTGGCGCATCCGTACCGCTACATCGCGCATAACGGCGAGATCAATACGCTGCGCGGCAACAACAACTGGATGGCGGCGCGGCAAGCGTCGGTGTCCTCGCCGCTGTTCGGCGACGATATCAGCCGGCTGTGGCCGATTTCCTATGAAGGCCAGTCCGACACCGCCTGCTTCGACAACGCGCTCGAATTCCTGGTGCAGGGCGGCTACTCGCTCGCGCATGCCGTGATGATGATGATCCCCGAGGCCTGGGCGGGCAATCCGCTCATGAACGAGGAGCGGCGCGCCTTCTACGAATACAACGCCGCGCTGATGGAGCCATGGGACGGCCCCGCGGCCATCGCCTTCACCAATGGCCGCCAGATCGGCGCCACGCTCGACCGCAATGGTCTGCGGCCAGCGCGCTATCTGCTCACCCGCGACGACCGCATCGTGATGGCGTCCGAGATGGGCGTGCTGCCGATTCCGGAAAAGGACATCATCAAGAAGTGGCGGCTGCAGCCGGGCAAGATGCTGCTGGTCGATCTCGACGAGGGCCGGCTCATTCCGGACGAAGAATTGAAGGCGACGCTGGCGAAGAGCCACCCCTACAAGGAGTGGCTCGCAAATACCCAGATCGTGCTGGAGGAACTGCCCGGCACCGCCAACGAGGCGCCGATCTCGAACCTGTCGCTGCTCGATCGCCAACAGGCCTTCGGCTACACGCAAGAAGACCTGAAGTTCCTGATGACGCCGATGGCCACCACCGGCGAGGAAGCGGTCGGCTCCATGGGCAACGACACGCCGATTTCGGCGCTGTCGGACAAGCCGAAGCCGCTGTTCACCTATTTCAAGCAGAACTTCGCGCAGGTGACCAACCCGCCGATCGATCCGATCCGCGAAGAGCTGGTGATGAGCCTAGTCTCTATCATCGGACCGCGGCCGAATTTGTTCGATCTGGAAGGCATGTCGAACCGCAAGCGGCTGGAAGTGCGCCAGCCGATCCTTACCAATGCGGACCTGGAAAAAATCCGCTCGATCTCGCAGATGAGCGGCGATCACTTCAAGTCGCACACCTTCGACATCACCTTCCCGGCCGAGCATGGCACCGATGGCATGGGCAGGGCGCTCAACGCCCTGTGCGAGCGCGCCGAGGAAGAAGTGCGCGGCGGCTGCAACATCATCATCCTGTCCGACCGCAAGGCCGGCGCCGACCGCATTGCGATCCCGGTGCTGCTAGCCTGCGCGGCCGTGCATCATCATCTCATCCGCAGCGGCTTGCGCACCTCGGTCGGCCTGGTGGTGGAAACCGGCGAGCCGCGCGAGGTGCATCATTTCGCCTGCCTGGCCGGCTACGGCGCTGAAGCGGTCAACCCCTATCTCGCCTTCGAGACGCTGATCGCCATGAAGGACGATCTGCCGCAGAAGCTCGACGAGAAAGAAGTCATCAAGCGCTACATCAAGTCGATCGACAAAGGCCTGCTCAAGGTGATGTCGAAGATGGGCATCTCCACCTATCAGTCCTATTGCGGCGCGCAGATTTTCGACGCCGTCGGCCTGCGCCAGGACTTCGTCGACAAGTATTTCACCGGCACCCATACCCGCATCGAAGGCGTGGGGCTGGCCGAGATCGCCGAAGAGGCGGTGCGCCGCCACCGCGACGCCTTTGGCGATTCGCCGATCTACGCATCGATGCTCGACGTCGGCGGCGACTATGCAGTGCGCATGCGCGGCGAGGACCATGTCTGGACCGCCGAGACCGTCGCCCGCCTGCAGCACGCGGTGCGCGGCAATTCGCAGGAACACTACCGCGCCTTCGCTGGAATCGTGAACGAGCAGAACGAACGGCTGGTGACCATTCGCGGCCTGTTCCGCGTCAAGCCGGCGGAGGAAGACGGCCGCAAGTCGATACCGATCGAAGAGGTGGAGCCGGCCAAGACCATCGTGCGGCGCTTCTCCACCGGCGCCATGTCGTTCGGTTCGATCTCGCGCGAGGCGCACACCACGCTCGCTATCGCCATGAACCGCATCGGCGGCAAGTCGAACACCGGCGAAGGTGGCGAGGAGGCCGAACGCTTCAAGCCGCTGCCGAATGGTGATTCCATGCGCTCGGCCATCAAGCAGGTGGCCTCCGGCCGCTTCGGCGTCACCGCCGAGTATCTCGTCAACTCGGACATGATGCAGATCAAAATGGCGCAGGGCGCCAAGCCCGGCGAAGGCGGCCAGTTGCCCGGCCACAAGGTCGACAAGACCATCGCCAAGGTTCGCCACTCGACCCCCGGCGTCGCCCTGATTTCGCCGGCGCCGCACCATGATATCTATTCGATCGAGGACCTGGCGCAGCTCATCTTCGACCTGAAGAACGCCAATCCGACCGGCGATGTCTCGGTGAAGCTGGTGTCCGAAGTCGGCGTCGGCACGGTCGCCGCCGGCGTTTCCAAGGCGCGCGCCGATCACGTCACCATCGCCGGCTTTGAGGGCGGCACCGGCGCAAGCCCGCTGACCTCGATCAAGCACGCCGGTAGCCCATGGGAGATCGGCCTGGCCGAGACCCACCAGACGCTGGTGATCAACCGGCTGCGCGGGCGCATCGCCGTGCAGGTCGACGGCGGCATCCGCACCGGGCGCGACGTGGTGGTGGGCGCGCTGCTCGGCGCCGACGAGTTCGGCTTCGCGACCGCGCCGCTGATCGCGGCCGGCTGCATCATGATGCGCAAGTGCCATCTCAACACCTGCCCGGTCGGCGTCGCCACCCAGGACCCGGTGCTGCGCAAGCGCTTCAAGGGCCAGCCCGAGCACGTGATCAATTATTTCTTTTTCGTCGCCGAGGAGGTGCGCGAGCTGATGGCCGCCCTCGGTTATCGCACCTTCAACGAGATGATCGGCCAGATGCAGATGCTCGACCAGCGCCGGCTGGTGGAGCACTGGAAGGCCAAGGGCCTCGATTTCTCCAAGCTGTTCAACAAGCCGCCGGCCGCACCGGGCACCAACATCTACAAGTGCGAGGCGCAGGATCACAAGATCAACGACATCCTCGACCGCAAGTTGATCGCCGAATCGCAGTCAGCCCTCGACCGCGGCGCGCCGGTGCGGCTGCAAACCGTCATCCGCAACATCGACCGCACCGTCGGCGGCATGCTGTCCGGCGAGGTAGCCAAGCGCTACGGCCATGCCGGCCTGCCCGACGGCACCATTCACGTGCGCTTTGCCGGCACCGCCGGCCAAAGCTTTGGCGCATGGCTCGCGCGCGGCATCAGCTTCGAGCTCGACGGCGACGCCAACGACTATGTCGGCAAGGGCCTGTCGGGCGGGCGCATCATCATCCGGCCACCGGCGGATTCCGGCATCGTGCCGGAAGAATCGATCATTGTCGGCAACACCGTGCTGTACGGCGCGATCGAAGGCGAATGCTATTTCCGCGGCGTGGCGGGCGAGCGTTTCGCCGTGCGCAATTCCGGCGCCATCGCCGTGATCGAGGGCGCCGGCGACCATTGCTGCGAATACATGACCGGCGGCGTCGTGGTGGTGCTTGGCGTGACCGGGCGCAATTTCGCCGCCGGCATGTCGGGCGGCATCGCCTATGTGATCGACGAGGACGGCACCTTCAAATCCCGCTGCAACATGGCGATGGTCGAGCTCGAGCCGGTGCCCGAAGAAGAACAGATCGCCGAGAAGGAATACAACCTCTACAACGATCTCGAGAGCCACGGCCGCGTCGACGTGATGTCCGACCTGACAACCAAGGATGCCGAGCGACTGCATATGCTGATCGCCAATCATGCGCGCTATACCAATTCTAAGCGCGCGGCCGAGATCCTCGCCGATTGGCAACGCTATCGTCCCTTGTTCCGCAAAGTGATGCCGGTCGAATACCGCCGCGCGCTTGCCGAGATGGCAAAGGAGAAGGCCGCCACGATGCAGGCTGCGGAATAGTATGGGTAAGGTCACGGGGTTTCTTGAATTCGAGCGTGAGGACCGCGATTACCAGCCGGTTGCGGAGCGCATAAAGCATTGGCACGAATTCGTGCTGCCGTTGCCGGATAAGGAAATCCGCGACCAGGCCGCGCGCTGCATGGATTGCGGCGTGCCCTATTGCCACGGCACCAGCCGCCTCACCGGCGCGCCCACCGGCTGCCCGGTCAACAACCAGATTCCGGACTGGAACGACCTCGTCTACCGCGGCCATTGGGACGAAGCCGCGCGCAATCTGCACTCGACCAATAATTTTCCGGACTTCACCGGCCGCGTCTGTCCGGCGCCGTGCGAGGCGTCCTGCACGCTCAACATCAACGACAATCCGGTCACCATCAAAACCATCGAGTGCGAGATCGCCGACCGCGCGATCGCGAAAGGCTTGAAGCCGGAGGTGCCGTCGCACAAGACCGGCAAGAAGGTAGCGATTGTCGGTTCGGGACCGGCCGGCCTCGCCTGCGCGCAACAGCTCGCGCGCGCTGGGCATGAGGTGCACGTTTACGAGCGTTGGGCCAAGGCTGGCGGCCTGCTGCGCTACGGCATTCCCGACTTCAAGATGGAAAAGATTCACGTCGAGCGCCGCGTCGAGCAGATGCTGGCGGAGGGCGTGGCGTTCCATTACGGCGCCGATGTCGGCGTCAATTTGGCCGTAGAGAAATTGCTCAAGGAGCACGACGCCGTGGTGCTCAGCGGCGGCGCCGAGAAACCGCGCGACCTGCCGGTTCCCGGCCGCGAACTCAAGGGCGTCCATTTCGCCATGGAGTTCCTGCCGCAGCAGAACCGGCGCGTGAGCAACGAGCCGCAGGGCAATGTCGAGCCGATCCTCGCCACGGACAAGAAGGTCGTCGTGATCGGCGGCGGCGATACCGGCTCCGACTGCATCGGCACCTCGATCCGCCAGGGCGCGGTATCGGTGACCAATTTCGAGATCATGCCGCAGCCGCCCGAGCACGAGAACAAAATGATCGTCTGGCCGGATTGGCCGCTCAAGCTGCGCGTCTCGTCAAGCCATGAGGAAGGCGTCGAGCGTGAATTCGCCGTGCTGACGCAGAAATTCAGCGGCGAGAACGGCCACGTCAAGAAACTGCACTGCGTACACGCGGACGCGAAGTTCAAGCCAGTGCCCGGCAGCGAGTTCGAGATCGAGGCCGATCTGGTGCTGCTCGCCATGGGCTTCGTGCATCCGCTGCACGAAGGCATGCTCAAGGCGCTCGGCGTGGCGCTCGACAGCCGAGGCAATGTCAACGCCGATACTGTGCAATATGTGACGTCGGTGCCTAAGGTGTTCGCCGCCGGCGACATGCGCCGCGGCCAGTCGCTGGTGGTATGGGCGATCCGCGAAGGGCGCCAAGCCGCGCACGCGGTCGACAAATTCCTGATGGGGTCGACGACGCTGCCGCGCTAGCGCTACCGCGTTCAGGCTTGAATTATCGCTGCCAGCCGAATGGGCCGCCGGACTGCGGAACCGACCCCGGCGGGCGCGGCACGTCGCTTTGCGGCGGCCGCCGCTTGATTTCCACTGGGCGCTCGAGCCGAGGCTTGGCGCCCGTGGTCTGCGAGGTCTTTGCGGCGGGCCCGCGTTTGGTCGCTTCCGATGGCTTTACAGCGGCGGCGGGCGGCTCGGTCCGGGCGACCGCGTCGGCCGCCGGCGCTGTAGCCGACGCGGGTGCCGCGGGCGCGCTAGCCACT
>JGI20177J14857_1000343_pt1 | contig 14379 bp, 14 predicted proteins | sample NGESurdeep072012_6_FD_14857 | JGI IMG/M metagenome (IMG submission 14857) | reverse complement strand
CCTGACGACCCTGTCAGGGCTGAAGCGCCATGAGCCCAGCGGGATGTTCTACAACTGGTATGACGAGGCCACCGGCGACGTCGTCACCGTGTGGCCCACGGACAACAGCAAGATCTACCCGTTCCTGTCCAGCGTGGACAACGGCTGGTTCGCCGCGGCGCTCATGGTCGTGCGCAACGCCGAGCCGGCTGTCGCCAGCCAGGCCAACGCCCTGCTGAGCACCATGAACTTCGGGATGTACTACGACAAGGACGCTCGCAAAGGCATCGCGGCCGGCCTGCTGCGCGGCGGGTTCTATGACGTCAAGCCGGCAGTGGGCACCGTTGAAGGTAACTACCTGGCCAACGGTCCGGACGTCTTCTACTCCCTCAACCACTACGACATCCACGTCACCGAGCCGCGGATCGCGAGCTACATCGGCATCGCCCACGGCCAGATCCCGCCGGCCCACTACTTCGCCACCCAGCGGGTGTTCCCGGCCTCCTGCGACTGGGACTGGCTCAAAGAGCAGGCGGTCGGGGCGCATCGCACCTACTACGGGACAGACGTCTTCGAGGGCGCCTTCACCTACCGTGGCATGCACATCGTGCCAAGCTGGGGCGGCGACATGTTCGAGGCACTCATGCCCGACCTGTTCGTCCCGGAGGCCAGCTGGGCGCCACGGTCCTGGGGCATCAACCACGCACTGACGGTGCGCGCGCACCGTGAGTTCGGGCTGGACGACGCCAAGTACGGCTACTGGGGCTTCTCACCAGCCAGCCGTCCCGGTGGTAACCCCGACTACAGCGCCTGGGGCGTCGAGGCCATCGGCATGAGCCCGGGCGGCTACCCCTCCGACATGGAGGGCACCGTCCTGGACCCCGGCTTCGGCCAATGTCGGGTGGGAAGTGCCCCCAACCCCACCTGGGGTGACGGGGTGGTCACCCCGCACGCCGCGTTCCTTGCCATGGCCTACGAACCCACCCAGGCCTACAACAACCTCGTGAAGATCGAGCGCGAGCTCAAGGCCTACGGCGAGGGCGGTTTCTTTGACGCTGTTGCCGTCAAGTCGGGAGTCGTCGCCAAGCGGTACCTGTCCCTTGACCAGGCCATGGTGCTGGGCGCGATCGGGAATGTGTTCTGCGACAACCTGATCAGACGTAACTTCATCGAGGGTGAGGTCCAGTCCACCATCAAGCCACTGATCGGGATCGAAGAGTTCGGGGCCGGAGTGATCTCCTGAGCGGCAAGCACGTGGGCACATCCACAGCGGCGGGCACATCCACATCGACGGGCACAGTCACGCACAGGTGCCAGCCGTCCGTGATGAACTGCGTCAGCAGCCGATCCGGCATGCAGGCGCAGTTCACGACCAGCGGTGTCCTGCGGCGACTGGAGGTCGGCGGTCGAAGCCTGCTGATGTACCCGGCCGACGAGCTGGAAGCCGGTCCGGCGAACATCTACCTGCGGATTCGAGGTGAAGAAGGTGCGCAGGCCGTGGCGCTGGTCGGGCCTGGCAGTGCCAGCAAGGTCAGCTGGAGCGAGGCCGGGCCCATTATCAGCGGCACCTGGCTCGACCTCCAGTACACCGTCACCTTCGCACTTGCCGACACCATGGCCGCATGGTTCTGGCACGTCTCGGTGAAGAGTCTGCGGGCAGTCCCGACCGAGATCGACCTCGTCTACGCCCAGGATCTTGCCCTGGCACCCTACGACGCCGTGCGAATGTGCGAGTACTACGTGAGTCAGTATCTCGACCTCACGCCGGTCGACACCACATCTGCGGGCACCGTCCTGGCAGTACGCCAGAACATGCCCGGCCCCACCGCCCCCTGGGCAGTCATCGGCTGCCTCAGCGAAGGCACGGGTTGGGCGACCGACGCCCTCCAGCTCGTGGGGCGCGCCCACCATGCCGGAGCCGAGCTGCCCGGGCTGGCCGCCAAGGACCTGCCCAGTACTCGTCTGCAACATGAGCACACCCTTGCCCTTCTTCAGGCCCGGCCCGGGCGGTTGGCCGGGGGCCAGACCCTGACCACAGGGTTCTTCGGGGCCTACCAGCCGGATCACCCTGCCGCCACGTCCAGCCACGACACAGCAGTTGTTGACGAAGTGCTGGACCAGCCAGAGGCGCAGCACCCGCCAAATCCTCTGCCCGCACACGCTCTCGGAGCGCAGAGTCCCTCCGAGAGCACGCATGTTGCGGTGTCGTCGCTGTTCTCCTCAGCCCCGGTACTGGAATGCACGCCGCTGGATGATGAGCAGCTGGCCATGCTCACCGGGGATGAGCGCCGACATGCCGAGTGGGATGGCCAGACCCTGCTCAGCTACTTCACTGACGACGGGAGTCACGTCGTCACCAGTGCTAAACAAGCCGCCGTCTTGCGTCCACACGGCCACGTCATGCGGACGGGAACGGCGTTGGTGCCCGACGAGGGCGCTCTCACCACCACTTCCTGGATGGCTGGGACCTTCCACTCACAGGTCACCCAGGGCCACGTCAGCCTCAACCGAATGTTGTCCACCCGCCGCAGCTACCTGGGGCTGCGGCAGGCCCAGGGTCTGCGAATCTTCGTGGACTCCGGCCACCCGGCCAATGCAGGAAATGAGGCTTCCAGCGGATGGACCCTGCTCGACGAACCCAGCGCCTGGGCGGTGGGCCTGGACTGCTGCCGTTGGTGGTATCGGCACGAGGGCGGGCTGCTCGAGGTCGTGTCCACGGCGCCAGCACGGTCCCATGAACTCGGTCTACAGATCCGCGTTGTTCACGGAGCGCCGGTCCGCCTTCTGATCTGCGCCAATGTGGCCCTGGACGGGGATGACGGCCAGGACCCCGAGCCGCCTCTACTCGACCACGATGACGAAGGGGTCACGGCGCGACCTCAGGAGGGCTCTGTGGCGTCGACCCGATTCCCCGCAGGGTCCTTCCGATTCTCATGGGAGCGTGGGTCGATCGATCAGGTTGGCCGCGACGACACCCTGTTCATGGATGGACGCTCACGAGATCTGCCATGGATCACTATGCGGACGGCACCCACCACAAAGGTGCGACTGACGCTGACCGCCGATCTGGTTCCGGCCGCTGACCTAGCCAGACAGGACCTGGTCGGACATGGCGTGGTCGGGCAGCACATCGTCACCGACGCCCCTCAGCAGTTCTGGGAGGGAATTAGCAGTGCCGTGCGGCTGAGTCCGCCCGTTGGCTCACCGCTGGCCGCGGAGGTTTCGCAGCTCGACACAGTGCTGCCGTGGTTTGCCCACGACGCACTCGTCCACTATCTGTCACCGCGAGGGCTGGAACAGTCCACCGGCGGTAGCTGGGGCACCCGGGATGTGTGTCAGGGACCCGTGGGTCTGCTCATCGCCCTGGGACAGACCGCCCCCCTGCGCGACCTCATCCTGCGCGTGTTTGGGGCCCAGAATGCACGAGGCGACTGGCCCCAGGCCTTCGAGTTCTACCCGCGTGAGTTTCGTGGCGGCCAACAAGACGCTCACGGTGATGTCGTCTTCTGGCCTGTTCTCGCGCTCGGGGAGTATCTGGCAGTAACAGGCGATGCCAGCCTGTTCAGTGAACGGGTTACCTTTGTGGACGACCACGGAGCAACCGCGGGCGAGCCGCTGCTGGAACACGTCCGTCGCGCACTGGCCATCATCGCCACCAGTACGGTGCCCGGCAGTCCACTGCCGGCGTATGGACACGGCGACTGGAACGACTCGTTGCAACCAGCCGACCCACTTCTGGCCGCGGCCCTGAGCTCCACGTGGACAGCGACACTCAAGGTGCAGGCGCTGCGCACACTGGCTGCACCTTTGCGGACCGTGAGCGCCCGGCTTGAGGGTAAGGATGCCGTCGACGCCGTCGAGTATGCCGACCAGTGCGAACGGGTCGCCGAACAGACCGCGCAAGCCATGCACACCCTGCTCATGCGAGACGGTGTGCTCGCCGGCTACGGCCTGTTCGGCAGCGACGGGTCGATCGAGCACCTCGTCCACCCCTCCGACCAACGAACGGGTCTGAGCTACGGCCTCCTACAGATCATCCACGCGATCTCCGGCGACCTGCTTACCCCCAGTGAGGCACGCGAGCACCTCGATGTTCTGGACGAACACCTGATCGGGCCCGACGGGGCTCGACTCTTCGACCGGCCGGCCCGCTATCACGGTGGCCCCATGGAGGTCTTCAAACGTGCCGAGGCCAGTACCTTCTTCGGCCGTGAGATCGGGATCATGTATACGCATGCCCACCTGCGCTATGCCGAGGCGCTCGCCCGCCACGGCGATGCGGAGAAACTACTGAAGACCTTGGCCCTGGCCAACCCCATCGGCGTGACCGAACGCGTTCCGAACGCACGGCCCCGGCAGTCCACGTGCTATTACTCCTCCTCGGACGCGACGTTCGCGGACCGATACGAGGCTGCCGCACGCTACGGCGAGGTCATGGCGGCCACAGTGCCGTTCGAGGGAGGCTGGCGGGTCTACTCCTCCGGCCCGGGTATCTTCCTGCGCCTGGTGGTGGAGTGCTTCTTGGGCGTGCGCAGGCGCGGCGATCTCCTGGAGATCGACCCGGTCCTGGCTCCAGACCTGGACGGACTGCAGGCGACCGTCCCGTGCGATGGAACACCCTTGGACCTGACCTTCCGGGTCGGCCCACGCGGTGTTGGACCCGTGGCAGTGGCGTTGAACGGCGTCACCATGGCGACGACCCCACTTTCGAATCCGTACCGCCCCGCAGGCGTGGCCATCGACATGGCGCTGATAAGGGCGGCCATGAAGACTTCCGGCGTCAACACCCTCGAGATCCAGGTGTCCTGAGGTGGCGAGCCGGTCTGAGGCGGCGACGCATCCGACTATGACCGCAACATGAGCCTGCGGATCGACCCTGGTGAAGCCCTCGTCATAGTGGGTCCGGACGCGGCAAGCGGCGCCTCAGCCCGGATCACGGTGACGAACTGACCAACCCGGGTAACATCCTGCTGACTGAGTTCACCAGATGACCCTCATGGGGAGTGCGATGGCGGCGGTAGCAGGACCTGCGCAAGCCCCTGCGCAGACGCGTTCGCCTGCGACGCTGCGCATCGGCCGGCTCAGGGTCCCCCTCAAGATCTGGTTGCCGCTGGCCATCTTCGCCATAACCCGTCTCTATGGCTTCGTGGTCATCGCCCTGGCAGCCCGCCAGCAGATCGCCCTTCCCTCACCCGCCCACCCGGGCATATACCAGTTCACGGCGCATCCGGCCTCGCCCGGCTATCTGGGCCTGATCACCAACTGGGACGGCCAGTGGTTCGAACGCATCGCCACCCTCTGGTATCACCTTCCGGGACCGGGGGCCTCCGGTGCCAAGGAAACGCTCTGGACGTACGCGTTCCTACCGGGGTTCCCAGCCGTCGTGGGCGCGATGATGGCGCTGACAGGCCTGAGCTTCCCCGTGTGCGTCACGGTCGTGAACCTCATCGCCGGCGGCGCCGCCATGGTTGTCATGTTTGCCCTGCTCGAGCGCACGGCCGGCCGCTTTGTGGCCAGCGCTGCGGTCCTGCTGACCTGCTGCTCCGTCGCGGCGCCCCTGTTCCAGGCGGCTTACTCCGAGAGCTTGTCGCTGCTGATCGTGTGCACGGTCCTGCTACTGGTCGCGCAGCGCCGATACGCCTGGGCGATGACGGCCGTGATCCTGCTGTCGCTCACCCGGCCGGTGACCCCGCCGCTGGCGGTCGTGGTGCTAATCCATGCCCTGGTGCGCTACCGCGGCCGGGCTCAGGATCCGGTCCGCCGTGGCGAGGTCGTCTGGATGGCAGCCCTGGCGGTCGTCTCCGCGGCCTCGGTCTCGTTCTGGTCGACGATCACATCCGTGATCACGGGCGGGGCTCAGACCACCGGCGCCAACCGCGGGAGCGTCTCCAACGCGGTGGTCGTCGGCAGGTTCGGCTGGTTCACCAACGCATACGCACACATCGGCTGGATCGGGGTCGTCGGCCTCGCACTCCTGGTCGTCGTTTTCGTGGTGTTGGCGCTCAGCCCTCTGACCCGGACGTGGGGTCTGGAGGTGCGCACATGGTTCGCGATCTACCCGATCTTCCTGTTGTTCGTCGCCGGCGTGCATACCGGCACGCTGCGGTACCTGTTGCTCGCATTCCCGTTGGGACTGTTGATACTCGGAAGTCCGCCGCCAGCCGCGATCCCGCGCAAGCGGGCAGCCCTGGTCGTCATCGTGTCCCTCATCGGTCTGGGGTTGCAGGTCCCGTGGGTCTCCCACGCGCTGGTTGTCACCCAGCTCGCAGGCAAACCCTGGCTGCCCTGAGCGTGGACTATGCGCACTTCGGCCGTCGCCTGGCCCGCGACGTGGTCGAGATCAGCGACGATGTCGGCTGCCTGGACAAAGGCGGGTTCTGGGCCGTCGTGGTGACCTTCGAGGGTGAGGTCACCTGTGTTCGGTTCGCGCAGGTGGGCAGTGAGCAGAAGACCAACATTCAGATGACCGGCGCGCAGCCCCAGCCACCCCAGGAGTGGGTGCCTCTGGCAGGTGCCTGGAGCTCGTCGCTGGAGGAGACGGCAACCTGTCCCGCGTCGGGCAGATCCGCGATCGTATTGCGGCGGGCGAGGTCTACCAGGTGTGTCTCTGCCGGGTCATGAGCCATCCTCTGGCTGACGACGCCGACCTTGAGGGCCTGAAGACACTCGTCGAGCTGGGCAACCCAGCGCCCCATGCGGGCCGCATCTATGTCCCTGGAGCTGGGTTGGACGTACTCAGTGCCTCGCCCGAGGCCTTCCTGATCCGGCGGGCGGGGCGGATCGAGTCCCGTCCCATCAAGGGGACCGCAACGACCCTGGCCTCCATGCTGGCCAAGGACTACGCGGAGAACGTGATGATCACCGACCTGGTGCGCAACGACCTTTCAGCGGTATGCCGTCCGGGCACCGTAGGCGTGGACGCACTGTGCATGCCGGAAGAGCAACCGGGACTGACGCATCTGGTCACCAGGATCTCGGGGCAGATGCGCCCGGGAGTGGGCTGGGCAGAGGTCATATCGGCGACCTTTCCGCCCGGATCGGTATCAGGGGCGCCCAAGTCGTCGGCGCTGCGAGTCATCGCCGAGCGAGAATGTGCCGCGTGGGCCGTACTGCGGGGCGATCGGATGGGTGGATGCGGACACCGGCGAGGCGGAGCTTGCCGTCGGCATCCGGACCTTCTGGACGGATCGGGACGCCACCGGACAACAATGGCTCAGGTTCGGCACCGGCGGCGCGATCACCGGGGGGTCGGATCCCGCCCGGGAGTGGGCTGAGACGGAGCTCAAGGCGGCTCGCCTGATCGGGCTGGCATCTGGGAAGGTGAGACTGTGAAAAGGGTGAGACTGTGAGCGAACTGGACGACGTCAACGAGGCCAAGAGCGTCAACGAGGCTGAGAGCAGGCCGGCCGATGAGGTCAGGGTGTGGGTCAACGGCCAACAGGTGGACCCCACAGCTCCGTCGATCGCCGCGCTCGACCATGGCGTCACTGTCGGCGACGGCGTCTTCGAGACGTGCAAGGTCGTTGACGGGGTGCCGTTCGCCCTGAATCGGCACGCCAAACGGCTGGACCGTTCGATGGCCGGACTCGGCCTGCCCCCGGCCGACCATGGCGTCATCAAGGCTGGGATCAAGTCCGTACTAGCGGGGGAGCAGATCCCGTTCGGACGACTTCGTTACACCGTCACCGGCGGGGCAGGTCCCCTCGGATCCGAGCGTCGCGACTCACCGCTGACGTACATCGTCACGGCAGGTCCGCAGGGCCCGAACCCCGACACAGCCAAGCTGGTCGTCGTTCCGTGGACCCGGAACGAACGTGGTGCCACCGCGGGGCTGAAGACCACGTCATATGCGGAAAACGTCGTCGCCCTTGCCTATGCCAAGGAGCGCGGGGGAGTGGAGGCCCTCTTTGCGAACACAGCCGACAACCTGTGCGAGTGCACCGGGTCCAACGTCTTCGTGGTCGTTGATGGCGAGATCCTCACCCCTGACCTGGCATCCGGGCCACTGGCCGGGGTGACCCGTGAGCTCGTCATCGAGTGGTGTCGGCTGGAAGGTCTCACCGTGCGAGCCGAGCCCCTGCCGATGTCGATCCTGGAGCAGGCGGCAGAGGTTTTCATCACCTCCTCGACCAAAGACGTGCTGGCCGTCCACGCGATAGACGACCGGCCGATCGCCGCCCCAGGCCCGGTGACCGCGCGTGCCGCCGAGATCTTCGCCCGTCTGTCCGCCGAGCGTCTCGACCCATGAACTGGCGAGCTCGTTGGGGTGGTGAAGACCACAACGTCACCCTGGACGCCGCCGACGACGACTGGCGGTGGCGGCGCAAGCTCCGTTCGAACCCGCACTCCCACCTGATCTACCGCATCGTCGTAGGCATCGTGGGACTGATTATCGTCGTGGTCGGTCTGATCATGGTGCCGTTCCCGGGTCCCGGCTGGCTCGTGGTCTTCATCGGCCTGGCGGTCTGGGCCTCGGAGTTCGAATGGGCACAGCGGTTACTGCGTCGTGCCAAGCGCACACTCAACATCTGGACGGACTGGCTCAAACCCCAGCCCTGGTGGTTGAAGGGGCTCGTGCTCCTGCTCACCATCGCGTCAGTCGCTGCGATTTTCTGGCTGCTGTTCCTGATCAGCGGGGTCCCCAGCTACTTCCCCGACAGTGTCGAGGAGTGGCTCAGGAGGGTCCCCGGCCTGGGCCAATGAGGTATTCCGGGCCATGGTCGGCCGACCAGGTGCACTCGGGCCGACCCGATTGGCGGTCGAACGAGAGGAACGGCTATTCTTCCTCACCGCTACCTGTATGCCGGGCGGCGCAGTTCGGACGTGTAGCTCAGCTGGTTAGAGCGCTCGCCTCACACGCGAGAGGTCAGGGGTTCGAGTCCCTTCACGTCCACACTGGGGTCTTCCCCGAAATGGGGGAAACTCCTCCCCGAAATCCCCGGCCCCCGGTTGTTGAGCCAGGCGGGTGAACGGGCCTGCCCTTTGTTTCTGGCGGGGCCCAGGCGCCGTGACCTCTGTCGCCTCCGGGTGAGAATCTGGAGGTTTGGAACCGATCCTGAGATGTGTCCACGTCGACTGCCTCTTGCTGGGCTGGGGTAAGCATGACGAAGCCGAACTGGTGGCCTGTCTGCTGGGGGAGCGGGTCTGCGGCGTAGTCGGCGAGACGAGCCTTGGTCTGGGTGCCGCGACCCTTCACGCCGGCGGAGCCTCGCCCAGCGTGAAGGCTCGTTTGGTTTGCTCGCTGGCACCTACCAGGTGAGCTCGCGCAGGTTGCACGCAACGACGGCGGCCGTGACTGCCAAGGTATCTGGGGACGTGCTGCCGCGGGACTGCGCAGGCCGCCTGTGGCTCTACCCCGGCAACAATGCCGGGGGCTACGCAGCGAGGCGTCAGATCGGTCGTGGCTGGCAGGCCATGACCTCCCTCGACCGACATCGACAACGCGCCTCCGCACGACGGGGCGGCTCCCTTCCCAGGAACACACCTGGGTCCGGCGACGGGCCAGACTAGCGTCGGCGACCGGTCTGAGACGTCGGGCCGATAGCATCGGAGCCGGACACCTTGCGTAGGTGACCGACCTTCGCCGCCCTGCCGGGCGGCATACCGCATCAACTTTGCAGGAGCCAACAGTGTCATCGCCGTCTGCGTCTTTGTCTGCCGACATCACCGTTTCCGTCGCCGGAAGCCAGCGATCGGTAACGGCCGGCACCACGGCTGCCGACCTGTTCGGCCAGGACAAGGCCACCCTGGTGGCCCGGGTCAATGGGGAGCTGCGCGACCTTGCCCACGTTCTGACTGATGGCGATCTCGTTGAGCCGGTGGGACTCGACTCCGACGAGGGCCTCGCGGTGCTGCGTCACTCGGCAGCCCATGTGCTCGCCCAGGCCGTTCAGCAGATCCACCCCAAGGCCAAGCTGGGTATCGGCCCGCCGATCAGCGACGGGTTCTACTACGACTTCGACGTCGAGACCCCGTTCACCCCTGAGGACCTCAAGGCCCTTGAGAAGGCCATGCAACGAATCATCAACGAGGGCCAGACCTTCAAACGGCGGGTTGTCACCGACGAGGCCGCTCGTGCAGAGCTCGCAGACGAGCCATACAAGTGCGAGCTCATCGGGCTCAAGGGCGGCGCCGGCGAAGAGGTGTCGTCGGTCGAAGGCGCCTCCGCCGAAGTTGGCGCCGGCGAGCTGACGATCTACGACAACATCCGCCGGGACGGCGAGCGCGCGTGGGGCGACCTGTGCCGGGGCCCCCACGTGCCGACCACCAAGGTGTTGGGCAACGCCTTCAAGCTGATGCGCACGGCCGCTGCCTACTGGCGGGGGTCGGAGAAGAACCCCCAGCTGCAGCGGGTCTACGGAACTGCCTGGCCGACCAAGGAAGACCTGAAGGCGTATCTCGAGCGGCTGGCCGAGGCGGAGAAGCGTGACCACCGCAAGCTCGGGGCGGAGCTCGACCTTTTCTCGTTCCCTGAGGAGCTGGGGTCGGGCCTGCCCGTCTTCCACCCCAAGGGCGGAATCATCCGCAAGGAGATGGAGGACTACTCGCGCCAGCAGCACCTGGACGCCGGCTACTCCTTTGTCAACACCCCGCACATCACCAAGGGCCGCCTCTATGAGGTCTCTGGCCACCTGGACTGGTACCGCGACGCGATGTTTCCTCCGATGCACGTCGACGAGGAGCTGAACGAGGACGGCACGGTGCACAAGCCCGGCCAGGACTACTACCTCAAACCGATGAACTGCCCGATGCACAACCTGATCTTCAACGCCCGAGGCCGGTCCTACCGCGAGCTGCCCATGCGGCTCTTTGAGTTCGGTGCGGTGTACCGCTACGAGAAGTCGGGGGTCGTCCACGGCCTGACCCGGGTTCGCGGGCTGACCATGGACGACGCCCACATCTACTGCTCGCGCGAGCAGATGAAGGGCGAGCTCACCGACCTGCTGCACTTCGTCCTGGCCATGCTCAAGGAGTTCGGGCTGGAGGACTTCTACCTCGAGCTGTCAACGCGCGACCCGGCGAAGTCGGTGGGCACGGACAAGATCTGGGACGAGGCAACCCAGACCCTCGAGGAGGTCGCGACCGCCTCCGGCCTCGATCTGGTGCCCGACCCGGGGGGCGCCGCGTTCTATGGTCCTAAGATCTCAGTCCAGGCCCGCGACGCGATCGGGCGCACCTGGCAGATGTCGACGATCCAGCTCGACTTCAACATGCCGGAGCGGTTCGAGCTCGAGTACACCGCGAGCGACGGGTCGCGCCAGCGTCCCGTGATGATCCACCGTGCGCTGTTCGGCTCGGTCGAGCGGTTCTTCGCCGTGCTGACCGAGCACTACGCCGGAGCGTTCCCGCCGTGGCTGGCCCCGGTCCAGGTGATCGGCATCCCGGTGGCGCAGGAGTATGACGACTATCTTCTCGAGATCGCGGATCGCTTGAAGGCCAGCAGGATTCGTGTCGAGGTCGATACCTCCGACGACCGGTTCCCGAAAAAGATCCGGACCGCCCAGAAGTCCAAGGTGCCCTTCATGCTCATCGCGGGGGAGGACGACCGGTCCGCAGGAGCGGTCTCGTTCCGCTACCGCGACGGTTCGCAGAAGAATGGTGTCCCGATCGCCGAGGCGATCACCGAGATCACGAAGGCTGTCGAAAGCCGCCGACAGGTCTGAGCGCCTTCATCATGGACGTTATTCGTGAGGTATGGCATCGCGCCCTGACGACTCAGCCGGCTCCATCGGGTGGGTTCATCCTGTTGACCGCACTCCTTGCTTTGTTGCTGGTCTGGGCTCCGGGCGCCTGGCCGATCACCCGCCACGTCGTGACCATCGCGCACGAGGCGGCTCATGGTTTGGCTGCGCTCGTGTCAGGGCGCAAGCTGCATGGGATACGGCTTCACTCTGACACCTCCGGTCTGACCGTCTCGGCCGGCAGGACCACAGGGCCGGGCATGATCGTCACGGCCGCGGCCGGCTACGTCGGTCCAGCGCTGCTTGGCCTGGCAGCCGCCGCTCTGCTGGCCGATCACCGAGCCGTTGGACTGCTGTGGGCCCTGCTGATCCTGTTGGCGTTACTGCTGATCCAGGTCCGCAACTGGTTCGGGCTCTGGTCCATCCTGCTCAGCGCAGCCGTGGTATTCGCAGTGTCGTGGTGGCTACAGCCACAGGTGCAGTCCGCCTTTGCCTACAGCTTGACCTGGTTCCTGCTCCTGGCCGCGCCACGCCCGGTTCTGGAACTCGTAACACAGCGACGCGGCACCGGGACGACGAGCTCTGACGCCGATCAGCTCGCGCGGCTCACCAAGGTGCCTGCGATCGTGTGGGTCGGGTTCTTTCTGGTGGTGACGGTGGGCGCACTTGCCCTCGGCGCGCGATGGATGGTCATCGCGGCGGCCTGACACCAAATGCGTAGGATCGGGCCCATGACGCAGGAGATGAGCAGCCAGGGGCCGGAGCTCGAGTCGCCACACGACTTCACGTACGTCGACGACGGTTTCGAGCGTCTGTGGACGCCACACCGGATGGTCTACATCAACGGCGCGCGCCCGACTGAGCATGCCGGCGAGGGTTGTCCCTTCTGTGCGGTCACCGGCAAGCCGGATGCCGAAGGCCTGATCGTCCACCGTGGCCAGACCTGCTACGTGGTGATGAATCTCTTCCCGTACAACCCCGGTCACCTACTGGTCTGTCCCTACCGTCACGTATCGCTCTACGTCGACCTGACCGACGAGGAGACGCTGGAGTTCGGGGTTCTGACCAAGGCCGGCATCGCCGCGTTGGAGGCTTCGTCCTCGCCTATGGGCTACAACATCGGAATCAACCAAGGTGCTGTTGCCGGTGCAGGCGTGCAGGCCCACCTGCACCAGCACATTGTCCCGAGGTGGAGCGGCGACTCGAACTTCCTGCCCATCATCGCCCAGACCAAGGCTCTGCCCATGTTGCTCGAGGACGTCCGCCTGCAGCTCATCGACGGGTGGCCGCGCGGGTGAGCGAACGGGTTACGGTTATCAGGTGAGCACGCACGCCTGCCTGCCGATCCTGGTCTTCGATGGAGACTGCGGGTTCTGCACCACCAGCGCCGGGATCCTGGCACGTTGGGTGATCAGCGCCGGCTCCGCCCACGTCATGGCGTGGCAGCAGTTGGACCTGGCTGAGCTCGCCCTCACACCCGATCAGTGCCGAGAGGCGGTGCGGTGGGTTGGCGAGGATGGTCAGGTGGCCAGCGGCCACTCGGCCATCGCAGCCGCCCTACGTAAAGGTCACGCGGTATGGCGTCCTGTCGGCGCGCTGCTCGTGGCCCCCGGTTTCTCCTGGCTGGCTGAGCGCATCTACTGCTGGATCGCCGACCACCGTTATGCGTTGCCCGGCGGGACACCGGCCTGCCGCGCCGACGGTACTAGCCACTCTCCCTAGCCGGACATGGGAGACTGCTTCTGCGGACTCATCCGCTGGATTCCTCGAGCCGGCCGCGTACCTGCGAACGATCAACGCCCAGGGCCACAAGCAACTCGGCGGCGGGATCGGGGCGATCACGAGCCAGGAGTGCCAGCAGGAAATGGCGTGCCTGGATGTGCGGCGTCTTAGCACGACGCGTCTGGTCGATGGCGCCCTTGAGGACTGCCCGCGCACCGGAGGTGAGCGGCGGAAGCCGGCGTGCAAAAGCCGATGCCGGCGGGTCGCTGATGTGGGCGACGTTGACGCCGACGGCGGCCAGAGCGGCTCGGTCGAGCGAATCAGAGGCGGTCCGGGCGGCCTGAAGGTCGACCCCGAGAGCTTGAGCCACGTCGGAGTCGACGTCATGCAGAAGCCCGAGCAGAAGGTGATCGGTGCCCAGGCGCCGATCACCGCGTCGCCGCGCCTCCTGCGCGGCTGATGTCAACACCATCTTCCTGGCATCGGCGCTGAGTCTCTTGAGCATCGTCAACCTCTCCGTCCGTACTTCGCATGCGCTGACTGACGGGAGATTCCGAGGGCGTCCCCGATCTGCTCCCAGGACCAGCCGCGGTCTCTGGCGAGCTTCACGCTGCTAGCCTCGACGTTCTCCGCGAGACGATGCAGAGCGCCCACCGCGCGCAGACCGACGGCGGGATCATCCGACTCCAGCTTGGCCGTCAGGCCACCGGCCGAGATGTCACTGATTCCCATGTCATCGATTCCCATGTGGCTGACTCCCACCTCACTAGCTCTACGGCTGTCAGCTTAGACTGACGCGCCCAAGACTGTCAATCTAAACTGACATGATAGATCTGTGGGTTGACGGATATGGGTGGCGTCAGTCCACTCTCACTGGTCCGCTCTCAAAGCGTTGTCAACCAACTGATTGACAACGGATCTTGTGGGTTTTAGGTTGTGTTTAACCGAATGGTTGATCACATGAAGGATGACCGTGGCGGCTGACCCGCTCTCTCTG
>JGI20177J14857_1000342_pt1 | contig 14385 bp, 10 predicted proteins | sample NGESurdeep072012_6_FD_14857 | JGI IMG/M metagenome (IMG submission 14857) | reverse complement strand
GTCAGTATCGGGCCAGTGAGCCGCCTTCGCCACTGGTGTTCTTGCGAATATCTACGAATTTCACCTCTACACTCGCAGTTCCACTCACCTCTCCCGAACTCAAGATCCTCAGTATCAAAGGCAGTTCTGGAGTTGAGCTCCAGGATTTCACCCCTGACTTAAAGACCCGCCTACGCACCCTTTACGCCCAGTGATTCCGAGCAACGCTAGCCCCCTTCGTATTACCGCGGCTGCTGGCACGAAGTTAGCCGGGGCTTATTCTTGCGGTACCGTCATTATCTTCCCGCACAAAAGAGCTTTACAACCCTAGGGCCTTCATCACTCACGCGGCATGGCTGGATCAGGCTTGCGCCCATTGTCCAATATTCCCCACTGCTGCCTCCCGTAGGAGTTTGGGCCGTGTCTCAGTCCCAATGTGGCTGATCATCCTCTCAGACCAGCTACTGATCGTCGCCTTGGTGAGCCGTTACCTCACCAACTAGCTAATCAGACGCGGGCCAATCTTTCGGCGATAAATCTTTCCCCGTAAGGGCTTATCCGGTATTAGCACAAGTTTCCCTGTGTTGTTCCGAACCAAAAGGTATGTTCCCACGCGTTACTCACCCGTCTGCCGCTGACGTATTGCTACGCCCGCTCGACTTGCATGTGTTAAGCCTGCCGCCAGCGTTCGCTCTGAGCCAGGATCAAACTCTCAAGTTGGACTTGAAACTTTAAACCGGCTGATCACAACGTTTGACGAGGTCCCACCATATTTATTGAACGCGATTCACATCGCGAACAACGATGGTGTAACCTATGTAAACGTGTACCGCCGAAGTCTTTCGTCCAGCCTCAACACCTGAAAACCGAAGTCTTCAAGTAATCGAGACTCGCAAGGACTCCGCCGTCCACGTTTCTCTTTCTTCATCTTCACTTGTCAAACAGCCCGGGGTCCAAAAACCCCTCTCCCATCGCTGGGAGCTTCGTAAGACCCTCATTCGACGGCAAATGACAACCGATTGTTATCGGCTGTTGATTCACTCATCTTAGTGAGGAGCTTCACGGGCACGAAAACATGCCTTGGCCAAGGGCCAAGACAGCGCCGCGCTCAGTGGGCGGTTTATAAGCCCGCCCGATCGTCATTGTCAACGGTTGTTGTCAACAAATCGTCGCATCACGGAGGAGAATCTTGCACTGCGAAGAAGCCTCGATTTTTAAGGTCTTTGCGCCGTACTTGAGCCACAATCCTGCGACGTTCTGGCACTACGTAAGCGTTGAATCGCCGGGCACCAGTGGGGGCTGCCGGCGTTCAACTATTCGGGGATCGGCGATCTTCCATGAACCCATCGCCTTTTCCTTGCGGTCGAGAAACATCGAGAGATCTGCACACCATTGTTGTTCGTGATTCCGGCCAGCCTTTTGGCCTTTGATTCCCGAACATCCATGCGGCACGCCATGCTTCCGGATCTCCCCTTAAGAGGGCGATTGCGGGTTGGGGATGAGCGAAGGTCTCGTCGAATGTTGATGGAATTTGGGGGGACGGTGGTTTGAACCACAGGACGTCACGCGGGGGCGGCTACGGACGCGAGATCGGGATCATCGATCTTGGTCACGAGCCGCCGCTTTCCGTCGATGGCTCCGAAGCCGCGGTAATCGATCGCCGCCGCGTCTCCGTGCAATGGTTTAGCGGCACCATCCTGACTGGTCTGTGCGGCGCGGCTCTCATCGGCGGCGCCGTTTTTGCGTCGCTCGACGGCGAAATGACGTTTGCCAAGGTACCGGAACGCGTCGAGGGCGCGCTGCGCGGCGCGTTCGGCGCCAACGACAAGAACGCCAGCCTGCACAAAAGCGATCGTCTGCCGCCGCCTGGCGAGTCGACCGCCGCGCGGAATGTGGTCCGGGTTTCGACGGTCACCCGCGTCGGCAACCGCGACGTGATGCGGGTGCGGCCGTTCATCCGCATCTCCGGCAATCTGTCGATGACGACAAGCGATCTCAGCGCCAAGATCCCGCCGTTCAACGCGCAGCGCATGCTGACCGATGTCGGCGCCCCCGCGGCCGCCGACGATCCGAATAACGCCGACGCGGTCGAACCCGATGCCGAGGTTTCGTTCGTCACCAAAGACCTCGCGCCGATCCTGCCGAAGGCGAAGCTCGCCGCGGTGGTCGCGCTCGACGAGGTTCTGATGCGGGTCCGCGATGCCTCGAACTGGCGCGGCAACAGCGGCGTACGTTACGCCACGCTCGCCAACGCTGCCGCCGACGCCACCGGCGCGCAGTCGGATCTCAAATTGGCCTATGCCACCGAGGGCACCGCCGCCGATCCCTATGCCGGTTTTGAAACCCGTGTGGTCCCGGAAAACGTCACGCTGCTGCCGAAGACGAAAGAACAGGCCACCGGCGGCAATCNATCCGGCGAACGCGTTCACGTGGTCAAGAAGGGCGATACCGTCACATCGATCCTGCGCGATCAGGGCGCCACGCCGGAAGAGGCGAAATCCATCGCCGCCACGCTCGGCGCCCGCGGCCGTGACGGCGGACTGAAGGAAGGCCAGAAGCTGCGCATCCTGATGGCGCCTGCCGGCCCCGGCCAGCGGCTGCAGCCCTACCGGGTAATCGTCGCCAACGATTCCAACATCGAAGCGGTGGCCGCATTGTCCGACCTCGGCAAATACGTCGCCGTCGACGTGCAGAGCATGAACACCATCACCGAGACCGCCGACAACAGCGACGACGACGACGACGACGACGGAACCGGTGTGCGGCTCTATCAAAGCATCTACGAGACCGCACTGCGCAACAAGGTGCCTCCGGCCGTCATCGAGGACATGGTTCGCATCTATTCCTACGACGTCGACTTCCAGCGCAAGGTGCAGCCCGGCGACTCGTTCGACGTGTTCTTCGCCGGCGAAGACGAAGGCACCACCATCACCGAGAAACCCGAGGTACTGTTCGCCTCGCTCACCGTCGGCGGCGAGACCAAAAAATACTACCGTTTCCAGACCCCCGATGATGCGGTGGTCGATTACTACGACGATACCGGCAAGAGCGCGAAGAAGTTCCTGGTGCGCAAACCCGTCAACAACGCCATCATGCGTTCGGGCTTTGGCAGCCGCCGCCATCCCATCCTCGGTTACGTCAAGATGCACACCGGCGTCGACTGGGCCACGCCCTACGGCACGCCGATTTTCGCATCCGGCAACGGCGTCGTTGAAGTCGCCGGCCCGGAAGGCGGCTACGGCAAATACGTCAAGCTGAAGCACAACAACGGCTACGAGACTGCCTACGGCCACATGTCGGCGTTCGCCAAGGGGCTGGAGCCCGGTAAACGGGTGCGGCAGGGCCAGGTGATCGGCTTCGTCGGTTCGACCGGGCAATCGACCGGCCCCCATGTCCATTATGAAATTCTGGTCAACGGCCGCTTCGTCGATCCGATGCGCATCAAGCTGCCGCGTGGCCGCTCGCTCGACGGCCCGCTGATGGCGAGTTTCGAGAAGGAGCGCGATCGTCTCGACACCATGATGAGCAATCGCGGCGGCGCAGCACGCGTATCCGATGCCGCCGGCACGGCCGGCGTGCGGCAAATCAGTAATCGCTGAAAATCCCGGTGTAAAATTCCCGCAATTTTGAATTGGAGCCGTCCCCAAATCTGCCGATCGGCTTCGTCGCCGCGCCAGGCGGATTACCGACCAACATTCCGACCGGAGTCGGGGCATCGGGCACGATCTACTTCTCGTCGGACATCGAGAACGTGATCTACAAGGTGGCGAAGAAGTAGACGCTGGGGTGGAAGACGGCTTACTGCACCTTGATTGATGTCGTCGCACTTTTGGTTGCAGTAGTGCCCGTGCCATTCGTCGACGACCGACCAGTTGCCGTGGCATCTGCCTTTGCTTTGGTCAATGCGACGTCTGTTGCCGAATTTTCTGGGCTGGCCTTTGCGTTCGCAACGAGATCTTCGATTTGCGCCTGGATTGTTGGCGGCAGGCAAAGCGCAAGATATTCCCGCATATTATGATAGGCGGCGCCAGGGGTGCCCATCGGATACGAAACTTCATTCTCAGTAAATTTCTTTGCAAAATCTGTGCGGTAGGCTTCGGTCGTCTTTCGGATCAGTTTCTTTATCGTAGCGGCGTTCTGCGTATACAAGTAACTGTCGGAAATCGCGGTGTTAAAAGCTGCTGCCAGACCGAAGGCTTGGGCCAGAATAGCCAGGGTTATTACGCTGGGATGCGAATTCGCAGCGACGATTCCCGCGACTGCGGCGCCGGTTGCAGCGATTAACGTACCGTTGCGAGCCTTTCTCCTCTCAAGAATCCACAAGTCGTCGATGTAGCTCATGCAGGCATCATCAACGACGTTGAAGCCCGTCATAGTGACGGTATACCAACCCAATCGGGGTTGGGTCCGTATCGACCTGTGAGTTGATCTTGAATGTCTGCACAGCCCGATGCAAGGCTTGCGATTGCGAATACCGCTACAACGCTACGAAACATCTGTGAGCCCCCACCCCTCAACTCCACGTTAAGGATTGTGGCGGCGTTGCTCGAGGTTGTTCAAGAAAATTCTACATCCAGAGCGTTAAATCGTGCGACGTGTCTCTTTCACGCAACACTCGTCCGACGTGTTGCATCCTGCCCCACATTGAATTTGGGACACGGATCAGCGACGCCAGTCGCTTCTAAGGCACAACATTTTTGGGAGGCATCAACGTCATCGCCCTCTCCGCATCGCGGAGAGGGTTTTGGAATTGCGTCAGTTCAGCTTCCGCTTCGGCACCGGCGCTTCGAACTGTGCGATCTCGGCGGTCTGCGGCGCCTTGCCGTTGAACGTGAGCACGTTGCCCTCGGTCGAAATCGCGACGTGATCGCCGTCGACAACGTCGCCGGCGAGGATCATCTCCGCCAGCGGATCCTGAACGTTGCGCTGGATCACCCGCTTCAGCGGCCGTGCGCCATAGGCGGGATCCCAGCCCTTCGCAGCCAGCCAGTCGCGCGCCGCGGCATCGAGCGTGAGCACGATCTTGCGCTCTTCCAGCAGCTTCTGCAGCCGGCCGAACTGGATCTCGACGATCCGGCCCATCTCGCTCTTCTGCAGGCGGTGGAACAGGATAATCTCGTCGACGCGGTTGAGGAATTCCGGGCGAAAGTGCGCGCGCACCGTGCCCATCACCTGATCACGCACCGCCGAGGTGTCCTCGCCTTCCGGCTGGTTGACGAGGAATTCCGAACCGAGATTCGACGTCATGATGATCAGCGTGTTGCGGAAATCGACGGTGCGACCCTGACCGTCGGTCAGGCGACCATCGTCGAGCACCTGCAGCAGCACGTTGAAGACATCGGGATGCGCTTTCTCGATTTCGTCGAACAGCACCACCTGATAAGGCCGCCGCCGCACCGCTTCGGTGAGCGCGCCGCCCTCGTCATAGCCGACATAGCCCGGCGGCGCGCCGATCAGCCGCGACACCGAATGCTTCTCCATGTATTCGGACATGTCGAGGCGGACCATCGCGGTCTCGTTGTTGAACAGATATTCGGCCAGCGCTTTCGTGAGCTCGGTCTTGCCGACGCCGGTGGGGCCCAGGAACATGAACGAGCCCATCGGGCGGTTGGGGTCCTGCAGGCCGGCGCGCGAACGGCGAACGGCGGTCGCGACCGCATGCACCGCCTCGGCCTGGCCGACGACGCGGTTGCCGAGGCTGCCTTCCATCCGAAGCAGCTTGTCTTTCTCGCCCTCGAGCATCTTGTCGACGGGCACGCCGGTCCAGCGCGAGACCACCTGCGCGATGTGGTTGGCAGTGACGGCTTCCTCCATCATCTCGCCAGAGTTATCCTTGGCCTCGATCTCGGTGAGCTTCTTCTCAAGCTCGGGAATCCGGCCATAGGCCAGTTCGCCCGCGCGCTGATATTCGCCGCGGCGCTGCGCGTTGGCGAGTTCAATGCGCAAGCCATCGAGCTCGCTCTTCAGCTTCTGCGCGTTCGACAGCTTGTTCTTCTCTGCGCTCCAGCGCGAGGTCAGGTCGGCCGACTTCTTTTCGAGGTCGGCGAGTTCCTTCTCCAGCGTCTGCAGGCGGCTTTTCGAGCCGGCGTCGGTTTCCTTCTTCAGCGCTTCCTGCTCGATCTTCAGCCGGATGATTTCCCGATCCATCGAATCGAGCTCTTCCGGCTTGGAATCGACCTGCATCTTCAGCCGCGCCGCGGCCTCGTCCATCAGGTCGATCGCCTTGTCGGGGAGGAAACGGTCGGTGATGTAGCGGTTCGACAGCGTGGTCGCGGCCACCAGCGCGGAATCGGTGATGCGCACGCCATGGTGCTGCTCATACTTGTCCTTCAGCCCGCGCAGGATCGAGATGGTATCCTCGACGGTGGGCTCGGAGACGAAGATCGGCTGGAACCGCCGCGCCAATGCGGCGTCCTTTTCGACGTGCTTGCGATACTCGTCCAGCGTGGTCGCGCCGATGCAGTGCAATTCGCCTCGCGCCAGCGCCGGTTTCAACAGATTGGACGCATCCATCGCGCCGTCGCCCTTGCCGGCGCCGATCAGCGTGTGCATCTCGTCGATGAACAGGATGATACTGCCTTCGGCCGAGGTGACTTCCTGCAGCACGGCTTTCAGCCGCTCCTCGAACTCGCCGCGGTATTTTGCACCCGCAATCAGCGCGCCGAGATCGAGCGACAGCAGCTTCTTGTCCTTGAGGCTTTCCGGCACGTCGCCATTGAGAATCCGCAGCGCCAGACCTTCGACGATCGCGGTCTTGCCGACGCCGGGCTCGCCGATCAGCACCGGGTTGTTCTTGGTGCGGCGGGAGAGCACCTGGATGGTGCGGCGGATCTCCTCGTCGCGACCGATAACAGGGTCAAGCTTGCCGTCGCGCGCGGCCTGGGTCAGGTCGCGGGAATATTTCTTCAGCGCGTCATAGGCGTTTTCCGCGGTCGCACTGTCGGCGGTGCGGCCCTTGCGCAAGGCCTCGATCGCCGCATTCAGATTCTGCGGCGTGACGCCGCCCTTTCTGAGAATGCCGCCGGCATCGCTGTCTTTCTCAAGCGTCAGCCCCAGCAGCAGCCGCTCGACGGTGACAAAGCTGTCGCCGGCCTTCTCGGCGGCTTTTTCCGCGGCATCGAACGCACGCGCCAGTTCCGGCGCGAGATAAACCTGTCCGGCGCCGCTTCCGGAGACCTTCGGCAGCTTGTTGAGCGCGTCTTCGGTCGCTTTCAGGATCGCGCGCGAATTGCCGCCGGCGCGGTCGATCAGACCGCCGGCGAGGCCCTCGCTGTCGTCCAGCAGCACTTTCAGCATATGCAGCGGCGAAAACTGCTGGTGGCCGTCGCGCATCGCCAGCGATTGCGCCGACTGGATGAAACCGCGCGCACGCTCGGTGTATTTTTCAATATTCATCGGTATTTCCCTCAGCCTGCCGCTCCGCCCCGAAGGCACGGACACAGCATCTTCATTGGGTTTCCGCAGGCCGCATTGACATTCCTCAACCGGCAGGCGGTTTCTTCGCCAGCGTTGCACCGGCTTGGGCCAGATGTGGGAAGGGGATTCCGGAAACGGAAGAGGCGGCTTCACAAAATCGTGTGCGGTGGCGCCGCCCCGCGGAATCTCTTAAGAAGCCGGATGTCCTCCATCCAGCCCGCCCAGATTGCCAGCCTTTATCGCTATCCCGTCAAAGGCCTCTCCCCGGAACCGCTGCCACAGGTTGCGCTGGGCGTCGGCCGGACGCTTCCCGCCGATCGGCGCTACGCCATCGAGAACGGCCCCTGCGGCTTCGATCCCTTGGCACCGGTGTGGATGCCGAAGTCCTATTTCCTGATGCTGATGCGCGACGAGCGGCTGGCCGGATTGCAGACCCATTTTGAGGATAAGACCAACCTCCTGACCATTCGCGAGTGCGGCAAGGTCGTTGCGCAAGCGGACCTGGAAACGTCAGCGGGCCGCGCCGCCATTGAGGCGTTTTTCGCGACGAATTTCGCTCACGAACTTAAGGGACCGCCGAAGCTCATTTCAGGCGGCGGCCACAGCTTTTCGGATGTCGCAAGAAAGGTCGTCTCCATCATCAATCTCGGCAGCGTCGCGGCCATCGAGGACATCGTCGGCCAGCCGGTTCATCCGCTGCGGTTCCGCGCCAACCTGTATGTCAGCGGCTGGCCGGCCTGGCACGAATTCGAGCTGCTCGGCCAAACCCTCGCCATCGGCGAGGCGCGCCTGAAGGTCGTAAAGCGGATCACGCGCTGCGCCGCCATCAACGTCGATCCCGAAACCGCGGCGCGGGACCTCAACATCCCGCCCACGCTGATGCGCCGCCTCGGCCATGCCGAGTGCGGGGTCTATGCCGAGGTGATCGTCGGCGGCGCCATTGGCGTTGGCGATGCGATTGCAACGCTTGAGCCGAAGTTGCTGTGAGCGCGGTGATGCGCCCTCCTCACCCTCGCCTCCTTCTTGCGGGGAGAGGTTCCAAGGCTGTTGCAAGGCGACCCTACCGTCAGCTCACCGGCATGGATCGGCGCGCCGCCACCCGGCCGCCTCATAGTCCCAGAAACCATGCCGCCCAGAAGGATCTTACTATTTCCGGTTGCGAGCGCTAGACTACCGCCGCGTTACGAACGAAAGGAAATCGATAATTCGGGGGCCACCATGACCATGATCATGGTTTCATACCGTCGTGCCGACGCCCAGGACATGGCGGGTCGTATCAGCGATTATCTGATCGGGAAGTACAGCGAGAAATCCGTCTTCTTTGACGTCAACAGCATTCCGACCGGCGTCAACTACCGCAACCGTATCGAGAATGCGATTCTCTGCAGTGACGTGATGGTTGCAGTCATCGGCCTGCATTGGCTCGGCCAGAACCCGGACGGAAAGCTGCCGCGCATTAGCGATCCCGGCGATCGTCGAGATCGAAACGGCAATGAAGCACAAGAAACCGATCCTTCCTCTTCTGGTGAACGGGGCGACAATGCCGGAAGAGTCCGAACTGCCGGACACGCTGCGCGAGCTGCACTCCTACAACGCGGCCAAAGTCGATTCCGGCCAGGACTTCCGCCTCCACATGCGACGCCTCATTGATTCGATCAGCGAGACATTGGGGACACCCGAAGGTCAATCGCTTTTGTCGATGCCGGCACCCGTGGCGGCGCCATCGCGACTCCGCCGCTTTTCGATATACGGAGCGGGAGCCCTGACCGTTGCGGCGGGGCTCGCCGTCCTGCTCTGGCCGGGCACGGCTTCCTTCGAACGGCCGATGCCGTCGCCGTCGATCGGACCGGCGCCACAGGGGATTTCGGCCTCGATAACGACGCGGGCCAAGGCTCATGGCGGGTTCATCTTCGCGGACTCCGACCAGCGCTTTCTTGGCGAAGAAGACCTCAAAGGCCTGTCTTCGACAGAGTTGCGCGTCGCACGAAATGAAATTTACGCGCGGCACGGGCGATTCTTCGTCGATCAAACGCTGGCGAATTATTTTTCGCAGTTTTCCTGGTATCACCCGCATCAGGTTGATGTAGAATTGAGTTCGCTCGAAACCACGAACGTCAATACGATCCTGCTCGCGGAACATCAGAAATGCAATTTGCCTGCCTGGTAGCCTTCTTGCTGGCAGGTTTCCCCTTCTCCGCTTCCGCAGATTCCAAGCTCGACGCACTGCTCGCGGCATATCCGGACAAGCTGGCGTCCTATACCGACAGCGAACTGATCTGGAAAGACGGATCGCGCATGCCTCTTGGGAGCGCGCGCCCGGACAAGCCCTTTGCCGAATTGCTCGAGCGGGCCGACATTCGCGACCAGTTCGCCATTCCCTACCCGCTTGCAACGGCGCCGTTCCAGGCACCGGCGACCGACGAGGACCCCGGCCGCATCCGCAACGACGCTTTTTTCCTGAAGATGTACGGTGACTGCCGCAAGGGAGAGGTGACACCCAACCTGCGGGCGGTTTCCTGGCTGCCCAACCATGGCGGCGGCACAGTCCGCGCAACCGCAATCAATGGCGTGGCCGACCAGCTGGACAAGGTTTCGCGCGAACTGGATTTACTACCCACAGCAATGACCCAGTATCTTGTCCCGATGTCCGGCATCTACAACTGCCGGCCGGTTGCCGAGACCAACCGGCTGTCGGTGCATGCCTTCGGCGCGGCCGTCGACATCAACGCCAGGTTCGGCGACTACTGGCTGTGGTCGAAACGCCCTGACGGTGGGATCGTCTGGCGCAATCGGATTCCGAAAGAGATCGTCGAGATTTTCGAGCGCCACGGCTTCATCTGGGGCGGGCGATGGTACCATTTCGACAGCCTGCATTTCGAGTATCGGCCCGAATTGATTGCTCTTGCAAAGCAGGGGTGGCCGCGCGATTAATCCGCTGCAGAAAGCGGTAAACGACGCACGCGCCGTCGGCCGCCAGCACCCGCTTGCGGGGAGAGGAGAGGTAAGAAGCCTCAGCCCGTCGGCATCACGTAGGCGTAAATTCGGCCGCGCGAGACCGGCGCTTCCACGACGCGGTTGCGATTGTTGCCCGAGACCAGGATCGGATTGCCGCCGGCGTCGATACCGCTGACCACGCCGACATGTCCGCCGCCGCGTCGCCCCATCACCGCGATGGCGCCGATCTGCGGTCCGGACACGCGCTGGCCGTAGCTAGCGAACGAACGCGCCATGTCCGAACCGGTGCCGTGATGGCCGGAGCGCTGCAAAACGAAGTTCATGAATCGCGCGCACCACAGGCTTCCACGGCCGGTGGGATTGCCGCCGATGTAACGGCGCGCTTCGGCGACGACGCCAGATGAACCGAACCCGCCGGACGTGGCCATACCGCCGGGAGCGGCGCTCGACGGGGCGCTGGCATTGCTGTCGGCCAAGCCCCGGGGCCTGCATTTGCGCCACGCCGGCATCCCAGCGCGACGCGCGCGCGATGTGCCGATAATGACGATGACCGTAGTGCCGCCTGGCGTGATGGCCCGGGTGACGCGCATGAGCGTGCCACCCTGCGCCGTGATGAGACCTTGCTGAAGCCGGAGCGGCTGAAGCGACGAATGCCGCCGAACACAATACCAGCGCAACGACATGAAGCGACCGGCGAAACGCATACAACTGAACCATACTCAACCCTCTTTGACACCCCCAATTCCCATCGGCTGGTGGAAGAGCCGACATTCGCGCTCCTAATGCGAGTTGCGGTATGGCGAGAGCAAGACGCGATGCGGCAGTGCGGGATTGATTTGGGGGTCATTCCTCGATCATTTCATGAAGAAAAGATGTGTCCTGCCTCATTGCAGCCGCGAGCACTAACTGCTTTTTTTGGAACCGGCTCACGAGAAGGAACATCAAATGCCCCACGCCGCAACGAGCGACAATGTCCGCCTCTATTTCGAGGAGGCAGGCAGCGGAACACCGATCATCTTCCTGCACGAGTTCGCGGCCGACCACACCAATTGGGAACCGCAGATGCGTTACTTCTCGCGCGGGCACCGCTGCATTGCCTATTCCGCGCGCGGCTACACGCCGTCGGATGTGCCGCCGTCATCAGAGGTTTACACCTACAAACATTTCTATACCGACGCGCTTGCTGTGCTCGATCACCTGAAGATCGCAAAAGCGCATTTCGTCGGCCTGTCGATGGGCTCCTATTCGTCGCTGCAGATCGGCCTGAACGCGCCGGAGCGCGCGCTGTCGTTGACGCTGGCCGCCGTCGGCTCAGGTTCGGACCTCGGCAATCTCGACGCCTTCCGCAGGCAATGCCAGGCCAATGGCGAGCAATATGAGAAGATCGGCGCCGCCGAAGTCGCCAAGGCGACGCGCGAGGCGCCGAGCCGGATTCCGTTCCTGCTAAAGGACCCGCGCGGACACGCGGATTTCTACGACGCGCTGGCCCGGCACGATTCCAAGGGCTCTGCCAACACCATGCGCAGTTTTCAGGGTGGCAGGCCCTCGATCTACACATTGACCGAGGCAATCCGAAAAGTTCCGACGCCGACTTTGATCATCTGCGGCGATGAGGACGACAATTGCGTCGAGCCCAGCCTGTTTCTGAAGAAGCACCTGCCGGCGTCGGGGTTAGCGATATTTCCGAAATCGGGCCACGTGCTCAATCTCGAGGAGCCCGCGCTGTTCAACGAAATGGTCGAGCGCTTCATCGCGCTGGTCGAAGCCGGGCGCTGGCCCGCGCGCGACCCGCGCTCGATGGTGGGGTAGCGACGCGTTCGACAAAGCCGGTGTGCTCCCTCTCCCTTTGGGAGAGGTGAAGAAGCCCTACCGCGCCTTGCCGGCGCGGCTGAGCAGGAACACGCCCTGCTCGCCGAACATGTTCCAGAACCACCAGGGCGCGTTGAGCCGCAGCGGCCGGCCATAGAGATCGAGCGCGACCGCGCGCTCCATCTTGACGTTGATCTCGCCGCAGAGCTGCACGAAATCCTTGATGGTGCAGAAATGGATGTTCGGCGTGTCGTACCAGGTGGCCGGCAGATTTTCGGTGCGCGGCATATGGCCGCCGATCAGCAACTGCAGCCGCATCTTCCAGAACCCGAAATTCGGAAACGACACGATGGCACGCCGTCCGATCCGCAGCAGATTCTCCAGCACCACACGCGGCTGCCGCGTCGCCTGCAGCGTCTGCGACAGGATCACATAATCGAACGCATCGTCAGGATAATTGATCAAATCTGTATCGGCGTCGCCCTGCACTACCGCGAGACCCTTGGCGACGCAGCGGTTGACGCCCTCGCGCGACAATTCGATGCCGCGCCCGTCGATGCCCCTTGTCTCCAGCAATTGCAGGAGATCGCCCTCGCCGCAGCCGACGTCGAGCACCTTGGAGCCGCGCTCGACCATCTGCGCCACCAGCAGATGATCGCCGCGATAATGCCCGGTGTCTGGCGGCACGATGCCGGTCAGCGGCAAGACCGGTTGCTGCATGGTCATGTTGGCGGCCTGTCCTGCTTCAGGCCGCGCGCCTTGCCTGCCGATTGCAGAAACGCGCGCGAGATGTCGAAAAATTCCGGCACATCCAGCAGGAACGCGTCGTGTCCGCGGTCGGTCTCGATCTCCGCGAACGACACCCGCGCGCTCGATGCGTTGAGCGCATGCACCAGCGCACGCGACTCCGATGTCGGAAACAGCCAGTCGCTGGTGAACGACACCACGCAAAACCGCGTCTGGACACCGCGAAATGCCTGCGCCAGCACCCCATGGTGGTCGGCGGCGATGTCGAAATAGTCCATCGCCCGGGTCAGATACAGATAGCTGTTGGCATCGAACCGCTCGACGAAGGACGAGCCCTGATAGCGCAGATAGCTTTCGACCTGGAAATCCGCGTCGAACGAGAATGTCGGCAGGTCGCGATCCTGCATCCGCCGGCCGAACTTCCGGTGCAAGGCGGCGTCCGAGAGATAGGTGATATGCGCCGCCATCCGCGCCACGCCGAGGCCACGATGCGGATGGGTGCCCTGCTCGAAATAGCGCCCGTTGTGCCAGTCCGGATCGGCCATCACAGCCTGCCGGCCGAGTTCGTGAAAAGCGATGTTCTGCGCCGAGTGGCGCGTGCTGCAGGCCACCGCCAGCGCCGAGAACACCCGCTTGGGATAGGCCGCGGTCCACTGCAGCGCCTGCATGCCGCCCATCGAGCCGCCGACAACGCAGAACAGCGTGTCGATCCCCAGGCGGTCGAGCAGCATGGCCTGCGCGCGCACCATGTCCGGAATCGTGATGATCGGAAAATCGAGGCCCCACAATTTGCCGCTGGCGGAATTGGTCGACGCCGGCCCGGTCGAGCCCATGCAGCCGCCAATCACGTTGGTGCAAATGATGAAATACCTGTCGGTGTCGAGCGGACGGCCGGGCCCGACCATGGTTTCCCACCAGCCGGGCTTGCCGGTCATCGGATGCACATTGGCGACGTGCTGATCGCCGGTCAGCGCATGACAGACCAGAATGGCATTGGAGCGGTCGGCGTTGAGTTCGCCGTACGTCTGATAGGCGATCTGGAACGGCGAGAGATCGATGCCGCAATCGAGCTTCAACGGCTGGTCGGCGCCGAACAGCGCCAGCAGCGAACTCGGGTGGTCCGCCTCGTGCGACCGCTCGTCGGTATGGATCGCCGGACTTGGTATCGACTGCACATTTACCATCTTGATACCGACCTCCTCAGGAGGTTTACAAACCAACACGGAAATCAGGCCATAAAAAAACCCGGCCTGAACATAGGTTCGACCGGGATCACATCTGTCCCCGGCCTGTTTAGCGAGTTGTTTAACGTGGCTGCAAGCCGGCCGGCTCAAATGACCACAGAACGAGTTGAATATTAGTCTCGAGTGGGCTTTTCGTCAAGGCAAGGCTCTGGTTAACAAGAGCCTCAATCGTCGGCCGGCAACCAAGACTCTCAATGTTTTCTTTGCTTTCAGCTGCCGTCTTACCTAATCAATG
>JGI20177J14857_1000323_pt1 | contig 14676 bp, 14 predicted proteins | sample NGESurdeep072012_6_FD_14857 | JGI IMG/M metagenome (IMG submission 14857) | reverse complement strand
CGGATAATCGGCGAGCGAAATGCGCGTGACGTCGATGTCGATCAGGGCCAGCTCTTTCGCCGCCAGCGCCGCCAGCTTGACATTGTGCGAGCCGGTGCGGGTCGAGCCGGGCAGGACGAGGATTTTCGGCGTGGCCATCGGCGGCTCCGTGGACGTTCCCGGATAGCATACTAGAAGCTGTCATGCCCCGCGAAGACGGGGGCATCCATTAGCCGCATGCTAATTTTGTGAAACGCGTTCAGCGCCCGCGATAAACCCACACGCGCGCGGGCGGCAGGTTGAGCCAGATCAGCTCGGAGGCCTCGGCCTTGATCCCGGACAGCGTCTTCGGGATCGGCGGCACCATGGCATAGGTGAACTGGACGAATGGCGCGCCCGGCGCCAGCAGGCTCATTGCATCCGAAATCAGGCGCAGGCGTGTGCGCAGCGGCTTGGTGACCAACGGCAGTCCTGACACCACCGCGGCCGCCGGCTCGCGCACGAAGGTCTCGAGCAGACGGCGCAGCCGATAGGCGTCGCCCTGCACCACGGTCGCCGCCGGATAGCGCGTGCGCAGCAGCCGGCAGAAGTCTGGATTGAATTCGACCAGGATCAGACGCGCCGGATCGACGCCGCGCTGGACCAGCGCCTGCGTCACCGGACCGGTGCCGGGCCCAAGCTCGATCACCGGACCGCTCGCCTTCGGATCGACATAGCGCGCCATGGTGCGCGCCAGCGCCTTGCTCGACGGCATCACCGCGCCGGTCGACAGCGGCTTCTCGATCCAGGAACGGATGAATTGCATCTCGTCATCGAGACGCAGGGTCTTCTTTTGAACGCGGACGACTGAATGTGTGGGCATCGATACTGGGTCACGCGAGCGGGGGGTGGGCTTTAGTCTAAGAACTTCACGGGTATAGGGCGGCGGGCAGGGGGTCAAGATGGGCTACCCGGATTGGTTCCCCCGATTTCCAAGACCATCGAGAAAATCCTTGACCCGACTGAAGAATCCAGCCGATTCCGGCTGGGTTTGGTCGGAGGACAGCTTTTCGAACTCCGCCAGCAATTCGCGCTGGCGCTTGGTCAGATTTTGCGGCGTTTCCACCGCTACTTGAACGTACATGTCGCCGGTTTGTTTCGCGCGCAGCACCGGCATCCCCTTGCCGGACAGGCGGAAACGCCGGCCGGCCTGGGTGCCGGCGGGGACTTTGACCCGCGCCTGGCTGCCATCGATGGCCGGCACCTCGAATTCGCCGCCGATAGCCGCGGTGACCATGGAGATCGGCACCCGGCAGTGTAAGTCGGCGCCGTCGCGCTGGAAGAACTCGTGCGGGGTGAGCGACAGGAAAATATAAAGATCGCCGGCTGAGCCGCCGCGCAGGCCCGCCTCGCCTTCGCCGGCGAGCCGGATACGGGTGCCGTCCTCGACGCCGGGCGGGATATTGACCGACAAATTGCGCTCGCGGGTGACCCGGCCAGCGCCGGCGCAAGACGGACAGGGATTTTCGATCACCTGCCCGCGGCCCTGACAGGCCGGGCAGGTGCGCTCGAGTGTGAAGAAGCCCTGCGCATGCCTGATCTTGCCGGCGCCGCCGCAGGTCGCGCACGGCTTCGGCTTGCTGCCGGCCTTGGCGCCGGTGCCGGAGCAGGCTTCGCAAATCACCGAAGTCGGGATGCGGATTTGTGCGGTCTTGCCGGTAAAGGCCTCTTCCAGGCCGATTTCCATGTTGTAACGCAGATCCGAGCCGCGCTCGCGGCCTTGCCCGCGGCCGCCGCGCCGGCCGCCGCCCATGCCAAACAGATCTTCGAAAATGTCGGAGAATGTATGGGCAAAATCGGCACCAAAGCCGTGCGCAGCCCCGCCCATGCCGCCCTGCTCGAAGGCGGCGTGACCGAACCGGTCATAGGCGGCGCGCTTGTCGCCGTCCTTGAGGACGTCATAGGCCTCGTTGAGTTCTTTGAATTTGTGCTCGCATTCGGTGTCGCCCGGATTGCGATCCGGATGATGCTGCATGGCGAGCTTGCGGTAGGCGGCTTTGAGTTCGGCGTCGGTGACGGTGCGCGAGACGCTCAGGATTTCGTAATAGTCGCGCTTCGACATACCGGTCCCGCCCTAGATTCCGATCGCAGTCATAATCGTACGTGATTCGACAATTCATCGAACCTGCAAAAACTCACCCCCGGTCCTGACCCGGGGGTGACATCTGTTGCGGTTGACGATGACCTGCGCACAGCCGGCGGCCTTAGGTTAGGCCGACTTCTTGTCGTTCTTGTCGTTCTTGTCATCGACCTCGGTGAACTCCGCGTCGACCACGTCTTCCTTCTTGCCGTCGGCGCCGGTGGCGCTCTCGCTGGTGTCAGCGCCCGGAGCTTCCGCCTGTTTGTACATGGCCTCGCCGAGCTTCATGGAAGCCTGCGCCAGCGCGTTGGTCTTGGTCTGGATGAGACCTGAGTCATCGCCCTTGAGCGCCTCTTTGAGATCCGCCATGGCGTTCTCGATCGCGGCGCGCTCGGCCTCGCCGACCTTCGAGCCATGCTCGGCTAGCGCCTTCTCGGTGGAGTGCACCAGCGCCTCGCCGTGGTTCTTGGCTTCGACCGCCGCTTTTCGCTTCTTGTCTTCTTCGGCATGCGCCTCGGCGTCCTTGACCATCTTCTCGACGTCGGCCTCGGACAGGCCGCCCGACGCCTGGATGCGGATTTGCTGTTCTTTGTTCGTCGCCTTGTCCTTGGCGGACACGTTGACGATGCCGTTGGCGTCGATGTCGAAAGTGACCTCGACCTGCGGCACGCCCCGCGGGGCCGGCGGTATGCCGACCAGATCGAAATTGCCGAGCATCTTGTTGTCGGACGCCATCTCGCGCTCGCCTTGGAACACGCGGATGGTCACCGCGCTCTGACTATCCTCGGCGGTGGAGAACACTTGGCTCTTCTTGGTCGGGATCGTGGTGTTGCGGTCGATGATGCGGGTGAACACGCCGCCCAGCGTCTCGATGCCGAGCGAAAGCGGGGTCACGTCGAGCAGCAGCACGTCCTTGACGTCGCCTTGCAGCACGCCGGCCTGAATGGCGGCGCCCATTGCCACCACTTCGTCCGGGTTGACGCCCTTGTGCGGCTCCTTGCCGAAGAACTGCTTCACGACTTCCTGCACCTTCGGCATACGCGTCATGCCGCCGACTAGAACGACCTCGTTGATCTCGGCCGCCGAGATGCCGGCGTCCTTGATCGCCTTGCGGCAGGGCTCGACGGTCTTCTGAATGAGATCGTCGACCAGCGCCTCGAACTTGGCGCGGGTGAGCTTCATGGTGAGATGCTTGGGACCCGCCGCATCCGCCGTGATGAACGGCAGATTGATCTCGGTCTGCGTGGTGGACGACAGCTCGATCTTGGCCTTCTCGGCCGATTCCTTAAGCCGTTGCAGCGCCAGCTTGTCGCGGCGCAGGTCGATGCCCTGTTCCTTCTGGAATTCGTCGGCCAGATAGTTGACCAGGCGCATATCGAAGTCTTCGCCGCCCAGGAACGTGTCGCCGTTGGTGGATTTCACCTCGAACACGCCGTCGCCGATTTCCAGGATCGAAATATCGAAGGTGCCGCCGCCGAGGTCGTAGACCGCGATGGTGCCGGTCTTCTGCTTGTCGAGACCGTAGGCGAGCGCGCCGGCGGTCGGCTCGTTGATGATGCGCAGCACCTCGAGACCGGCGATTTTGCCGGCATCCTTGGTGGCCTGACGCTGAGCGTCGTTGAAATAGGCCGGAACGGTGATGACGGCCTGATCGACCTTCTGCCCGAGATAGGCTTCCGCCGTTTCCTTCATCTTCTGCAGGATGAAGCCGGAAATCTGCGAGGGCGAATAGCTCTTGCCGTCGATCTCGACCCAGGCGTCACCGTTGGAGGCCTTGGAAATCTTGTAGGGAACGAGTTTTTTGTCCTTCTCGACCATCGGGTCGTCGTAGCGCCGTCCGATCAGGCGCTTGACCGCGAAGATGGTCTTTTCCGGATTGGTGACCGCCTGGCGCTTGGCCGGCTGGCCGACGAGACGCTCGCCGTCGTCGCTGAAGGCGACGATCGAGGGCGTGGTTCGCATGCCTTCAGCGTTCTCGATGACTTTCGGGGTCTTGCCTTCCATGACGGCGACGCACGAATTGGTGGTGCCGAGGTCGATGCCGATGACCTTGCCCATGGTTTTTCCTCTCAATTGCGGCAGGCCGGCCGGGCCAATTGGCGCCCGGGCGGGATACGTCCGCGGCCCATCCGCAGACCCCCTGATCCAGCCCCCTGGATACGTTTTTTGCCGCATTTCTGCGGCTCAATGGCTCATATAGGAGGGCCGCCTCGGCCCGCAAGCCAGCCTGTCACGAAATCACGAGCCGGCGGGCCGGACCTCCGCCGTCACGCGACTTGAGGGTTAATCTAGCCGTTGCCGCGCCGGGTCGGGTCGGTTAGGCAGGCCGGCCCACCCCCGAAATGGAAAGCAGATACGCCCCATGCCGCGCCGATTGTTGGCTTACCTCGTTGCCGCAATGCTCGTAATTTGGCCTGCCGTGGCGGTCCTTAGTCCCGCTTTCGGCGCCGAGCCGGCGTTTCCGCCGGGCTCGCGGATCGGGCTCGAGCCGCCCGGCGATCTCAAGCCGAGCACGCGTTTTCCGGGCTTCGAGGACATCGACCGCAAGGTCGCCTTTACCCTTCTCGAACTTCCGGCCAGCGCCTATGCCGAACTTGCGCGCGCGGCGAATGCCACGGAGCAGCGCGGCCTCACCGACGTAAAGCGCGAAGAATTTTCATTGCGCGGCGGCACCGGGCTGCTGGTCACCGGCCGCGCCCAGATCAATGACGTCGCGCTGCACAAATGGATTCTGCTGGCGACCGCGGCCGCCGACAAGGACCTTACCGTGCTGATCAATGTGGAAGTGCCGGAAGCCGCGCGCGCCGTTTATTCCGACGCGGTTATCCGCCAGGCGCTGGCGAGTGTCACGTTCCGGCCGATGCCGATCCAGGAGCAGCTCGGCTTGCTGCCGTTCAAGCTCGGACAACTGGCCGGCTTCCGGGTGATGCAGGTGCTTGCCCAAGGCGGCGTGATCCTGACCGAGGGTCCGACCGATGACCTCAGCAAGCAGCCTTATGTGATCGTCTCGATTGGGCAGGGCTCGCCGGAACAGGCCGGCGACCGCGCCAGGTTTGCCCGCGACCTGCTGTCGTCGGCGCCGCTGCGCGATCTCAGCGTGCAGTCGGCGGATGCCATGCGGATCGGCGGCTTGCCCGGCTACGAGATCAGGGCGCAGGCCAAGGGGCTCAATGACGAGCCGATCTTGGTGGCGCAGTGGCTGCGTTTCAGCGGCGGCAATTTTTTGCGCGTCATCGGCATCGGCCGCAAGGACGATTGGGACGCGCTGTTCACCCGCTTCCGCGCGCTGCGCGACGGAATCGAGTTCCGCTAGAATTTGATCGTGCTGCGGATGCCGGCGATGAAGGCGTTGCCGATGGCAACCGTCGGATCGTTCGGGTTTGGCACATTGCCGCCGGGATGGACGATGTATTGCAAATCCGGCTGCACGATCCACCAGGGCGCGATTTGCGCCGCGTAAGTCATCTCGAACACCACCTCTTCGTCGCGGATCGGAAAAGGCGGCGCGATCGCGAGCGTGTCGCGGTCGAACGCCGCCGCGGCCGGACTGATCTTGGAATAGGCGATGCCGAGGGTAAACATGTCGTTCGGGCGATCGCGCAGCGCTCCCTTAACGCCGATGCCGCCGTCCATGTAGAACGAAATCAGATTGCGGTCCGTCGGCGCCACGCCGCCGCGCAGGAAGACGTTGACGGAGCCGTCCTTGCCAATGCGCGAGACCATTTGGTCGACGAGGCCATAGATGCCCCAGTTGCCGCTGTGATTGAGCGGACCGGCCGCGGCCGGATCGGCAAGCGACACCACAGTGCCGGCGCCGTTCACGCCGAAATGCTGGTCGGCGTAATCCGCGGTCGCGTACCAGGCGCCGACCTTGTAGACCCCAGGCAGGTTTCCGGAAAGCTTGTATTGCAGTTCGCTCATCCACAGCGCGCTGCCGCTGAAGCTGAACGTGGTGCCGTATTTATTGCACTGCTCCGGATTGCCGGTGCAATTGCGCCCGGCCGGATCCCCGGAAAACACCGCGGTGAGTAGCGTGACGCTGTCGGTCGCATTGACCTTGAGCCGTGCACCGGGCGCTGCGAGCGGAAAGGCCGGACCGCCATGCATCATATCGGGGCCGAGGATGCCGGCCCAGCCGAAGATGCCGTTGAGTAAACCGCCATAGGTGGTGTCTTCAGCACCGTTGACGTATCCGCCGACGGTGGGGCTGATCATGAACTCATCGTCGGCGGCGAGCTGGCCGATGCGCAGCGAGAAGCGGTCGTTGAAACTCTGTTCGAACCAGGCAGTGAACAGCCGCGTCGTCGGGAGCGGTCGATATAGCTCGGGTCGGCGATGCTGCCGACATTTTCGGCGACGTTATGGCCGCTGTTGTGGAACTGATAGATCGTGATGTGTGTCTTGGCCCCGGTCCAGCCGATCAACTTTTCCAGGTTGCTGTCGGCCGTGAATTCAAAACGGCCTTCGTAGCTGGCGCGCCGATCGATGCCGCCGGACAGCACGGCGAAGGTCTCGCCGAGATAGGCGAGGGTAAACTCGATGCCCTTGTCCTTGAGCGTGGTGCGGGCCCCGCCCCAGTCGCCGGTTCAAAGTGTCTTGCTCCCAGATCGAGGCCGGCGGCTTGGCCTTTTCCGCCGCTTGCGCGGTCGTTGCGCCGACGGCGGCGACCGCCAGAGCCAGCATGCTCAGCCAGGCACGCGGGATTTTGCTTTGCGTCATGCGCCGAATCATTCCCCTGTTGGAATGATTCGTTATCCCGGTGATTCGGTAACGATTTGTTAAGCACGTTAGCCGGCCGGCCCGGCGAGCCGCCTGAGCGCCGCGAAAGAGCGGAGGCGCCGCTCAGCCAGCGCCAGTGGGGTTGTCGTTGGCGGAGGATGGCGGGGCTTTCGGCGCGGCCTTGACCACCGCCACCAGCGCCGGGCGCAGCACGCGATCGCCGAGCATATAGCCGGCCTGGATCACCTGCGCGACGTGGCCGGGCGGCAAATCGGCGGTCTGTACCTCGTACATCGCCTGATGCACGTTCGGATCGAACTTCTCGCCCTCGGGCGAGAATTTCGTTACGCCATATTTCTCCAGCACCTTCATCAGCTCACGCTCGGTGAGCTCGACGCCTTCGATCAGCGCCGTCATCTTGACATCGGCATGCTCGCGCAGTTCGGCCTCGATTGTGCCCAGCGCGCGATGCATGTTGTCGGCCACTGCCAGCACGTCGCGGGCGAATCCGGCAACGCCATAGACGCGCGCGTCGGCGACCTCGCGCTCGGTGCGTTTGCGCAGGTTCTCCATCTCGGCCAGCGTGCGCAGCAGTCTGTCTTTAAATTCCGCAGCCGCTTCCAGAGCGGCGGTGACCTGCTCGGCCGGCACCAATTCCGGTACCCCGGCAGTGGCTGCATCGCCCTCGGGCTGGGCAGCCGTGTCGTCAGCGGCGGGCCTGTCCGTCATAGTGGCTAGATCCTCAAAACTGTTCGGATGCCGGGGATATCAGGCTTCAGACACGAAAAATCAAGCTCAACCCGACAGTAATTGGCTGACGATGCGCGCGGTATAATCGACCATCGGGATGACGCGGGCGTAATTGAGCCGGGTCGGCCCGATCACCCCGATCACGCCCACAATGCTGCCCTTGCTGTCGCGGTAGGGCGCCACGATGGTCGAGGAGCCGGACAGCGAAAACAGCTTGTTCTCCGAGCCGATGAAGATGCGCACCCCGTCGCCGCGCTCGGCGCGGCCGAGCAGGTCGATCACCCCGCGCTTGGTCTCCAGGGCGTCGAACAGCGAGCGCACCCGCTCCAGATCGTCGAGCGCGTGCAGGTCGTCGAGCAGATTGGCATGGCCGCGCACGATCAGCTTGCGCTCCTCGCTTTCGCCGCCCGACCAGCTCGCCAGACCCGCCGCGATGATCTTCTGGGTCAGTTGGTCGAGTTCGGCCTGCCCCGCCACCTGCGCGGCTTCGATCTCGCTGCGCAGCTCGGCCAGCGTCTTGCCGCGGATGCGGGCGTTGAGGAAATTGCCCGCTTCGACCAAGGCCGACATCGGCACGCCGGCCGGCACATTGAGCACGCGGTTTTCCACCTGGCCGTCTTCGGCCACCAGAACGGCGAGCGCGCGCTCCGGCTCCAGCCGCACAAATTCGATATGCTTGAGCCGCACGTTTGCTTGCGCGGTGAGCACAACGCCGGCCGAACGGGTCAAGCCGGACAAAGTCTGCGAAGCTTCGGTCAGCACGGTTTCCAGCGACTTGCCGCTGCCGGTGCCCGCCACCTGGGCTTCGATCGAGCGGCGGTCGCTCTCGGTCAGATCGCCGATCTGCATCAGCGCATCGACGAAGAAGCGCAGGCCGAGTTCGGTCGGCAGCCGGCCGGCCGAGGTATGCGGGGCGAAGATCAGGCCGAGCTGCTCGAGGTCCGACATCACGTTGCGCACCGAGGCCGGCGACAGCGTGATCGGCAGCAGGCGCGCCAGATTGCGCGAGCCGACCGGCTCGCCGGTGGCGAGATAGCTTTCGACGATGTGGCGGAAAATCTCGCGCGAGCGCTCGTTGAGCGCCGCCAGGCTCACTTGGTTCGCGCCGATCGGAACGTCGTGGGAAGCCACGGCCTAACTCCTTACATCCAGCCAACAATGGCCATCGCGGCGGTCTTGTTCAAGCCGGGCTTATGGTTATNGTGTGCGCCGGCAACCCATAAGGATCAAGCCCGATGCGGCCGAGCCGCCGACAAGTCGATGAACTGCGCGCNGTCTCGCTCGAACGCAGCGTGGTGAAATACGCCGAAGGCTCCTGTTTCGTGAAATTCGGCGATACCCATGTGCTGGTGACCGCCAGCCTGGAGGAACGGCTGCCGCCCTGGCTCAAGGGCCAGGGGCGCGGCTGGGTCACCGCCGAATACGGCATGCTGCCGCGTGCTACGTCCGAGCGCACCCGCCGCGAGGCCAGTGCCGGCAAGCAGGGCGGCCGCACGGTGGAAATCCAGCGCTTGATCGGCCGTAGCTTGCGTTCCGTGATCGACCTGCAGGCGCTCGGCGAACGGCAGATCACCATCGACTGCGACGTGATCCAGGCCGACGGCGGCACCCGCACCGCGTCGATCACCGGCGCCTGGGTGGCGCTGTCGGATTGTCTGTCGTGGATGAAGACGCGCGACATGTTCAAGGGCCAAAGTTCGGATCAAGTGCTGCGCGATCATATCGCCGCCGTCTCCTGCGGCGTCTGCAAAGGCACCGCCGTGCTCGATCTCGATTATGCCGAGGACTCGGAAGCCGACACCGACGCCAATTTCGTCATGACCGGCTCCGGCAACATCGTCGAAATCCAGGCCACCGCGGAAAAGACCCCGTTCAGCGAAGACCAGTTCCTGGTGCTGCTGGCGCTGGCGCGCAAGGGCATCGAGAAGCTGGTGGGCTTGCAGAAGCTGGCGGTGGCGTGAGCCGAAAGCTTACAGGCCCGGTGGTGATCGCCACCCACAATCCCGGCAAGCTCGCCGAATTGCGCGAGTTGCTAGCCCCCTACGGCATCGCCGCGCAATCGGCCGGCGAGCTCGGCCTCAGCGAGCCGAAGGAAACCGGCAAAACTTTCGCCGCCAACGCGCGCATCAAGGCNATGGCNGCGGCNAAGGCNACCGACCNCCCCGCTTTCGCGGATGATTCCGGCCTGGTGGTCGACGCGCTAGGCGGCGAGCCCGGCATTCATTCGGCGCGCTGGGCCGGACCTGACAAGGATTTCCGCTTCGCCATGAACCGCATCCAGACACGGCTGATCGAGCGCGGCGCGCGCAACGCCGAGCAACGCCGCGCGCATTTCATCGCAGCACTTTGTCTGGCCTGGCCGGACGGCCATGTGGAGCAATTCGAAGGGCGCGTCGATGGCGTCGCGGCGTGGCCGCCGCGCGGCGACCAAGGCTTCGGCTACGATCCGCTGTTTCTACCTGACGGTTTCGACCGCACGTTCGGCCAAATGAGCGCCGAGGAGAAACACGGATTACCGCCGAAAGGAAAAGGCCTGTCGCATCGCGCGCGCGCCTTCATGAAGCTCGCGGACGCCTGCCTGCGCAGCGCTTGAACGGTTCCCGATCGTTACAATTTTAATCAACTGTCGGCAGCGATTGCGCATTGGCGCTGGCTGGCATGATCGGCGCGGCCTATGATGCTTAACATGACATTAACCACAGCCGCGCCGTTTGCCGTCTATGTGCACTGGCCGTTCTGCCTGTCGAAGTGCCCCTATTGCGACTTCAACAGTCACGTGCGCCATGGCGCCGTCGATGAGGCGCGCTTCGTGCGCGCGTTCGAAGCCGAGATCGCCGCGACCGCCGCGCGCGTGCCCGGCCGCACGGTGTCGACTATTTTTTTCGGCGGCGGCACGCCGTCGCTGATGCAGCCGGCGTCGGTGCAGGCCATTCTGGATGCGATCGGCAAACACTGGAGCGTCGCGCCCGACGTCGAAGTCACGCTGGAAGCCAACCCGACCAGCGTGGAAGCGACGCGCTTTCGCGGCTATCGCAGCGCCGGCGTCAACCGCGTATCGCTCGGCGTGCAGGCGCTCGACGATGGCGCGCTCAAGGAACTCGGCCGCCTGCACACCGCGCAGGAAGCGCTCGACGCGGTCGCGGTGGCGCGCGCGAACTTCGAGCGTTACTCGTTCGATCTCATCTATGCGCGGCCGCGTCAGACGACCGCCGCTTGGGGCGCCGAGCTCAAGCGCGCAATTACCGAGGCCGCCGAGCATCTCTCGCTCTATCAACTGACCATCGAGGCGGACACGCCGTTCTTCGGACTGCACAAGGCCGGCAAGCTCGCCATTCCCGACGACGACACCGGGCGTGATCTCTACGACCTCACGCAAGCAACCTGCGCCGATGCCGGACTGCCGGCTTACGAAGTCTCCAACCACGCGCGGCCGGGCGCCGAGTGCCGGCACAATCTGGTTTATTGGCGCGGCCACGAATATGCCGGCGTCGGGCCGGGCGCTCACGGCCGGCTCAATATCGACGGCCGCCGCTATGCGACCGAAACCGAGAAACGCCCGGAAAGCTGGCTGTTGCGGGTGGAGGCAGCCGGCAACGGCCTGATCGTCGACGACAAGCTCACGTCGACTGAGACCGCGGACGAATTCCTGCTGATGGGGCTGCGGCTCGCCGAGGGCATCGACCCCGAACGCTTTACGGCGCTGGCCGGGCGCACGCTCGATCCCAAGCGCATTTCCATTCTGCGCGACGAGGGCGCGGTGGAAACCACCGCGAACGGCCGCCTGCGCGTGACGCAGAGCGGCTTTCCCGTGCTCGATGCGGTGGTCGCGGATTTGGCGGCGTAGCGCATGATCCCGAAAAGTTGGAACCGGTTTTCGGATAAGATCATGCGCAGAAATATTGCGATCAAGTTCCCGGCGCGAATGTCTTCGGCGCCGAGCTGACGGCCTGGCCGCCCGACGGCGCGACGCGCAGCACGGCCAGGCCGCGCTCATTGGTGCCATCGGGGCGGAAGCGGAACACACCATCAATCCCCGCGAAGCCCGAGGAGGTGGTCAGCACCTGCTCGCTGAAGCGCTGCGCGCCTTGCGTCTTCACCAGCGCGGCGACCAGCGCCACCGCGTCATAGGCGAGCGTCGCCGTGCGCACCGGATCCTGCCCGTAGCGGGCGCGGTAGCGGCCTGAGAAATTGCGGAAGCCGCTCGACTCCGGCGCCGCGTACCAGCCGCCGTCGAGCGCGGCGGTGGAGAACACGCGCGGATCGTCCCACAGGCCGGTGCCGAGTAATTGCACGCGCTTGAGGTTCACCCCGCTGGCGGTAAGCGCCTGCACCACTTGCGGCACCGCGTCGGCGCCGTCGGGAATGAAAATCGAATCGACGTGGGCGGCCGCCTGCGCCACGCGCCGCGCGGGCTCGGCCATCTTGCCAGGATCGAGTGGATATTTCTCCAACGCCACGATACGGCCGCCGCGCCGCGACACCTCCTGCTGGAACGCGGCTTCCACCACCGCGCCATAGGCGCTGTCGGGCAGCAACGCGGCGAACGAACGCTTGCCCTTGGAGATGGCGTAATCGACGATGCGCTTGACGTCGGTCTCCGGCAGGAAGCTCAACAGATAGACGCCGCGAGCGGCGACGCTGACGTCGGTCGAAAACGCGATCACCGGGATGCCGCGCGTGCGCGCGACCGAACCCACGGCGCTGACAGCTTCCGCGAACAGCGGGCCGATGATGATCTCTGCGCCTTCGGCGATCGCCTGTTGCGCGGCGGCTTGCGCGCCCTGCGGCGTGCCGCCGTCGTCCTTCACCAGCAATTGGATGTTCGGATTCTTGAATTCGGCGAGCGCCAGATCGGCGGCGTTTTTCATGGACTGCGCGGCGACGCCGGCATTGCCCGGCGCCGACAGCGGCAGGATCAGGCCGACGCGAACCTGGCCCGCGCCGAGCGTGGCGGCCGGCGGCGGCTCGGCCGACTGCGGCAGCGGCGCGCTGCTGAAAAACTCGGAATTGCCGGCGCAGGCGGTGAGCGCGGCGGCGGCGGCGGCGACGCACAGCGCGGCGCACAGGCGGCGTCGCCCGCGCGACAGCGTCCCCTCCTCAGCTCGCCACATCCCCGACATGGTGGCTCCCCACGCGACAGTTCTGTGTCAGTCCTACCGATTATCGGCGAATTTGTCCTGCAAAAGTTAAGATGGTGAAAAAGAAAGGGAATTTGTCACGATGACGCGCTAGTCGCCGCCGTCTAAAGTAGCCGGCATGGCCAAGGACAACAAAAAGGACAGCAAAACCGCGGACGCCGGCCGGCCGCGCCGCTACACGGTCGCGGGTACTGAGGTCGAAGCCCCGCCGGCGGCGGCAGGCCTTTATTTGGTCGCGACGCCGATCGGAAACCTGCGCGACATCAGCCTGCGCGCGCTCGAGACGCTCGCCGCCGCCGACGTGATCGCCTGCGAGGACAGCCGCGTCACCCGCAAGCTCACAGAACACTATGGAATTGCCACGCCGCTCACGCCCTATCACGAGCACAACGCGGCCGCGGCGCGGCCGAAGCTGCTCGCCCGCTTGGGCGAAGGGCAAGCGGTCGCGCTGGTCTCCGACGCCGGCACGCCGCTCATTTCGGATCCCGGTTACCGGCTAGTGCGCGAAGCGGTAGACGCAGGTTTCACCGTCATTCCGGTGCCGGGCGCTTCCGCGGTTTTAAGCGCGCTCGGCGTCGCTGGCTTGCCAACCGACCGTTTCTTCTTCGAGGGCTTTCTGCCGCCCAAACAAGCGGCACGGCAAAAGCGCATCGCGGCGCTCGCCGCCATTCCCGCCACTTTGGTGTTGTTCGAAAGCGGACCGCGCTTGCCCGCGGCACTCGCCGATCTCGCCGCCGGGCTCGGGCCGCGCGCGGCCGCGATCTGCCGCGAACTGACCAAGCTGCATGAGGAGGTCCGCCGCGGCAGTCTCCCCGAGCTGGCGCGCCACTATGCCGAAGGCGGCGAAACGCGCGGCGAGATCGTCATCGTGGTGGCGCCGCCCGCGGACGACGAGGGACAAGCCGACGATGTCGATGACCTGCTGCGCCGCGCGCTGGCGCGTGTCTCGGTCAAGGACGCGGTCGGCGAAGTGGCGCTCGCCACCGGCCGGCCGCGCCGCGAGGTCTATCAGCGCGCGCTCGCGCTCGCCAATGCTACCGGTGAAAAGGACAACGGCGATGGCGCGGCGTAACGGCACACCGAAGCCGCCCAAGCAGGCAGCCAGTTCGGAGCGGCAAAAGCGCGAAGCGCGTCCTGAAAAAATTGCGGCATTCCGCGTCGGCATTTCCGCGAGAGCCGCGCCGCCGTCTGGCTGCTCGCGCACGGCTATCGCATATTGGCGCGGCGCTGGAAAAGTCCGCTTGGCGAGATCGACATCATCGCCGTGCGCCGGCGCCTGCTGATCTTCGTCGAGGTGAAAGCGCGCGCGAAATTGGACGATGCCGCTGAAGCAGTCACCGAACGGCAAAAGCAACGGATCGCGGCGGCGGCGGAAATCTGGCTTGCCGCTAACCCCATGCCTGCCATTCGCGACATGCGCTTCGATGCGATCCTGGTGGCGCCCGGACGGCTGCCGCGTCACATTCCGGCGGCGTTCGAGTGCGCGTGATCCCGAAAAAGTGGGAACCGGTTTTCGGACAAGATCACGCGTAAATAAAAAAGCTTAAGCGCTCAGCCGCTGAAAGAACGCGTCGACCTGGCCACGGATGCGGCCGGCGACGCTGCCGAGATCATCGGCCACCGTCTTCACCGCGCCGGCGCTGGAGCGGGTGTCTTCGGTGGCGGTGCCGACCAGGTTGACCCCGGCGGCGGTCTCGACCGTGCGCTTGGCGGCGATCTCGACGCTGCGCGCGATTTCCGCCGTGGCGGCGCCCTGCTCGGTGACGGCGGCCGCGATGGCGCCGCTGATGTCGCCGATCTCGCGGATGATGTGCTCGATCGCGGTGATCGCCTCGATCGAGCGCACGGTGGCGCGCTGCATGCCGGCGATCTGGCGGTCTTGGCCGAAGCTGCGTCGGCGGCGCCGGCGAGCTGGGTCGACGCCGCCAGCATCTGATCGGAAATGCGCCCGAGCTCGGCGAGGGTCGCTTC
>JGI20177J14857_1000302_pt1 | contig 15118 bp, 17 predicted proteins | sample NGESurdeep072012_6_FD_14857 | JGI IMG/M metagenome (IMG submission 14857) | reverse complement strand
AATGAGGGTCGGGACGAACGCGCTCAGGATCACCACGGTGACGAGCTGGCTGTACTGGGCCTGGGTGATGAGGTGGTTGGTCAGGCCGTAGAGCGCGGAGATCGAGCCGAAGGTCAGCCCGGTGGCCATCAGCAGCGTGGTGTAGGCGCGGTCGCGCCGGGCGAGATGAGAAGGCCGCGACCGTCGGCCAGATGGCGAGGCCCCCGGGATCACTGGAGGTGATGGAATCCGAGGTGGCGGCCGACGCTATGAGATTTGACGGGGTTCGTTCCGAAACGGTTGTGATGCTCGTCGAGTCGGAAGGCATCCATGTCGGGGACTTCCACGATCAACCCGACCCGGTTAGTCTCCGCTGGGTCAACGAACGTACGCACCGGATGCCATAGGTCCGAAGACCTCTTCCCGTCGCGGTGAGCCAAGCCAATGGCCGACATCGTTGACCTCGTGGAAAATCATCACGGTTGTGACTACTGCCTCGGCTTTCTTCGGCTTCGTCAGGAGCCGAGCTCGATAGCGAAACCGGATGTGGATCCTAGATCAGGGTCAGGACCTTCGTCAAAGTCGCGGTGTGGTGATCACCCCCTCTCTGCTCGACCGGGGCTAGTAGACGCCGAGGAGGGCGAGGGTCTGGCCGAGGCTGCGGGACATCTTCTCGGTGGCCCGCTTGATGTTGGTCCAGCCGGCCAGCTAGACCCCGGAGATCACCGCGCCGTGCCCGCTATGCAAGTCGGCCGGTCGAGTTGACACGGTCGCCGAGCCCAGCCCTCGGCGCGCAGGTTCACTTGCGTTCCGATCAGGGCACAGTCGGGGCGAGCAGGTCCGCCGCGGGTGCGGTTGCCGCCGCCTGTGCGCCCAGCTCGCTCAGCGCCGCTCCCAGGAACCGGTAGGTCCACTCCTGGGCGAGCGGGCGGGTCTCGGCGAACATCACCGGGACCGACGGGAACCGGGCCTGGGCCTCGGCCAGCGCATCGGCGACCTGCCCACCGGCGACGTGCTCGAGCTTGAACAGCCCGCTGTAGCGCTCCTCCACCACCAGGGCGGCCCNNGGCAGGACGGCGAGCTCGGCCAGGGCGTAGGTCAGCTTCCCAGACAACAGGCTACCGGCGAGATCGGCGAGCGACTTGCGTTCCACCGCGGCGACGACCACGCCATCGAGCTCAACCGCGTAGTCCCCGGCCGGCAGCCGCCGTCGGGTCGTGGTCGCCTGCTGGTGGCGAAAGGAGTAGGCGTACTTCTCGCCGGAGTCGACGACGATCTCCAGCACCTGCCCGGCGGCCCGGCGGGTCGGCAGAGCCACCTTCGGTCGGGCCTGCTTGGCCGTCCGCGGCGACTGCCAGAAGATCATCTCCCGACCGCGGGCGTGGGTCACCACCAGCTGCGAGCGATTCTCCCGCGCCCGGTCGAGGACCAGGTCGATCGCCGGTCCGCGCCGGTTGCAGGTCCGCACCGGAATGCGCTCGAGCACCTCGGTGTCCTCGGGCCAGCCGTCGGCCCGGTGGCAGTAGACCTTGCTGGTACGCGGCCAGGTCTCCCGGGTCTTGAGCACCAGCCCGTCGCGGCCCAGCGGCAGCCGGACCAGGAATGGCAGGCTGGAGTCCGGATCCGGGTTGCGGCCGATGACCATTTCCGCGGGCACGGCTGTCGCGCGTCCCTACAGCCAGCGCCGCACGCGCGCGCAGTACTCGTCGTACGCCGAGCCGAATCGCCGCCGCAGGTAGGGCTCCTCCTTGGCGATGACGAGCCGGTCCACGGCCAGTACGGCGAGCGGCAGGAACGCGACCGGCCACCACGTCCCGGCCAGCAGCGTCACGCCGGCGTAGGTGGTGGCCATCCCGACGTAGATAGGGTTGCGGGTCAGTCGGTACGGGCCGGTCGTCACCAGCGTGGCCGCAGGCCGGGTCGGGTTGAGCGGAGTCCCGCTGTGGCGGAACGAGGCTGCCCCCGGTGCGGCCAGGCCCACCCCAGCGGCGAGCAGTGCGGCGCCCAGCGGCGCGGTGACCCCCCGAGCCGGAATCGGCAGCGGCCACACTCGATCGAGCAGTACGCCGGACAGCAGCGGCGCTGCGTACAGCGCCGGCGGGAAGACTCGGACGCCCGCATTGTCGGTTGGGGGAGTGGTCATGGCGCAGACCTACCCGCCCGCGCCGGCAAACGCAAGCACCGGCGGCTACGACTCGGTGTAGTCGATCGCCTGATCAGTGGGCCAACGCTTCGCCGAGATCGCTCGATGGCACCAGGGTTAGCGCAGCGCGTCGCGGACGGCCTGCGCCCAGCCCAACCCCACCGCCTCGGCGCAAACCCGGACGTTGGGATGCACGGCTACCAGCGCGGCCATGTGCGGCTGGCGGGCGCCGTTCTCGGTCAGCCAGAACCGGTCGACGTACGGCGCCATATCGAGGTCGCTGACCGAGTCGCCGATCGCGATGGCCTCGGTTGCGGTGAGGCCGCGGCGGGCCAGGTCGTGGCGGACGGCGAGGCCCTTGGACAGCCCGGCCGGCATCAGGTGGTACACGTGCGTCGGCACCGCTGCGGCGTCCAGGCCGGTGGGGCGACCCGGCGGCAGCACGCCGTTGTCCCGCAACCGCAGCCAACCGAAGCCCTGCGTCGCCAGCCAGTCCTGCGCGTCGGCGATGTCGACCAGCCCACGCAGCATCACGTCGGCCTCGTGCCCCTCGTGCCACGGCTCGTGGTGCTCCAGCCGGCCGGGGTAGCGGGCGCACAGCGCCGCCACGATGCCGCTGTCCTCGGCGACCTCGGCGGGCAGCTGCCCGGCGTACGCCGCAGGGGTGTCCCCAACCAGTAGCTCGTGCTGCCAGCTGCCCGCCGCCGCGCCCCACCCGATCACGGCGCCCAGCTCAGCGACGTAGCCGTCGGCGCCGAAGACGTGCGCGGCCTCGACCAGCTGCGGCCGGGTCCGGCCAGACACCAGTACCAGCGCAACTCCGGCGGCCAGCAGCTCGACCAGCGCGCGCGCCGGCTCCAGCGAGAGCTGGCCGTCCTCGCGGCGAAAGAAGCAGCCGCCCGGGCCGACCATCGTGCCGTCGAGGTCGGAGTAGACGACCTGGATGCTCACGAGGTGACGGCGCACCGGGCGAGGTACTCCGCCACGGTGCCGATCTGGAGCCGCAGCTGGAGCCGCAGCTGGAGCCGCAGCTGGAGCCGCAGCTCGTCGACCGGCGGCACCCGGTCGACCCCGTCGCGGCGGACGTTGGCGACGATCCGGCCGATGGTGGCCACCCGGCGATAGCTGCGCCGCGCGAACCACCGGCGTACGTCCGGGCGCACCGGGCTTCTCCTCTGCCGTCGGCTGGGCGGAGTGCCCGATTGGCCGCGCCCCACGGTGTCACAGGTAGTGTTCGTCCCTACAACTGCACAGGCACGCTCATCCAGAGGGGCAGAGGGACCGGCCCGACGAAGCCCCGGCAACCACCACGGTGTTCCCCAATTGTCCGAGACGTCTCGGGAGCTCGGACCATCGCCGGCAGGTGCCAACTCCGGCCCGCGAAGCGCGGGAAAGATGAGGAGAGAGGCCTCTTTCGATGACACCGCCCACGATGTCCGTCCTGCCCGCGCTCCACCCGTCCGCTACCCAGCTGCCATCCGGCCCGGCGACGGGCCTGCGCTGCCGCGAGTGCGGCGCGACGTACCCGTTGGCCCCGGAGCACGTCTGCGTCGAGTGCTTCGGCCCGCTGGAGGTCGACTACGACCTCGACGCGCTGCGGCGGGTGACGCGGAAGTCGGTCGCCGCCGGTCCGCCGTCGATGTGTGACGCGGAAGTCGGTCGCCGCCGGTCCGCCGTCGATGTGGCGCTACGTGGGCCTCCTGCCGGCCGGCCACGATGAGGCCACCCGGGTATCGCTGGGCGCCGGGATGACCCGACTGCACCGGGCCGACAACCTGGGCCGCGAGCTGGGCATGCGCCGGCTCTGGGTCAAGGACGACAGTGGCAACCCGACGCACTCGTTCAAGGACCGGGTGGTCTCCGTCGCGCTGTCCGCGGCCCGGGAGTTCGGGTTCACCACGGTGGCCTGCGCCTCGACCGGCAACCTGGCCAACGCGGTCGCGGCCCACGCCGCGCAGGCAAACCTCGCCTCGGTGGTGCTGATCCCGGCGGACCTCGAGGCCGGCAAGGTGGTCTCCACGGCGGTCTACGGCGGGACGCTGGTTGCCGTCGACGGCACGTACGACGACGTGAACCGGCTCTGCGCCGAGATCGCCGGGGAGCTGCCGTGGGCCTTCGTCAACGTCAACCTGCGCCCCTACTACGCCGAGGGGTCCAAGACGGTCGGCTACGAGGTCGCCGAGCAACTCGGCTGGCGGCTGCCCGCGCAGGTCGTGGTCCCGATGGCGTCCGGGTCGTTACTGACCAAGGTGGACAAGGCGTTCGGCGAGTTCGGCACGCTGGGGCTGGTCGAGCCCTCGCCGTACGCCGTCTTCGGCGCCCAGGCCAGTGGCTGTGCGCCGATCTCGGCGGCGTTCCGGGCCGGGCACGACGTGGTGACCCCGGTGCGGCCCGCGACGATCGCGAAGTCGCTGGCAATTGGCAACCCAGCGGATGGCGGGTACGCGCTGGACTCCGTGCGCCGGACCGGCGGTGCGGTGGCGGACGTGCCGGACGAGGAGATCGTGGCCGGCATCCGGCTGCTGGCGAGCACCGAGGGCATCTTCGCCGAGACCGCGGGCGGGGTGACGGTGGCGACGCTGCGCCGGCTGCTCGACGGTGGACTGCTCGACCCGGCGGCCGAGACCGTGCTGCTCAACACCGGCGACGGGCTGAAGACTCTGGACGCGGTGGCGCCGGTGGTCGGCCCGACCGCGACGATTGCCCCCTCCCTCGAGGCGTTTCGGAAGGCAGGACTGGCATGAGCGTCACCGTTCGGGTTCCCACGATCATGCGCGGCTTGACCAGTGGCGTCGCTGAGGTCGCCGTCGAGGGCGGCACGCTGGCCCAGGTGCTGGCAGCGCTTGATGCCGCGCATCCCGGNACCCGCGGCCGGGTATTGGATGATGGCGGCCGGTTGCGGCGCTTCGTCAACGTCTACGTCGGCGACGAGGACGTCCGGTTCGCCTCCGGGCTGGACACGCCGACCCCGGCCGGGACGTTGGTGTCGATCATCCCCGCGGTCGCCGGCGGGTGAGGTTCGCTGGCCGCCTCTGCCGCCTCGCGCCCGCTGCGCCCGCCCTGCGCCGCCCGCCCAGCGCCCGCCCTGCGCCCGCCCTTATCCCGGCGATGTTGAGCCCACGTGCGTATCAACTCGCGGGATACGCACGTGGGCTCAACATCGGCGTAGGCGGGGTGCGTTGGGCGTGCGACAGCGGCGTTTCGGCGGGGTGCGTTGGGCGTGCGGCGGCGGCGTTTCCGGCGTACGACGGGGAGCCTCGGTGTACGTCGACAGTGCATTCGGCGTACGACGCTGAGGCTNGCCGACGGCGCCCGCCACAGGCACCCAACCGCCGCCTGAAAACCGTGCTCAGGATCTGTTGCGGTCACGTTTCTGGCGTGTATCGTCGCGGCCGGTCGTAGTTCCTGTGTTCGTGCTCAACCCACGCCCGCGGAACGTGCGCGGGCTCCTGCTGCAGGGGTCCGGTGATGACCCGGCGCCCGCGCGGTGCGGGCGCTGAAGTCCTTCTCACGAGGAGCAGCAAGTGGCACAGGGCACCGTGAAGTGGTTCAACGGCGAGAAGGGTTACGGCTTTATCGCCGTGGACGGCGGCCAGGACGTGTTCGTCCACTACAGCGCCATTCTCGCCGACGGGTACCGCAGCCTCGACGAGGGTCAGCGGGTGGAGTTCGAGGTCACGCAGGGTCAGAAGGGTCCGCAGGCGGACCAGGTGCGCGTCATCTGAGTTTGTCTGTCGCGACGGCCCGGTTTCCCCCGTGGGGGAGCCGGGCTGTTGGCGTTGCGGACCTCCTGACCCGCACCAGCCCAAGGCCGCCGCGGGAGCTCCCACGGCGGCCTTGGAGGAGCCCGACGTCAGCTGTCCCGACGGCCGCCCTTCGCCACCCGCAGCGAGGGGGCGAGGTCGGCGACTGCCGCGTCCCGGCTGCTCAGCGGCGCCAGCCCGTACGCGTGTTCGATCGTGGCCATGATCGAGGTGGTGTCGTAGCTGGTGTGGTCGACGCCGGACTCACGCAGTCCGGCACCGAGCACCAGGGTGGGCACCCGGGTGCCGGGGCCGAACGCATCCGCCGGTCCGGGGGTGGCGTCCCCCTGGCCAGGTGGGGAGACGTGGTCCCAGCTGCCGCCGAACTCGTCGTACGTCACCACGACCAGGGTGTCCTGGGCCTGTGGCCCGGAGGTGATGGTCTTGAGCAGGTCGACCAGGTGACCGCTGCCGGTGGTCTCGCTCGCGTAGCCGGGGTGCTCGTTCTCCGCACCCACCGGCTTGACGAAGCTGACCGAGGGCAGCGAGCCGGCGCGCGCCGCGGCCAAGAAGTTCTCCTCGTCCTTGAGGTGGGCCGCCCGGTCGGCGGTGCCTGGCGCGTAGCGGGCGAAGTAGTTGTAGGGCTGGTGGTGGTACTGGAAGTTGGCGTCGGCGCAGTATGGGTAGACGGCGCCCGCGTCGTGCGCGGGGTCGGTGCAGGTGCCGGCGGTGGTGCCGTTGGTCCAGCCCGCGCCGCCGACGTCGCCGCTGGCGTTGTCCCAGCCGCCGGCGTACCAGGCCCAGGACGCTCCGGCGTCGGACAGCTCGTCGCCGATGTTCTTCGCCGATTTGGTGTCGTCGACCGGCGGCAGTTGGGCGCCCTTCCCGAACGGCCGGTACGTCGGTTGGATGGTGTTTACCGCGTAGTCGCCGCAGGCGCGGGCGGGGTTGGCCGTCGGTCCGCAGGCCTGGGTCAGCTCGGCATCCTTGACCGGCCCGGTCGGGGTGTAGAGCGGGTACGTCGCCGGGAAGCCGTGCGCGTCCAGCACAGAGTGCAGGTCGGCGGCGGACCCATCGTGGGCGGCGCCGACGTAGACGGGAGCCTGCGCCGCGATCAGGTACTGATGGTTGAGGAACGACCCGCCGAAGGCGCCCTGGAAGAAGTGGTCGGCGAGCACGTAGTTCGGTGCGCCGTCGCCGTGCAGGTACTGCCAGATGGGCAGCTGCTGCGTCGAGTACCGGCCCTGGGTGAGGCCGATGGCGTCGCTGCCGGTGGTGTAGCGGTCCTGCTTGCCGCCGTCGAGCTGGTACTGCTCCTGGTAGAACCGGTGTACCAGGTCACGGGTGCAGCCTCCCGGCTCGCCGGTCCCGGCCGCCGTCCCGTTCGCGGCCGACTGGCCCGGCTTCGGACAGGTGGTGTCGTCCGGCTTGATGTGGTCGTCGACCCGGAAGGGGGCGTTGTCGAAGGCGCTGGCCACCGGCTTGCCGGCGGCGGTGTCGGTGCAGTTCGCCGGTAGCGGCGGCGAGGTCAGGTTGACGTCGTTCTGCGGCAGGCAGGCGTACGGCGTGCCGTCCTGGGCCACTTGTTGGGTGTGCGCAGGTTCCGCGCTCGCCACGCCATCGACGGCCTGGCCGGCAACCGACCCCCACTCGCCGTACAGGTTGTCGAAGCTGTGGTTCTCCTGGTAGATCACGACCAGGTGGTGGAAGCGGCCGAGGGCGCCGCCGGCGTCCCCACCCGCCGCGCCGCCGGCCGCCGCCGGACTGCTGGCCAGCGCCGCGGACAGCAGCGCGGCACCCACGGGCAACGCGGTACGACGTCTCAACATTGCTCTCCTCCATCCTGGCGCCGGCCCCGATGAGCGGCGCGTCGAGGCCGGACCGTACGCAGCGGCGGGTCGGTGCGGACGAAGCCGGGACGGCCGGGAGGTGAATCGTTCGTGGCGAATACGTGCCGACCAGCCGACGGGGGAGCGGGGCGGGAGCGGGGCCCAGGCAAGACGCGGTCCCCCCCCGCGCCCTTCGCCTTGCACTCTCCCGGGTCGAGTGCTAAACATCGGACTAGCACTCTGACGTGCTGAGTGCCAGACCTCGACCTGGTGAGGCGGTCGACCGGTTCGCCGGCCGGCCAGACCATCCGTCGCGGGCGCCAGCCGAGTTCTGGCCACCGGCAGTCCCCTGTCCCGAGGAAGGACCACCACATGGCGAAGATGATCGCGTTTGACGAGGAGGCGCGCCGCGGACTCGAGCGGGGCATGAACCAGCTCGCTGACGCGGTACGGGTGACGCTCGGCCCGAAGGGCCGCAACGTCGTCCTGGAGAAGAAGTGGGGTGCTCCCACCATCACCAACGACGGTGTGAGCATCGCCAAGGAGATCGAGCTCGAGGACCCGTACGAGAAGATCGGGGCCGAGCTCGTCAAGGAAGTCGCGAAGAAGACCAACGACGTCGCCGGTGACGGCACCACCACCGCCACCATCCTGGCCCAGGCGCTGGTGCGCGAAGGCCTGCGCAACGTGGCCGCCGGCGCCAACCCGATGGGCCTGAAGAAGGGCATCGAGGCCGCCGTGGAGGCGGTCTGCGAGGATCTGTCCAAGGCCTCCAAGGACGTCGAGACCAAGGAGCAGATTGCTTCGACCGCCTCGATCTCGGCCGGCGACAAGGCCATCGGCGGCATGATCGCCGAGGCGATGGACAAGGTCGGCAAGGAAGGCGTCATCACCGTCGAGGAGAGCAATACCTTCGGCTTGGAGCTCGAGCTCACCGAGGGCATGCGCTTCGACAAGGGCTACATCTCGCCGTACTTCGTCACCGACCCGGAGCGGATGGAGGCCGTCCTCGACGACCCCTACCTGCTCGTGGTCAACTCCAAGATCTCCGCGGTCAAGGACCTGCTCCCGCTGCTGGAGAAGGTCATGCAGTCCGGTAAGCCGCTGGCGATCATCGCCGAGGACGTCGAGGGTGAGGCGCTGGCAACGCTGGTCGTCAACAAGATCCGCGGGACCTTCAAGTCCGCTGCGGTGAAGGCCCCGGGCTTCGGTGACCGGCGCAAGGCCATGCTCGCCGACATCGCGATCCTGACCGGCGGTCAGGTCATCAGCGAGGAGGTCGGGCTCAAGCTCGACAACGCGACGCTCGACCTGCTCGGCCGGGCTCGCAAGGTCGTCATCACCAAGGACGAGACGACCATCGTCGAGGGTTCGGGTGACGCCGACCAGATCGCCGGTCGGGTCAACCAGATCCGCGCCGAGATCGAGAAGTCGGATTCCGACTACGACCGCGAGAAGCTGCAGGAGCGGCTCGCCAAGCTGGCCGGCGGCGTGGCCGTCATCAAGGTCGGCGCGGCCACCGAGGTCGAGCTCAAGGAGAAGAAGCACCGGATCGAGGACGCCGTTTCTAACGCGAAGGCGGCCGTCGAAGAGGGCATCGTCGCCGGCGGTGGCGTCGCCCTGCTGCACGCCTCGATCACCGCGTTCGAGAAGCTCGAGCTCATCGGGGACGAGGCGACCGGCGCGAACATCGTTCGGCTGGCGCTGGAGTCCCCGCTCAAGCAGATCGCGGTGAACGCCGGCCTCGAAGGCGGCGTCGTGGTCGAGAAGGTGCGCAACCTCGAGGCCGGGCACGGCCTGGATGCGGCCACCGGCGAGTACGTCGACATGGTCAAGGCCGGCATCATTGACCCGGCCAAGGTCACCCGCTCGGCGCTGCAGAATGCCGCGTCGATCGCCGCGCTGTTCCTGACGACCGAAGTGGTCATCGCGGACAAGCCGGAGAAGGCGGCCCCGGCGATGCCGGGCGGCGGCGGCGGTGGCGGCATGGGAGACATGGACTTCTAGGTCGTCCCCCCGCGCGCCAGCGCGACAGCACACTGCCGAGGGGTGGTTCGGGTACGCCGGAGCCACCCCTCGGCAGCTTGCGCTCCCCGGGGCGGGACTTCCGGCTGTACTCGTCGGCTGTACTCGTGGCGGTCGCGCACGTCCGTCGATGCGGTCAGGCAGGAAGCTAGCTTGGCAAGGACGNACCGGTCGAACCCGATCGTCAGATCTGAGGCCGCTGACGGGGGCGAAGTCGCCCCTCCACAACAGCCGCGCCCAACAGATTGGGTGTAGCCGCGCCGCCGGTGTGCCGATGAACAGCCGCATGAGGTCTGATCCGGCGCCGACCAGTCACCCCGATCCGGTCACGAGCCTGCGTACTCGGTGGAACCGTGGCTTTACGTTGCTGACGGCGATCGTCATCCTGAGCGGGCTGGCCAGCCTCATCGGCACCCAGCTACTGGTCGACACCTTCCGCAGCTCCGCCGTACGGGTGGAGCGCGAGACCACGATCAGCGCCACGTTGCGCGCGGACGTCGTCGCCCACGTCGTCGCCGTCGCCAGTCCGATCACCGGCGACCAACAGCGTCAGGTGGACGCACTCCAGACGGCGGTTCGGGCCGGCTTCACCCAGGCCATCGGGGACGAGACCACTACCGCCGCCAAGGAGCTACTCCGGCAATCCCTCGCCGAGTGGCAGGCAGTCGTGGACGCGGCCGGTCCGCCCGACGCGCGCGCCGACCAGGCCACTATGGGCGCGGCGGTGTCGGCCCGCGCCCCCAAGGTGCTGGACTTGTTGGATCAGGCGGGTTCGACCAGCCGCGCCGCGGTGCGGGTCGATCTGGCAAACGCCGCCCGCCTCGACCACCAGGTAATGATCGTCCTGGCTGTCCTCGAGCTGCTGGCTGTCGGACTGGCGGTGCGCCTGGCCCGGCGCCTGTCCACCGAGGTTCTGCGACCAGTGGGCATCCTGCGCGACTCCGCCAACCACCTGGCCGCCGGCCGGCTCGACCACCGCGTCGTCGTCGACCGGGCCGACGAGCTCGGTGAGCTGGCCGTGAGTTTCAATGCCATGGCTGATGCCATCGCCGGCAGCCAGCGCAGCCTTACGCGCGAGGCGAACACCGATTCGCTCACCGGGCTGGCCAACCGAGCCGCGTTTCGGGCCCGGCTGGAGGCCACGCTGGCTAGCTAGGCCGAATCGGCGCGGCGGGAACCAGGCCGTGCTATTCGTGGACCTTGACGACTTCAAGGACGTGAACGACGCCCTGGGCCACGCCGCCGGCGATGAGTTGCTACGTGTGGTGGCCGAGCGCTTGAGCAGCGAGGTGCGAATAGGCGACCTGGTGGCGCGCCTTGGCGGCGACGAGTTCGCCCTGCTGCTCGACGGCCTCTTCGACCCGGACCGCGCCTATACCGTGGCGGAGCGAGTGGTGGTTACCTTGGCCGAACCTGTTCAGATCGGCGATAGCTGGGCTCATGTGGGAGCCAGCGTCGGGCTGGCCATGCGCCAGGATATCTCCACCTTCGACGCGCTTATGCGTGAGGCCGACGTGGCGATGTACGCGGCCAAGGGGAAGGGCAAGAACCGCGTCGAGCGCTACGACGCCGGCGTGGACGGTCTGGTCGTCGCCCGTCATCTGCTCAAGGCCGACGTGGGAGCCGCTGCCGACCGCCGCGAGCTCGTCCTCGACTACCAGCCGGTGGTTGACCTGGAGACCGGCGCGCTCGTCGGGCTGGAGGCGCTGGTGCGGTGGCTGCACCCCACCCAGGGCCTACTGCCGCCGTCGGCATTCATCGACGTCGCCGAGGAGACGGGCGCCATCATCGGCATCGGCGCCTGGGTGTTGGCGACGGCCACTCATCAGGTGCATTGCTGGCAGCGACGCTACGGCCTGCCCGGCCTGTGGATTTCGGTGAACGTGTCGGTGTGCGAGTTGGACGTGCCGGGTTTCGCCGATGCTGTCGAGAACGGTCTCCGGGCGACCGGGCTCGACCCCGCCAGGCTTGTTCTCGAGATCACCGAATCGATGGTTGTCGACCCCAACGGCGGGGCGGCCGCGGCCCTCGCGGCGCTGCGCCGCATCGGCGTGCGCGTGGCCCTGGACGACTTTGGCACCGGACACTCATCGATCAGCCATCTTCGCCAACTCCCCGTTGACCTCGTCAAGATCGATCGCTCCTTCGTGGCGGGCACGCACGCCGGCGGCCCCAACAACGCCCTGCTCGAGGCCGTCGTGGCCATGGCTCAGCGGCTCGGACTCGACGTCATCCCGGAAGGGATCGAAGATCTCGACCAGCTAGCCCGACTGCGGGTCATGGGCTGCCACATCGGTCAGGGCTTCCTGCTGTCCCGCCCCGTGTCGACCGAGGCAATTGACGCGCTGCTGGCCGCGCCGACGCCGTTGCCCCATATCGGGCTGTCCGGGGCGGTCACCCGCCCGATACTCACGTCAGCAACGTAGAGCCCACTTGAGGGCTCGCCGTGGTTCGCGAAGATCCCTTAACCATCTGCAGGCAGCCGGGTAACGAGGAATCTTGGCGGTCCTCGCCGTTTCGTGTGGGCCGGCTAGTTGATCTTAGGCCATTCTGTGACCGGTTACGGTGGCGTTGCCGGGCGGTCGAGGAGTGGGGCGGTTGGTCACCGGCTCGTTACGGACAGTGCGGACATGCCCTTTAACTTGCACTGGGGTCGACTGCAAGCTAACTTGGAGATGTGGGCGGACGATCCGATCATCGCGGAGAGCGCACGCAAGCACGGTGTAAGTGATGAGGACATCCTGCACGCGTACGCAAACCCGATTCGGGTCTTCGACCTCGACGAAGGGTTCACGATGGTCATCGGGGCCAACCTCGCGGCCATCATCTACGAGATTGGCGTCGTCGACGGCGTCTCGGCATCGGTCATCGTCCACGCGATGAGAGCACGCGAGAAGTTTTTGAGGTGATGAGCATGCCGCGCACCGTCCAAGACATCCTCGACCACGCTGACGAGCTCGCTAAGCGCTTCGAGGACTACGAACCATCACCGACGGACGAACGCGACCCAGAGGTGTTCGCCGAACTTCGCCGAGCTGTCCTGTCGCGATCGGATGCCGAACGCTCGATCAAAGACGCGGTCAAACACGCACGCGAACGCGGTTACTCGTGGGCGTTCATCGGCTCGCTAGTCGGAACCTCCGGCGAAGCAGCCCGCCAACGCTACGGCCACAAGCAGGACGCATAGGCCAAATGCGTTGAGCCCGGTCAGGGATGGCTGAACGGTGACGACCGACGGTGCGGCAGGGGCCACGACTTGTACGGTGGGGCGTTCGGCTACGGAACGGGCGTCCGGGTTGCCGACGTCACAACAGTGAAGCCTTCCAGCCGGGGGCCGCGACCTTAGGCGCGCACTGCGCTGATCTGAAGCCGGACGTAGTCGATCACGGGTTCGGGCAGGCGCTGGGCGACTTCGTGGACGAACGGGCGCCGGTCTTCGATCGACATTTCGCGCAACTGGGCGCCGAGCATGACCGTGGCGATGAATGCCTCCAGTTGCTCGCCACGCTCCAACCGGGCTGGGCCGGGAACAAGCCGCACATCGATATCGGTGAATCCGGCCGTCCGCAGGTTTGCAGTCGTCTCCTGGACGTCGGCGAAGTTCCAGATCTCGCCGCCGTCGGCTCCGCTGACCTCCCGCAAGGCGGTACGGAACGTCTCGATGTTTCCGTACCCACCGCCTGCGGCCCAACAGATCCCGCCGACCCGCGGCGTCACGATGACCATCAAACCCGGGCGCCGCACACGATCGCAGGAAGCCATCCTCGTCGTGACGTCCCACCACGACGCGATCGTCCTCGCCCAACGTGGCGCTCAATACCGGTCCAGGTGCGCCGCGCCTACTACCACTGCGCCGACTGCGGGCACGGCGTGGTGCCCAGGGACGACGAGCTGGGCGTGGCCGGCTCGTCGCTGTCGCCTGGGCTGGCCACGATGGTGGACCGCGCGGGCGCCGCCGCCCGGTTCGCCAAGGCCAGCAGCCTGCTGGGCGACCTGGCCGGGATCGCGCTGACCACCAAGCGGGTCGAACGCGCCGCCGAGGCCGACGGTGCGGCCGCCGCGGCGGCCACCCAGGCCCACGCCGGCGCGATCCTGTCCCGCCGGGTCGTCCCCCTCCCGCCGGCGCCGCTGCCCGACAAGCTCTACATCGCCGTCGACGGCACCGGGGTGCCGATGGTGCCCGCCGAAACCGCCGGCCGGGCCGGCAAGGCCGCCGACGGGCGGGCCCGGCCCACACCCGCGAGATCAAACTCGCCTGCTTGTTCACCCAGACCAGCCTGGACCCCGACGGCCGACCCGTGCGCGACCCCGGCTCCTCCACCTACCTGGCCACCCTCGCCCCCGTCGAACAGTTCGCCCCGCTGGTGCACGCCGAGGCCCGCCGCCGCNGATCAGAACACATCCGCCAACTCGTCGTGCTCGGCGACGGCGCACCCTGGATCTGGAACCTGGCCGGGCAACGCCTCCCCGCCGCCACCCAGATCGTCGACCTCTACCACGCCCGCGAGCACCTGCACGACCTGGCTAAGGACTCGCNCCCATCCTCGGCCAGGACCACCCGGCCTGGCTGACCGCCCGGCTGGCCGACCTCGACGCCGGCGACATCCCCGCCCTGACCGCCGCCGCCAGAGACCTGCCCCTCACCAACANCAAGGCCGGCGAAGTCGACAAGGCGCTCGGCTACTTCGAGACCAACGCTCAGCGGATGCGCTACGCCCGGTTCCGCGAACTGGGCATGTTCGTCGGATCCGGNGCCGTCGAGGCCGGCTGCAAGGCCATCATCGGCCAGCGACTCAAGCTGTCCGGGATGCGCTGGTCCGAGCGCGGCGCCGACGCCATCGCCGCCCTGCGCTGCCACGACGCCAGCGGGCAGTGGGTGGAAATCTGGACCGAAACCCACAACCAGACCACCGTGGCTGACCACGCGCTCCGCGACTCCCGATCTTGCCACCGACAAATCTGTCGCATCCCCGCTGATTTCGGACACCGGCCCTGCTACACCAGCCGACACTCAGCGCGGCCCGATCGCACCGCCTTTCGGACCATGTAGCAACAGCGGTGCTGTCACGTTAGGAGCAGCGGATCAGTGTTCCTTTCATCAGGAGACGCAGGCGGCGATGAGCCGGCCTCGCGAAACACTCCGCTCTGTTGGGCCGGCGGCGCTCCTGCAACCGGTTCGCCGCGGCCGCGGCCTAGTTCGGGCGGCTCCAGCCGTCTGTTGCGGTGAGTCGGCCTGGAGCGCCGCCGTGCCGATGGTTGCGGCGCCCGCGCAGACGGCGCCTCCCACGGGCCGTCGTCCTCTCGTCGGGGGGCTGCTTGGTCCGAGTCGGTAATCGGGTGGGTAATCGGGTCGGGGCTCGCCGAGACTGGCTGCGGCGGGGACGCGCTCAGGGGCGGCA
>JGI20177J14857_1000289_pt1 | contig 15452 bp, 13 predicted proteins | sample NGESurdeep072012_6_FD_14857 | JGI IMG/M metagenome (IMG submission 14857) | reverse complement strand
AACGCCACGCCTCTGATCACGATTCGAAAGCGCATTTCTCATCGTTGCCTGGTCCGCCTGCTGGTATACCGAACCTGTCAACGAGTTTGAGACACCGGGTGGACTGAGTTTACTGAGCAACGTCCCCTGAGCCGAGGAGCTTGGGTGGAACGCTCAAGCCCCGTTAGGTGGATGCGCCCGCAGGCGGTTTCCCATACCTTCGTCTTACGACTATCGCGACGATGAGCCAGAACCCGCCCAGACTCATAAAGACAGTGTTGTTCGCAGCTTTCAAGCCCGCTGCAAAGCAAAGCAGCGCAACTACCACGAATGCCACACCTGACCTAAAGAACTGTTGCATTACGTCCTCCTATTACGCTTGCTACCAAGCGAGTGCGCATCGATCGGCGGGCTGAACGTACCGCGCCAGCGACCGACATCATGAGACTGGAGCAAGCGCTTGTCTCCGCGAAAGCTGAACTTGCCGCGGCTGAAAGGCCACGGCGTCAGCTATTCGGGTACAGGTTAAGGGATGGAATCGAGAAAACGTCATGATAACTGGAACTGATTTAGCGGAGAGATTCTTTTCGAGCAACGGTACCACATATGATCAGATAGCCAATCTGAGCACTTTGGGACTTGATATATGGTGGAAAAAACTGATCCTCAACAAAGTGCCCAAAGGTTCCAGGCAAATCCTGGATCAAGCTTGCGGGACCGGCATTCTAACTTTCAAAATTGCCCGAAAGTTTCCCCACTGCCGCGTCATCGGCGTCGATCTACAGGACGAATACATAAGCATAGCCAGGAAAAAAGCTAAAGACCTCCAACTGACTAACATCGAGTTTATTTCCGGTCGCGCGGAGGACGTAATTCTGGATGGAGGTTTTGATTGTATAACTTCCTCCTACCTGGCCAAGTACGCTGATCTCGATCGTTTGATCGAAAACGCGAGAGGAATGCTGCGCGAGGGCGGCGTTCTCATCATCCACGAGCTTACTTGTCCTGCTAACCCGGTTTTGGCTAGCCTTTGGAAGCTGAACTTCAAGTTTCTACAAACCTATGGCGCCTGGAAATATCCCGAGTGGGAGACAGCTTTTCGCGAAGTGCCGGCTGTCCTCAAGGAAACAAACTGGGTAAATGAGTTGACTGAAATTCTTAAAGCAAACGAGTTTTCCAATATCAACGTAGCGTCTCTCGCTTTTGAGGCATCCGCTATCGTCACAGCCAGAAAAGTGCGATGACTCTTGATCCAAATGAAAACGGACGTCTAGTGGGCGTCCGTTTGTTTTTGTGAGCGGAAAACTGTGAGTCCTCCTACATTTGTGGCGCTCCACTCCGCCTCACAACACTGCAGTGGCAGCCTACATCAGGTCATTGGCCAAGAACAATTAGTCGCCGGACAGCGCGGACGCTTACCGGTGACCTCCGCCGCCCCAGCTCTATCACGTGATGGCCGCCGGCTCGCGATCTATCCCTGCGCAAGAATGAGTTTCAACGCGTCAGCTACCGCCTTGCTCTCCGCATCACCGGTGATGATGTCAATCGCATCGGCGCGTTCCACGCCGAGTCTGAGTTCCACGGCACGCGCGATCTGTTCCTGCTCGAAGATCTTGCGGCCCATGATGGCCTGATTCGCGCCAAGCAACTTGAGCATCGCGAGTCCTACGGCGTCAACGGCGACCCGATCGTCACCGGCGATCATCACGTTGCCCGCCTTCAGCTCGCCGCGCGAAGGTCCACCGTCAGTGAAGGCCGCCACTCCGTCGAGCACAATGAGATCCGGCCGGTAGCCGGTGTTCAGCTCGGCAATCATTCGCCGCATGTCAGGCGACGCGTGCATGATCCTCCGGATCGACTTCGGCGTCAAGCCCACCGAGAGTTTGAGCGACATGGTGAACACGCCGCCAGAGCCGTGCGTCTTGAGGCAACAGGTCGAAACGTTGTAACCGGCGTCCACCACCAGACGGGGCAACGAAAAGCCCTGGGGCCAGTGCGCTCCCGGAAAAGTCACCCAGTCCTTCTCGGCGATCTGCTCGTAGTCCACCACGTCGAAGTGGAAGTCCCGCGCCAAGTCGAATGTCCCCTTCTGCTGCATGACGCGGCGCGTCTGCGGCGGGCCACTCGACTCGCCCAGTGTGACAGTGCGCGCATTCAGGTCATGCAGCTCGGTGACCAGTTGCGACAGGGTGTCGTTGTGAGTCGAGCCCGGCGCTTCGTCGGCACTGTTGAAGTTCGGCTTGATGACGACCTTCTTGTCTCTGACGGCCTTGAGGTCGAGCAGCTTGAGCGCAGCTTTGACGCCCCTTTTCCGGTCGCTGGTCCTGACGAGGCTGACGCGGCTGCGCCGTCGTCCAACCACTTGCGCCATGCCTGCCGTTCCAAGCGCCGGCATCAAGGCGAGACCAGCCGTCATCATTCGGATGAAATCGCGACGATCGAGTTCACGAGCGAGCCGAACCATGCATCCTCCCGGGCAAGAGCAACGAGCCTGTCCCGATGACATGAACACACAGCAAGTCCGGCGCCGAAGCTCGTGTGAATCGCACGCTAACTTTGAGGGTAATGGGGCGTGAAGCCCGGTGAGGCGTGCTACGTCACGTGCGCGGCGTCAAACAGTCATCCGGTGAATTCGGGAAAATCTTCTGCGCCGGAGTGGCATCGCCGTGCTACGCGGGGGAAAGCCGCAGCAGGACTCGTTTTTCATTAAGGCACTAGGAACGAAAGCCGACATTACAGCAGAAGCGCCAACGTACCCTGAGCTTGTTGAAGCATTCCAGGCGCGTGTAAGACAATGGCATGCATCAGGTTCCTAAGACGGACGTGTCGGTCAAAACGTTGGTAATCCGCGTCGGGCTGTCAGGAGGCATAACGCAAGGCTTCGGACCTACGCCACTAACCTCACGCCCGATGGGCGTGAGGTGATTGTCATAAGCATCAATCTCGTTGCAGCGTCGCAGCAGTATATCGCTTGAATGCTGAAACGCCCCCGATGACGCCCTTGCCGCGGTAGGGCCAAGCGGAGCATACTCGTGGACGTTCGTTCAAGCTCTTGGCTAGTCCCGACCGGGTGAACTGCGCAACACCAGTGCGACTCGCTTCGCCCGAGCGAGCCATCGCAGAACCAATGACAATTGACCTCACCAGTCGTTTGAAGATCCGTCGGCTGCTCGCCGCCGGGTTGCGCACGAATGGAACCGCGAAGTCGCGGTGCATCCCCAGCGAACTGAAGGCGTAGTCAGTCGTCGCGCGAATCGCGTCGGTCACGATACTGCGGCCCCAGAACTCGCGCCCGATCCAGTGCCCGATCTCTGCGTCTTCCGCTCGATATCCTGTCCGAGCATGAGGATGATAAAGTGGTCACGGAGACTGTCCCGTGGCTGAACGCGGCCCTCGCACATGTTCTTTGTGGCGTGTCTATTTCACGAGCACGATTTCCACCGGCGTGCCGGTAATTCCCATCTTCACGATGCGATACGGTGCGGCTGTGGTGACGAAGAGCGTGAGTGGTTGATCCTCACCGGTGCGCTCAACGCGGTAGGCCTGGAAGGTGCCGGCGGGGACCGTCACCGACTCCGTGCCGGTGACGCTCAGCGTGATGTTCTTCACCGCCCCCGATGACGCGTCGAAGGCGCTGGCGTTGAATTTCGAATCCGGCGCCCACTTCAATCCCGGCACCAGCGCAATGATCATGTTGTTATCGAGCACGCCGGGCGCGATGGTCGTGTCCACCGAGACGGTCTTTATTCCCGTGGGAGTTGGCGTCATGCTGCTCCCCTTAGCGCGTCCGTTGGCGTACGTGACGTCGACGTTGATGCTCTGTCCCTGAACCTTGCCTTCCTCCTTGACCGCCTGTGGCGTGAGGTTGGCGCTGAAGGACGTCTGTGACGTCTGCGACATCATCGGCCCGATTGCCATTGCCGAGCGATATTCGTAGCCCGACGTGGTTTTCCTGAGCGCGGTCGTCTGATAGCCCATCGCGTTCCCCTGCACGAGCACCGCGAAGCTGTCGGCGCGTTCAGCGAGCTTGGTGATGTCCACCGGCAGCGTCGTGATCTTCGCGATCAGGTCGGTGGGCATCATCGCGTCGCCATGCGCGTTCACGATCTTCGTCGGCGCGATCTTCGACAGCTTGTCGTAGATTGCCGCGCCGTCGCCCACCACGACGATGAGCGATTGATCGGGACGCATGTACGACTTGGCCGCCGCTTCAACCTGCGCCGCCGTCACTGCGGCGAGCCGAGGGCGAAGCGTGCGAATGAAATCGTTTGGCAGCCCGAGCATCGTGTAACGCCCGACCTGCTCGGCAATCCCCTGCGCGGTCTCGAGCTGAAGCGGCAGGCTGCCGACCAGTCCGTTCTTCGCCGCGTCGAGCTCCGCGGAGGGCGCAGGGACGCTGCCGAGATTGCGCTCGATCTTCAGCATCTCGGTGAGCGCGGAATCGGTGACGGCGTTGCGCACCTCCGCGGACGCTGCGAAGGTGCCGATGTCGTGATTGCGCGCGAGCGACGAGTACGCGCCATACGTCCAGCTCTTCTGCTCGCGCAGTGTCTTGAAGAGACGCCCGTCGGACCCCCCGCCGAGTATTCTGCTCGCGACAGTGAGGGCGTAGTAGCTCGGGCTCGACGGCGCGTGCGTGAGATTGCCCACGATGATGTTGCTCTGCACCGAACCGGGACGATGCACGAGGAGGATCTCCGTCTTCGTCCGCGTGGTCGGCTGTGGACGTGTCGCCACCGCCGGTGCCGTGCCGCTCCAGCTCCCGAAGTACTTCTGGGCAAGCTCCTTCGTGCGCGCGAGCGTGATCTCCCCGGCGACGACGAGCAGCGCTCCCGTTGGAGCGAGTCGCGATTTCTGGAACATGCGCAGATCATCGTTCGTCAGCGCGCGCACTGTTCCCGGCGTGGGGTGCTCGCCGTACGGATGCGCGCCGAAGAGCTGGGCTGCGAAAAACTTCGATGCCAATGCGCTGGGCTGCGATTGCTCGAGCTGCAGCGCGGAGAGGGTCTGCGTGCGCGCGAGCTCTACTTCCTTTCCGTCGAAGGTCGGCTTCGCCACCGCGTCGCCGACGAGCTCGAAGGCCAGCGGCGCGTCTTCCGCCAGTACGTTCGCACGCACGGTCATGAAGTCCGTTCCGGAACTCGCGCCGATCGATCCGCCAACGCCCTCGATGGCGGAGGACACCTGATCAGCGGTGCGCGCGGCGGCGCCCTTGGTAATCACGCTCGCCACTATCGAGGCGAGGCCTTCCTTGCCGGCGGGATCGTACGCATCGCCCGCCGGGAGCATGAGCGCGAGCGAGACGACCGGTTGGCGCTTGCTCTCCACGAGCATGATGCGAAGCCCGTTGGACAGCGTCGCTTCCTGAAACGCGGGAATGGCAGCCGGCTTTACGGGGCCGGGTGCGGGTGCCTTCTTCGGCGCCTGTGCACTAGCGGCGAGCGAGCAAAGCGCGAGTGACGCGGCAACGCACGCGCCTCGCGAAAAATGTGTCGTGCGACTCATGGGCGGGGCCCCTCGGGCGGCTTGATCAGAATCACCGTCGAATTGTCGGGACGCAGATACTGCTGCGCCACGCGCTTGATGTCGTCCTTGGTCACCTTCATGTAGCGATCGAGATCCGTGTTCACGGCCGCCGGATTCCCGAGGTACATGTTCGCGCTCTGAATCGACTCCGCTACGTTGAGCGCCTGCTGCTTGCCGAAGATCTCGCCCGCGCGACGGCTGTTCTTCGCCTTGGTGAGCTCCGCGTCGGTGACGCCGTCCGCGGCAACCTTGGCGATCTCTTTGGAGATCAGCTTGTCGAGCGAGTCGGTGGAGACGCCTTGATTCGCGATGGCCAGCGCGGCAAAGGTGCTCGGTCCACGATGCGGGCCGGTGACGTCGAGACCAACCTGCGTCGCGAGCGCTGCCTTGGCCTCACGCGCGATGGCGCGATTCATCCGCGAACTCTCGCCGCCGCCGAGGATGGTGGCGAGCAGCTCGAGTGCGGCGTGATCCTGGCTCTTGTACTCCGGCACCAGATAGATGCGGAGCAGGGCAGGAAGCGTCGCCTTCTGGTCGATGACCGTCTCGCGGCGCTCACCCGCGTTGAACTTCGTGTCGCAGGTGACGGGTGGCGGCTCCTTCGCGCGCGGAATGTCGCCGAAGTACTGCTGGATGAGCTGCTTCGCTTCAGCGGGATCGAAGTCGCCGACTACGGTGAGGTTAGCATTGTTCGGCGTGTAGTACAGATCGAAGAACGCCTTCACGTCTTCCGTCTTCGTCGCGTTCAGATCGGTCATGGAGCCGATCAGCTCGTGGCCATACGGAAAGCAGGTCTTGGGATCGAACGGAGCGGTGACGCCCTTGAGAAACGCGCCGGTGTACGGCTGGTTGTCGATGCGAAGGCGGCGCTCCTCCTTCACTGTCTCGCGCTGGTTCTCGAAGTTGGTCTGATTGATGGCCAGCGAGCGCATGCGATCCGCCTCGAGCCACAACCCCATGTTGTAGCGATTGGACGGCAGGACCTCCCAGTAGTTCGTGCGGTCGTCCTGCGTGCTGCCGTTCATTTGGCCGCCCGCCTGTTCGATCATGGACATGTGGGCGCCCTTCGGCACATTGCCGGAGCCCTGAAACATCATGTGCTCGAACAGGTGCGCGAAGCCGGTCCGGCCCACCTGTTCGTTTCGTGAGCCGACGTTGTACCAGACATTGACGGCAACGACCTGCGTGGAATGATCGGGCGCCAGCACGACCTTCAACCCGTTGCCGAGCGTGAAGGTGTCGAGCTGAATTCGGCCGGATTCCTGCGCCTTGAGCGCGTCGTGCGGAGCCGCCGCTAGCGTCATCACGCTGGCGAGGGCGAGAGTAAAGCACCGCATTCGTGAGGCCCTGGATGGGGAAACAGTGGTCCCGTACGCGCACGGGCGAGGACGGGAGTGCATGTGAGGAGAAAACGTACGGTGCCGAGCGCCGCGGCGGGAGTGGTGCGCTCCAGCCAGCCCGCTCCGATTGGCAGACTACCGCGCCCCAGCTCGGCGTACCTAAAGAGGTGTCAGTTCAGGTATCAGTTGCATGCGGACATCGTGGGACCTCGGGGCAGGGGCGCACAGGACATTTAGCGGTCCGTCATAGTGAAATGAGGACATCTTGTCCGAATCCCTGTCTATACTTTCACGCCTGATAAGCGTGAGGTCGGTAGTTCAACTCTACCCAGGCCCATTTAGCGGATATGGCGTCCCACGACGATACAAGTCGCTGAGACGCCATTATGTGTTTTATGCGAGCGACCCCCAGTGACAACCACAAGTGACAGAGCGCGGCGTCTAGCACGCGCTAAACGGGGGAGACACAGATGCGTACTAAGAGTGCGAAGGGCAGGAGCCGGATCTACTGGAATCGCCAGCGCTCAGCGTCGGTGGGCATTTCGTGAGTTTACTTCAATACCTCACGGGTTCAGATTAGGGTGTTCTCCCGTATCGACTCTTGGACAGTGAATGACCGAGACCTCACAAGGCGTTCTTTAGAAATCTTGCAAACAAGTCGGAGAAAAGATGAGCGAAGAACGACCAACAGATTCGCACTCTCATTCGGCCGGACATGTACACACGCACGACCATAATCCGAATGAGAACGCTCGCCCGAGTGAGCCGCGTCATTCGGACCACAGAGATGGACACGGTGGTCATGGTCACGCGCACGGAATGGTCGATCCATCAATTTCCGGGACTGACGAAGGGATTTGGGCAGTAAAGTGGAGCTTCGTCGGACTCTTCATCACCGCATCGATTCAGCTGGTTGTGGTTTTCCTCTCCGGAAGCGTGGCTCTCCTAGCGGACGCGATTCATAACTTCGGCGATGCGGCGACTGCGATTCCCCTTGGTATCGCTTTTCTTTTTGCCAAGCGGAAGCCAACCGCTCGATTTAATTATGGGTTTGGCCGCGTAGAGGATTTGGCTGGCTTGGCCCTCGTACTCATCATATTCGCCAGCGCTGGCGTAGCGTTTTATCAGTCTGTCGAACGACTTCTCCATCCACGACCCGTGACTCACATCATGGCCATCGTCGTCGCGTCCATCATAGGCTTTCTCGGTAACGAGGGAGTTGCTGTCTTTCGGATTCGGGTTGGCCGTAAGATTGGTAGTGCCGCCCTCACTGCAGATGGGTACCACGCCCGAACTGATGGATGGACCAGTCTTGCAGTCCTTGTCGGCGCTCTTGGAGTCTACTTCGGTTATCCGAAAGCCGATCCAATTATCGGCTTGCTCATTACCGTCGCCATTCTTGCTATCGTGTGGCAGTCCGTGAAACTCGTTGTGACCCGGATGCTGGATGGGGTCGAGCCTGAGACCGCGAAGGAGGTTCGCCACGCTGCCCACCATGTTACCGGAGTTCTAGGCGTCAGCGACATCAGAACGCGATGGATCGGTCACCGCCTCCACACCGAAGTAAACATCACGGTTGATCCGGCGCTCAGTGTGACACAGGGACATTTCATTGCGAGAAAGGTCGAAGGCGAGTTGTTGGGACATCTCCAGTTCCTCTCAAGCGTAATAATCCACGTCGATCCTGCGAGCGAACCCGGAGAACATTTCCACCGGAGTACCGAACTACCAGCGAAAGCCTTCGCCCCCAAACCACACTGAAATCCCGGTCTGGCAGAAAAATACAGGGCGCCTCTACCAGCCCCGTTGAAGTGTCAATGCGGATGTGCCGCGCGGCATACTGGTGTCCGTTGTGGTGTCCATTCGCATGCGCAAAATGTTCGCGGAAGTGCGCAAGATGTTCGCAAATGCGCGACATGCTGAGCAGGATGTTCGTGAAAGGCAGGCGAGTAGGAACTTCTGAGCCTAATTCATGTTCGTGTGAAGCTGCCTGATAAGCGTGAGGTCGGTAGTTCAACTCTACCCAGGCCCATGAATCAGAACTTGTTGCCCCGCTCGAGGATCCGTCCTTGAGCGGGGTTTCTGCCAGTTCACCGAATTATGCGCCGATAGATTAGCGCCGCCACCAGTAGAACTACGATGAGTATGCGCAATCCCCGCGAAACATGTCGACGCTCGATCCGGATAGACAACCAACGGGGCGACGTTTCTAACTTGTCATTAGGAGGGCGACGATTCTGGGGACCGAAGATCATAAGCTATGACTTAGGCGTGTTAAGCGTGAAAACTACGGACCTTGTTACTCCGGGCCAAGAAGTCGTGGGCTGCGTTTCACTCCCGTTTGCCAGGATGGAGTGCATGTGCTTGCGCGATGGTGTCCGCTGTGGTGGCCATTCGCATGCGCAAAATGTTCGCAGAAGTGTGGCGTTCATCGACTCTGCATTCACAAGTCGCATCTGAAGCCGGGCAGTGAGTCGCGCGTACACGGCGAGATCGAAGCACCTCTCGCTCGATGGGCGTTAGGAGCCAGCCAAGGGTCGCGCTCTACGGCAGTCACGCCGAACCAAGGCAGCGCCCGCATCCCGATTCACCAGAAACTCAGATCGCGACGAAGGACCAAGGTAACTCGATAGTGTAAGGTCCGATCCATCAGCACGTAACTGGCTTTGATTTCGTCGCCTATTAGAGTCGCAGCAATGCTTGGCTGAGAGCGCGCACCATCTTTTCTGGCAGGCGAGAGCAGCAATGAGTCTCTGTGAAATCTATAGGTACCCGTCTCCGACTCTGATAACACGGGCGTAGGCGTCGGACGAGCACCGCGCCGTACGAGCTGATGGTAATACCGGAAATACAGCGTAAAGCGCCCACCCGGCTTCAACGTGAGTACACCCTGCTCCAGCCGAAATAAACGAAAGTCGCCCGCGGTTGTCGGTATTCGGATTTCGGCTGGTAATGTATGCTCGTTCATCGTGCGAACGACGTAGCTACCGTTCATCGGTGGGACGAGGCCGACCACGCCGGCGTATAGGACAAGAGCTATGGGAAGAATTCGCTGCAGGGTATAGCCCCTATCCTCGGCGGATTAGAGAAGCGCACAGTGGCACAGATCTAAGTGGCTAGACCACTTTGGTGGCGAGCACGACGAGAACCGCCTTAGAGCGGTTACCGCGAATTCTACCAAAATGCCGCGTTTAGGTTGTCGGGTTCAACGCGTAAGCGGAAAACATAGTACTATCACCCCATGCCGCAGACCCCTATGACCGGTTCGTTATCTAAAGCGGCTCGCCTTACCATTGTATCACTTGCTCTAGGTCTAGGCGCATGGGGTTGACCTGAAACCCGGAAACTGATTCAGTTATAATCTCGGTCCTCATGAGGGAGGGCCGATGCGGAAGTCGAGATTTACGACCGAGCAGATCGTCGGGGTTTCAGGTCATTGCTGTCGATTGTGCTGTCGATTGACCCCGACATTATCCGGCATCGCGAAGGGTGAACAACGGCAGATCACGCTGTCCGTCAACGATTTAAAGATTTCTTGCCGGACTTCTTACACCCTTCGGTCGCCTGATAAGCGTGAGGTCGGAGGTTCAACTCCTCCCAGGCCCATAAACCAGAATTCAATCGCCCCGCTTACGGATACGTCCCTAAGCGGGGTTTTTCTTTGGCACCGTTGGCGGGAGTGCGGTGCCGGGAGTGGTGACAAACCCCGCTGCTAACCGAAAGGCGGGTAGTTTCGTCCATCGCCGCGCTGCGTTTGCCCGTTGCTAGGATCTAAAACATCACTCCAACAGTGACTGGGACGAAGCTCCTGGATCCGCCGCTCTCGGAAACCCGGTTGTAGCGTGCTTCAATGAACGTCGAAAATGCGATGAGCGGGATCTTGACACCCGCACCGGCGTTGAAGCCGAAGTTGTTCGACGCCACGCTACCGGTCGCGCTACTGGACACCCGATAGTAGCCGACGCCCCCGATGAGATACGGCGTTATCACCACGCCCGGCATACCGAACACGACGTTTCCGGACACGCCGGCGATCTTCGCATTCACGTTCGAGGTGCCCTTCGCGCCGAACTGATTGTACGCCGCGTCGATTCTGAATCCGACCGGTAATAGCGGCACATTTATCCCAATCGTTCCGGTGACGTTGAAACCAGTACTGAAGCTGTTGCCTAGGTCGCTGAGCGGGACGGCTGCCCCGAGCGCGACTCCGATCTGAACCGGCTTGAGAATGGTCGAGACTTGCGCGTTTGCTGTACCCGCGACTGCGAGCATCGCGAACGCCATCATTGCTGCTGGAATTCTGGATTTTCTCATTGTGTCTCCGTCTGAAGGACCCGATTCCCCGGTGCGCACCGCTACGCCGTCTTACCGTGCTTTCGGTTGTATCGCAAGATAGCTCGCGGCTTCCTCCGCTGTTGGTCCGTTTGAGACAGGATAGAGGCCGCGCGCATCCTACCTGCGCGGCAGTAGCAGAAAATCGAGGTTGCCTTTCACCGCCTGCTCGACATCTCGTTCGATCGCTATCCTCCTAGTATCACCATTCTGTTTGGGGATGCGCCGAATGTAGGGGTTCTCGCTTCGGCAGGTTAAGTTCCAAGTTGGGTTCAGAAATTCCACCTGCCGCGACGCCCAAGTCACCGGACCGCCCGGCACGACCAAGGATAAGAGGTACCATGAAAGCCCAGAAACATTCGATGGTCCCGGCTGCGGCCAGCCTCTTGGCACTCCTGATGTGCGGTGCCACGGCCGGTATGGCGCAGGTCCCCACACCGTCACCCGGCAACATGCCCCAGCAGCAGGACAGCATGAAAAGGATGCAGGGTATGAGCGGCATGATGGAAGGACCGCATCATGTGCTGGCGATGGCCTACCGCGACAACCTGGCGACGTTCGCTCGGACGTTGCAAGAGCAAGTCACCAAATCGAAGACCGTCAATCTCGACCTGGCTCGGCCGGCGGTGGCCGAGATGAGGCGCAGCTTCGACCAGATGAAGCAACACCATCAGGCGCAGATGACGATGATGGGCGACCAGACGAAGCCGTCGATGTCGGAAATGATGCAACAAATGGAAACCCACCTCACGGCGCTCAGCAATCATCTCACGGCCCTGGAATCCGAAGTGAATGCGAGTACGCCGGATCCCAATAAAGTCTCCGAGCATACGACCGAGATCCTGAAGCAGTGTGCCGGCATGTCGGCGATGCCCGGCAACGCCAAACCCCATCAAATGAAGTGATGCAGAGCACCACACACAGTCTCATGGGTGGGAACGGTCTCTGGATGGTTCTTGGGGTACTGCTGTCCATTCTCTTGGTCGTTGCCAACTTCAAGGTGGTGCAGAAGAAGTAGTCTTCAGCTGGCCGTGTCGGGCGTCGGCAACGGTATCCCTTGCGCGTATGGTTCCCGACTCCGCATTATTCCAATAGTCGCTGGAATACTGGAGTAACTAATGAACCTACGTGCCTCGAAAGACCAGCTGTTCGCCGCCTGGGCCGATATCGCGAAGGGCCTCTCGAGCCCCAAACGGATCGAGTTGCTGGACATGCTCGCGCAAGGAGAGCGCAGCGTCGAGGCGCTCGCCGGGGAGACACACTTGAAGGTCACCAACGCAAGCGCTCACTTGCTCGCCCTCAAGCGCGCGCGACTCGTGGAATCGCGGAAGGACGCGCAGTTCGTGTTCTACCGCCTCGCCGACGACGGGGTCGTCCGCGTGCTCCGCGAGATCCAGGCGCTGGCGCGCGCGAGGGTGCGGGCGGTGGAGAGCGCGGTGTTCGACTACTTCGAATCCAGTGACACGCTGCAACCCATCAGCGCGACCGAACTCCGCCGACGCATGCGGAGCGGCGACGTCACCCTCATCGACGTTCGGCCGGAGGCAGAGTACCGCGCAGGGCATATCGCCGGTGCGCTTTCCATCCCGCTCGAGCAGCTCGGGCATCGGCTCCGCAGTATTCCCAAGGACCGTCCTGTGGTGGCGTATTGTCGGGGGCCGTACTGCGTACTCGCNGTCGANGCTGCAGAGCGCCTGCGTCGTCGGGGTTACGCCGTGCACCGCTTCACCGATGGGTTTCCTGGGTGGAAGGCGGATGGCCATCCCGTGCACANCGGCACCGCGGGCTGACCGGGNNCGCGCCCGAGGCACGCGCACGACGCTCGTCCTCACCCGAAACCAATGACCATGACGACGCTTTTCATTCTGAACGATCCGCCGTACGGCACCGAACGCAGCTACAACGGGCTCCGGCTCGCTGGCGCTGTCGCAAAGCGTGAGGGCCACGCCGTGAAGGTCTTCCTCATGGGCGACGCCGCGGCGTGTGCCAAGGGCGGCCAGACCGTGCCGAACGGCTTTTACAACCTGAACCGCATGCTGCACGCTCTCACTCTCAAGCAAGTGGAGATCGGTGTCTGCGGTACGTGCATGGATGCACGCGGCATCAAGACCGATGAACTCGTCGAGGGCGCTAGGCGAAGCGCGCTCGACGAGTTGGCCGAGTGGACCACTGCGGCCGACAAAGTCATCGTCTTCTGACCTCCTCTCACGCAGGAGCAGGCTCATGGGTGACCACAAGACAGTACTCGTCCTCGGTGGCGGTGTCGGCGGCCTCGTCGCCGCCAATCGTCTTCGGAAGCTGCTCTCTGCCCGACATCGGGTGGTGCTCATCGACCGCGAGCGCCAGGCGGTCTTCCAGCCGTCGCTGCTCTGGGTCGCGGTCGGCGACCGAACACCGGAAGCGATTCAGCGGCCGCTCGCGATGCTCGTCCGAAAAGGCGTCGAGATCCGCATAGGCACCGTCGAGAAGCTTGACGCCGAGACGCGCACGGTGCGCGTCGAAGGGCAGGACCTTGTAGGCGACGCGTTGATCGTGGCGCTCGGCGCCGATTTGGCACCGGAGACGATTCCCGGCCTCGCCGACGGCGGTCACAATCTGTATACGCTGGGCGGGGCGACGGCCTTCCGCGACGAGTTGGCGGCGCTGACGAGTGGCCGGGTCGCCGTGCTCACCGCGTCGCCCGCGTACAAGTGCCCTGCAGCGCCGTACGAAGCGGCGATGCTGATCGCAGGCGCACTCCGTCGCCGCGGAATTCGGGACCGCGTGCAGATCGACCTCTATTCGGCGGAGGCCGGCCCAATGCTGGTGACCGGCCCGCAACTGTCCGCCGGCGTGCGCGGGATCGTCGAGTCGAAGGGCATCGCGTACCACCCGGAGCACCAGGTGACGAAGGTCGATGTGGCGGCGCGCCGCCTGATATTCGCCCATGGGGCCACGGCTGACTTCGACCTGCTTGTACGTGCCGCCGCACCGGGCGCCGGCGGTCGTACGCGATGCCGGACTCCTCAGCGAGAGCGGCTGGGTGGCCGCCGACCGCCGCACGTTCGAAACTCGTGTCGCCGGCGTCTACGCCATCGGCGACGTCACCGGGATCCCGCTCGCAATGGGGAAGCCACTCCCGAAAGCGGGCGTCTTTGCGCACGCGGAAGCCGAGGTCGTCGCCCACAACATCGCCAGCGCGTGGATGGGACGCGGGGCGCGCCGTACGTTCAGCGGTAAAGGCCAATGCTTCGTCGAGACCGGTGACGGCCGTGCCGGACTCGGCGCCGGAAACTTCTACGCCGAGCCGACACCGCAGGTCAAGTTGTACGCACCCGCGAGACGATGGCACTGGGGGAAGGTGATCCTGGAACGCCGATGGCTGAAACGATGGATCTGAGCGTGGTTCGGGCCGCATCAACACGTAATTCGGGAGGATCTCCATGACCGCCAAAATCGACACGTCCTTGCACGGTGTAAGTCGGGCCATTGAAGGACTCGATGTCGACGGCCTAAGGCGCGCGATTCAAGAGGAATACACTCTTGTTGCCGCGGAGCCCGAGCGAGGCTTTCACTTTCACACGGGCCGGCGGCTTGCCGCGATCCTCGCGTACGATGACGAATGGCTCGATGCTGTGCCGGAAGCGACGATCGCTTCCTTTGCCGGAACTGGCAACCCATTCAGTCTTGGCCCCTTGACGGCCGGCGAGCACGTCGTCGATGTTGGCTGCGGCGCAGGCATCGACAGCATCATCGCCGCAAGGAAGGTCGGGGCGACCGGCAGCGTTATTGGTGTAGACATGACGCCAGCGATGATTGTTAAGGCGCGCGAAGGTGCTAAGGAAGTGGAAATGCACAATGAGAGTTTCGGCAGGGGCTCGCCGAATCGCTTCCCGTCGCCGACGGCTGGGCCGACGTCGTCATCTCAAACGGCGTCCTCAACCTTTTTCCCGATAAGCTTGCGGGACTGCAGGAAATGGCGCGCGTGCTCAAGCCCGGCGGTCGCCTTCAGATCGGCGACATCCTCGTCCAGAAAGCAGTCCCGGACAATGGAAAACGAGACATCAATCTCTGGAAGGCCTGAATCGCCGGTGCTCTGCTGGACGCAGAGCTTCAGGCAACGGTCACCGCGGCCGGGTTCGTCGATTTCGAGATCGCCTGGCGGGGAGACGTCTACGCTGGCGCGCCACAGTCATCGAGCGCCGCGCAGTTCGGCACCATGGGAATCAACTTTCGCGCGCGAAAGGCGCGCGACGAGGCTGAGTTGGTGACGGCACTGGCGACGCTGACGTGCGA
>JGI20177J14857_1000286_pt1 | contig 15484 bp, 11 predicted proteins | sample NGESurdeep072012_6_FD_14857 | JGI IMG/M metagenome (IMG submission 14857) | reverse complement strand
CCCCGCAGGCTCGTACGGCGCCCCGACCGGCTCACCCCTCTACGGCCGCAGGGTACCAGCCTCGTCTATCGGCGGGTCGCCAACGACCTTTGCTGTTCAGCCCAACATCACAGTGACCGCGGGAGCCCGCTGCGCCATCGTCATTGCAGCGGTCAACACGACCGGTTGCCACGGCATTCAATTCAGCGACCAGAACCCCTATGCGGGGGGGCGCCGAGCTGTGTCAGGGCGACGGCGGTGCCTGGACGGCCGAGGCCAATCGCGACCTGAAGTCTTCTACGACGGTCAGGTAACACCTGGTTGAGCAACGCCCCGCGGCCGCCCCGTGCGGCTACCGAACCCAGCCACCAGATGCCTGCGGGCGGGACACTGAGGGCCGCCGCCGTTTTCGACAAGCCCCTGCACGTCTCTGCCGTACACTTGGCAGTCACACCCTTAGAGTGCCAACCGGAGGAACCGTGCCAACGTACGCCTACGCGTGTACCGCGTGCGAACACCGCTTTGAGATCGTCCAGTCCTTCACCGAAAACTCGCTGAGCGAATGCCCGCAGTGCCAGGGCCGCCTGCGCAAGCTGTTTAACGCCGTGGGGGTCGTGTTCAAGGGCTCGGGCTTCTATCGCAATGACTCCCGCGATGACTCCCGCCGAAGCTCCGGCAACCACTCAGGCAAGAACTCACAGCACGGATCCGGCACGACGACCACTTCGGCGCCTTCGAGCGAATCGGGCAGCACGTCCTCCGACTCTGCACCCTCAACATCAGAGTCATCGTCGAGCGCCGGTACCACCAAGACGGCCACCAAATCATCCTCGAAGCCCGAAGGCTCCGCGGCCTGAGGCTGCCAGCCTGTCGGCGGCTTCGGCAGATCCGTCAGACGCACCGCGCCACCGTCCACAAGCCTCAAGTGGGGTCTCTGACCACAGTTGGCCCGCGGCTAGTCTCGGCACATGACACCCACCACGGAGACGTCTGTCAGCTCCTCGGCCGGCCCAGACCCGGCTCGCGCCGACATCGGTGTCATCGGCGGCTCGGGGTTGTACACGTTCCTGACCGACACGGAGCGCGTGAGCATAACGACGCCGTTCGGTGAGCCCAGCGACGACGTGGTCATCGGGGATCTCGAGGGTCGGCGCGTGGCCTTCCTGGCCCGGCACGGACAGGGCCATCGTTTCCCTCCGCACCGCGTCAACTACCGCGCCAACCTCTGGGCGCTGCGCTCGGTGGGCGTTCGGCAGGTACTCGCACCCTGCGCCGTCGGTTCGTTGAGACCAGAGCACGGACCAGGCACCATGGTTGTGCCTGACCAGCTGATCGACCGCACCTGGGGCCGTGATCACACGATCTACGACGGCATCGGTCCGGTCGTGCACGTCGGGTTCGCCGACCCGTACTGCTCTCGGGGTCGTCGGGTTGTCCTCAACGCCGGCGGCGCGGCCGGCAGGAAGATGGTCGATGCCGGCACTCTCGTGGTCATCAACGGCCCGCGATTCTCCTCGCGCGCGGAGTCTTTGTGGCACCAGCAGGCCGGGTGGACGGTTGTCGGCATGACCGCCATGCCGGAGGCCGCCATCGCGCGCGAGCTCGCCATGTGCTTCACCACGATCGCCCTGGTCACCGACCGCGACGCCGGAGTCGACGGTGACGAGGCGGTCACACATGAAGAGGTGCTCAAGGTGTTGACCAGCAGCCTTGACGCGTTGAAGTCGGTTCTCCGCTCGGCCATCGGCGCGATGCCGGCCCCTGAGGATGACGCCACGGCCACCTGTTCTTGTCGGCGATCCCTGGATGGTTTGAAGCTGCCGTTCGCCCTGCCGACATAAGGCAGGCTTGGGGGGACGTGCTGCCCGACGAGCGCCCAAGGGACGATCGCCTGGATGACCTCAAACGCATGGTGCCAGCGGGACTGGTCGTACCCCCACCGCGACCATCCTGGCATCGAAACCGACTTCGCCGTCGCCGATCCTGTGGCCCACGTCGGGCGTTGGGTGTCGGAATATCGCGAGGGGACCTTGGCCCGCGCTCGAGGCAAGGGGTTCTTGGCAGGAGTGGAAAAGGGGCTCGGAGCGGCTCACGTCCGGCTGGCTGACCCAACCATGGCGGCCACGACGCCGTCCGGTGACCACGTTGACCTGACCAGCTCGGACCATCGCTGCGTCGGGACGGGTGCTCGGAATTCTCATCCGGTGCCAGGTTTTGTCGGCGAAGGGCGCACCAAGGGCGCCGACCCCGAGAGGTTCGACGCCCTTGGTCGGGTCCAGTCAGACTCGCTGCATTGATCCCTCTTGCAGGTATCGCACATGCCACGACAGTGCCTCGCCGAGCAGGTGCGGTGTGTGCTTGCCTGAGCTGGCCGTGGCCCGGTCGAGGTAGTCCTGCAGCGCCGCACGGTAGTCCGGGTGCGCGCAGTGGTCGATGATCTGCTGGGCCCGGCGCCGCGGCGGCAAGCCACGCAGATCGGCCAGGCCCTGTTCGGTGACGATGACATGCGTGTCGTGCTCGGTGTGGTCGACGTGGCTGGCCATCGGCACGATGCACGAGATCGTCCCGCCCTTGGCGGTAGACGGCGAAAGAAACATGGAGATGAACGCATTGCGGGCGAAGTCGCCAGAGCCTCCAATGCCATTGACGATGCTCGAGCCCATCAGATGGGTGGAGTTGACGTTGCCGTACATGTCGGCCTCGATCATGCCGTTCATCGCCAGGCAGCCGAGCCGTCGGATGACTTCGGGATGGTTGCTGATCTCCTGCGGGCGCAGGATGATGCGCTTGCGGTACTCGGCGATGTTCGCGTTCAGATCGGCCATGCCGTCCTGGCTGAGGGAGAACGCCGTTGCCGAGACCATGCTCAGCGTGCCGTTCTTGATCAGGTTAAGCATGCCGTCCTGGATCACCTCGGTGTAGGCGGTCAACGGCCGGAAGGGGCCTTCACCGAGCCCTAGCATCACGGCGTTGGCGATGTTGCCCACCCCAGACTGCAGCGGTAGCAGTGTCGCGGGCAGCCGGCCCTTCTTCACCTCGTGGGCGAGGAAGTCCATGACGTGCCCTGCGATCTGCTTCGAATCGGCGTCTGGAGACTTGAAGGGCGAGTTGCGGTCCGGGCTGTCGGTTGGCACCACGGCGATGATCTTCTCCGGAGGGCAGTGCAGGTAGGGCACCCCGATCCGGTCCGAGGGGTCGGTGATCTGCAGCGGCTGGCGATTCGGGGGCAGCGCGGTGCCGTAGTAGATGTCGTGCATGCCCTCGAGCTCGATGGGCTGCGCCGAGTTGACTTCAAGGATGATCTTGTCAGCCTGGTCAATCCACGTCTTGTTGTTGCCGACCGAGGTGGACGGGATCAGCTCGCCATTCGCGGTGATCCCGGCGACCTCGATCACGGCGACGTCCATGTGCCCGAAGAAGCCTTCCCAGACCATCTGCGCTACGTGAGACAGATGGATATCCATGTACTCCATCAGCCCGGCGTTGATCTTGGCGCGGCTCACCGGGTCGGACTGGTATGGCATACGCAGGTCGATCCCTTCGACCTCCGCCAGGGCACCGTCGAGCTCGGGCGCGGTCGACGCACCCGTCCAGACGCTGACGGCAAAACGGTCACCCTGCGCTTTCGCCTCACTCATCCTGGCGACCAGTGCGGCGGGCACTGCCTTCGGATAGCCGGAACCGGTGAAACCGCTCATCCCCACATTCGAACCCGCCGGAATGAACGCGGCGGCCTCCTCGGCCGACATGATCTTGTCAGCGAAGGCCTTACACCGAAGATACGACTGGTCTGTCATCCCTGAACTCCACCATTTCCCAAGAATCATGCGAAGCGTTGGCTGCTTGCAGCACGGGTGTGCTGGCCGCGACGGCGACAACCTCAAGTGAATATGTTCGACCAAGTGGCCGTTCGCTCACCTATGTCGGCAAAGCAAACGCCTTTGGCCACTCACGGGTCAAACCAAACCGTCCCAAGGACTGCCATCATCAAGGCGTGACCCGGATGTATGACGCGGAAGTGACCTACGTCTCGTGCTGACGTTCTTGGCTAACCCCAGTGCGGCGGACGCTGATCCCGAAGCCACTCGTCCTGTGCGTCCTCACTGGGCCGCTCCCCCCACCCGACGTCCGTGTCATCGCGGGTCTGTTCCAGCGCGGGTCTGGTCATCGCGGTCTGAGGCTTGGCTTCAGCGGGCTGGGAGTCAGTAGGCTCCGTATCGGCCCACTGGGTCTTGGGCGCCCCGGCCGACCTGGCTTCCGAGGCCGAGCGTACTACGGCAATGACTCGCGCCACGTCTCGCGCCGGGTCACGGAACAGGTCAGTGCTCCAGACACGCACATGTTCCCATCCGAGACGGCGAAGCTGCTCGACCCGCAGCCGGTCACGATCTCGGGTGCTCTGCATCTGCGCATACCGCAGTCCGTCGGTCTCAACTGCCACCAGGACCCGACCGTGGTGTTGCGGGTCCTCGACGGCCAGGTCAAGGCGCTGGGCCGACGTGCCATAACCGGTGTGTACGACCAGACCCTCGGACCGCAACCGAAACGCCAGGTTGGCGACAAGCGGGTCCAGATGTGCCCGGGGCACTACAGCGCGCGCCGCACCGTCGAGTGCACCCTGAGATTCGAGCTTCGCGGGAGCCGGCGTCGCCGGCTCAGCTCCGCCTTGTGCGGCATACAGCAAGAAGTCGCGCAACATCAAGGCACCGCGAGCCTTGAGCCGGGCCGGGTCGAGATCAGCCGCGGTGAAGGAGGAGACGACGGTCATCCTGCGCCGAGCGCGAGTGATCGCGACGTTGAGGCGGCGCTCGCCGCCCTCGAGATTGAGAGGCCCGAAGCGGTGCAGCACCCGGCCGTGGGGGGTCTTGCCATAACCGATCGACAGGATTATCGCNTCCCGCTCGTCGCCCTGGACTCGCTCCAGGTTCTTGACGAAGAACCGCTCGGCGCGGTCCTCGTCGAAGAAGTCGCCGACGCCGGCGCCGGCCGCCAGCTCGACGCGCAGGGCGTCTTCGATCCGGCTCGCGTGCTTGACACCCAACGCGATGACCCCCAGCGACTCGCCAGGGCGCGTGCGCGCGTGTGAAAGAACCAGCTGGACGACCCGGCCGACCTCGGCCTGCGTGGACTCGATCGCCTCGAGGCCCGGTTGGACCGGCGCCGAGCCGTTGACGACCTCGAGCCCGACCACAGCCTCATCGCCGGTGCCGGGAAACGTGACGAGCTCTCCGTCATACATCTGGGCGTTGGCGAAGGAGATCAGCCGCTCGTCCAGCGAGCGGTAGTGCCAGGTCAGCCGGCGGATCGGCAATGCGGCCGACAGAACGTCCAGGATCGATTCGGACCCTTCGGTCAGGGAGTCGTCGGCAGGGTCCGCAACGGCGTCCTCGTCGATGGCTGCGGTGAAGAAACTGGTCGGTGGCAGCTGGCGCTCGTCACCAGCGACGACCACCTGGGTCGCGCGCGAGATGGCCGAGACCGCCTGCGCGGGCGGGATCTGTGATGCCTCGTCAAAGATCACCACGTCGAACCAGCGCCCCGCCGGCAGGATCGAGGCGACCACCAGGGGGCTCATCGCCCAGCAGGGTTTGATCGCCATCAACGTCTCACCGGCTCGGGGCAACAGATCGCGCAACGACCGGTGCCGCCGAGACTTGCCCGCCTCCACGCGCACCAACGCCTCCTGCTCGGGATGATCGTCGAGGACCTCACGCAGTCGACGACCGACCGCGGCACGAACCCTGTCAACCGTCCCCGCCAGGTGGGCGTGATCGGCCTCGATGTACTCGGACCCGACGCGACGCAGAAACTCACCGTCGTGGGCACCATAGGCGCTGTCACGGACACTGACGTCATCAAGCAGCGAGGTCCACCAGACAAAGTCCATCTCAGGGCCCACGTCTATCGGCGGGACCCCGCGAGCAGCGAGATCGTCGACCAGCGCCCCCATCCCGGACTCACGCAGTTCATCGATCAGGAAGACCACGCGGGGCAGCACAGCGAGGCGGTCGCGACGCCGCGCCAGCGTCGCAAGGCGATCCGGCAGCTCCACAAGAGGCGTCCCCAACAGATCACCACCGGCGACCGTTGTGGCCAGCCGGTCGCCGAGCCAAGCCAGGTCATCGGCGAAGGCGTCGTAGGTGCGCTCAGCCTCGTCGATCTCGTCTGGCACCCCGGGACGTCCGCCGATCCCGGCCAGCTGAACCCACATGGCGCGCTGTTCCTGGGCGACCTTGAGCGCCGAGTGCAGATCCTCTGGTGGGGTGCCGGGGCGCAGCAGACTACGTGCCTGGCGCCGCAACCGCATCCGTGACAGCAGGCCGAGCCGGAGCCCGTGCTCCTCTCGGTACTCCTTGCCGGCGGTCGCGCCCACCATGTCAGTCAGCGCAAGGTCGAACACCTCCACCCGGAAGATCTCCAGCGTCTGGCGAACCTGCTCCACGATGGCCAACGCACGCCCCCAGTCCGAGGGCGTCTTCGCGTCAGGCAGGCCCGCTTCGCGCATCGCAGTGGCGAGTCGCTGCTGGACGGCATCCATACCCTCGCCGCCAAGACGGTCGGCAATCTCGAGTGCCTGCACCGCCTCATCGGGGGAGGTAACTCTCGCGCCATACCAGGGGTCGCCGGTGGACTCCCCTGCCATCCATGCTCCCAGCGAGGCGGCCTCGGTCAGGGACTGGCTCAGCTCGGTGAGCCGGTCGCGGCTGATGCCCTTGAGGACGTCACCGTGCAGGCGGACCCGCGAGATCGGCGGCGTACGGCGCGCCCACAGCTGGACGAGGGCGACCTGCGCGTCGGATGCGCTGACACCCCAGGGGTCTCGCTTGTCGTGCAGCGCCGCACAGTGGCTCACCAAACGGGCACGCCTCTCGATCACGGTGCGTTCGATGCCGGCGGTGTCCGGGTCCTTGGCGTCCCTCGCCCGGTCCAGGGCTCCACCGAGCTCGTGGGCCAGTCGTCGTTTGTTGACTGCGCCGTCATAGACGTCCAGGACGAGGTCGCCCAGGCCGAGCCGCTCGAGACGCCCGATAACAGCGTCGATCGCCGCACGCTTCTCGGCCACGAACAACGTCCTTTTCCCCTCACTGGCCAGGCAGGCGATCAGGTTGGCAATGGTTTGGCTCTTACCGGTGCCGGGCGGGCCCTTGATGACGAGGTTCGCCCCGCAGCGCACCGCATCGATCACGGCCTGCTGGGATGAGTCGGCGTCCAGGACCAGGTGCTCACGGGCCGGGTCGGCGTCGGGCGGGAACTCCGGGACGGTGGTGCGGACGGCCCTCAGCGCCCCGGGGTCACCCGCCAGAGCGGCGACGACATCATGGTTGGCCAGGGTCCCGAGCTGTGCCGCAAGGTCGGCGACCATCGGGAGCTTGGCGTAGGAGAAGGTGCCCAGCACGAGCCGGGGCGCGATCTGGAACGCGGGAATCCGCTGACACATCCGGCCAAGGGCCGCGTACACCGGCTGCGGGTCGAAGCCCTTGGTGAACGTGGCCATCTCCTCGAGCACCTCGGGGTCGAGCTCGATGCCCTGTTCGGAGCGCAGATAGTGCTCGAGCACCGGGTTGAACTCCACGTCCTCACCGAGGTCGATGTCAAAGTCGAGCTGTGCCGCACCGGTGGGCTTGAACACGCACGAGCGCAGCAGCACCGGCGCGCAGGGAGGACGACTCGCGCCCGGGACCTGCCAGGTCGCCATACCCACAGCGATGTATCCGGCGGTGATTCCGCGCTCTTCGTGCAGCTCCAGAGTCTTGGCGCGAATTGTCCGAACCCGCCGACGGGCCTCCTCCAGAGCCGTCGACTCGCGCACCAGGTCGGAGAGCTTAGTCGGCCGCCCGGCCAGCAGCATGGCCATACCGCCCGGGTGCGCGGTGGTCAGGTCGAGGGTTCCGGAGGGCAGGTCGCGGTACCAGAGCAGCGTGTTGCGACCGCCCAGGTCCACCAGATGCCGCTGCCAGGTCCGGACGGCCGCGGCAACGCGGTCCGCGCGAGGGTCGTCGCCAGCACTCCCGGGCTCCGGCACGGGCGTGGAGGGCGTCAGAGCGGACGAAACGGCGGCCGGCTGCTGGGCGGGATCCTGCTGGCGCTGACTCACCACAGCAGGCTAACTAACCTGTGTCCCAGATGCGTCCCTACCATCACTGCATTACAGCCCATTACCGGCGTTAGGCGACAACCTCATCACGGGCAGCCAGAGACCGGGCTCTGTGCTTGGGACCATTTCCACAGCCTGCTATCAGGGTGCTCCCAGCCAACCGGAGGACCATTCTGTCAACGAGGATCCGACCTCGTCAACGAAAGGAACGCTTGTGCGCCGGGTCTCAGGTTCTCTGAAGGTACGGGTCTGATGCTAAGTCTTGGCACCCGGCCCAAGCATGACCCGGAAGGCCCCCCGGTTCTCGAATCGGGAGTTCCGATGACAGAGCACCGCTCTTCGACACCCCGGGCTGAGCGCGGCCGGCATCTCAGCCGCCGTTGGACCGTGGTCATCGCGGTTGTTGCGCTGTTCGTCGCAGCGGGCGCCACCACCACGTGGGCCATGACCCGTTCTTCGAGCACTGCGGCGACAGGTCCGGCGACCCGGGTGGTGACGGTGGGCAGCGGCACGGTGTCACAGACCGTCTCGGCCTCCGGCACGGTCGAGCCCGCTACTACGTCGAACCTCAGTTTCGGGGCGGCCGGTCAGGTCACCGCCGTGAACGTGACGCAGGGCCAGAAGGTCCAAGCTGGCCAGAAGCTCGCAACGATCTCGTCGGCGTCCTTGGCAAGTCAGGTGGCTCAGGCCAAGGCGAGCGTAGCCTCGGGTCTGGCACGCCTCGCCACGGATCAGACCGCTGCCGCTTCAGCCGCACAGATCACCGCCGACCAGGCGAGCATTACGGTAGCCCAGGCGCAGCTGGCGGACGCCCAGGCCGCTCTTGCGGGGGCCACCCTCACCTCGCCGATCACGGGCACCGTCACGGCAGTCAACCTCACGGTCGGCCAGCAGCTCAGCGCCTCCAGTTCGGGCTCTGGTTCGAGCTCGGGCTCGAGTTCTGGTTCAAGCTCGGGCTCGGGTTCCAGTTCGAGTTCGGGCTCGAGCTCGGGCTCGTTTGCGGGTGGGGGGTCGGGGCAGTCCGGCTCGGGTAGCGGGTCAGGGTCCCCCTCGAGCGGGTCATCGGGGGCGAGTAGCTCGACGAGCTCAACGGGGCAGATTCAGGTGATCAGCACGGGCTCATACATGGTCAACGCCTCGGTCGGTGCCAGCGACGTGGCGAACATCGCCAAAGGCGACCAGGTGAGCATCACCACGGCCGGTTCGGCGGCCCCGGTATTTGGCCTGGTCTCCTCGGTCGGGATCGTCGCCTCGTCCTCTTCTGGGTCCAGCGCCTTCCCGGTCGTAATCACCGTGACCGGCAGCCCGACCGGCCTGTACGCGGGGAGCACCGCGAACGTCTCGATCATCTATCGGCAGCTGAGCAACGTGCTGGTCGTGCCGACCCTGGCGGTCACCCGTACCAACGGGAACGCCTACGTCACGCTCGACAAGAACGGGGTCAAGTCCCAGCACCTGATCACCATCGGGCTCAGCTCGGGCGGATCGACCCAGGTCGTGTCGGGCCTGGCCAGCGGCGACAGCGTCGCCGTGCCTGTTCCGACAGCCAGAAGCGGAGGCACCGGTCGCACTGGCGGCTTCGGTGGTGGTGGTGGTGGCTTCGGTGGTGGTGGCTTCGGTGGTGGTGGTGGCGGCGGCGGCTCTCGTGGCACCGGTGGGGCGCCGGGGGTAAACGGGGGATGACCACCTATCTGACTGGGCCTGGCCAGTTCCATGGCACCGAACCTGTTCTGTCTCTGCGCGATGTGACGAAGGTCTATCGCAGCGGCTCCCTGGAGGTTGCTGCGCTACGCGGGATCACCCTGGATGTGCAGCCCGGAGAGTATGTCGCGGTCATGGGCCCTTCGGGGTCGGGCAAATCGACTCTGATGCACATCATCGGCTGCCTGGACGTCCCTACAGCTGGGAGCTACCGCCTGGCCGGAGAAGATGTCAGCTCGATGTCCGAGAACGATCTGGCCGACGTCCGTAACCGCAGCATCGGATTCGTGTTCCAGCAGTTCAACCTGCTCGCGTCGATGACGGCATGGTCGAACGTCGCACTCCCCCTGGCCTACGCCGGCGTCAGCCGGTCGCAACGGCGCCAGCGGGCCGAGGCAGCACTTGGGCGGGTGGGCCTGGCCGAGCGGGTCGACCACCGACCAGGTGAGCTCTCCGGCGGCCAGCAGCAACGCGTTGCCGTGGCCCGGGCGCTGGTCACCGAACCCGCCTTGATCCTGGCCGACGAGCCCACCGGCAACCTGGACTCAACTTCGACTGCTGATGTGCTGGACCTGTTCGACGAGCTCCACAAAGCCGGCCGCACGGTCGTGCTCATCACCCACGAGAAGGACGTTGCCGACCGAGCAGGGCGCGTCGTGCGGCTACGCGATGGTCTGGTGACCGACGACTCACTCGCGAGTGCGGTTGCCGTTTCGGGGGCGAGGTCGTGACCTGGTTCGACACCTTCCGGACCAGCCTGGAGGCAATGCGTAGCCACCGGATGCGCTCAGCGCTGACCGTCCTGGGGATCCTCATCGGTATCGCGGCCGTGATCCTGACCGTCGGACTGGGCATCGGCGCCCAGCAGCAGGTGACGGCGCAGGTGGAGGCCCTGGGGACCAACCTGTTGATCATTTCCCCCGGCAGCACCACGAGCACCACTGGGCTGCGCGGGGGGTTCGGGTCAGCCTCGACGCTGACCCAGGCCGACGCGCAGGCCCTGGCCTCACCGGTCGTAGCCCCAGACATCGCCGCCGTCGCTCCAAGCACCTCGAGCTCGCAGTCTCTTGTGGCTGGGGCGAGCAACTGGACGACCACGGTGGTGGGTACCACCCCCTCCTGGTTGTCGGTGCGCGCCCGGACCATGTCCAGCGGGGTGTTCCTGTCCAATGCTGACCAGGCCTCAGCAGCGTCGGTGGTCGTCCTGGGTGCTACCACCGCGGCCGAGCTTTTCGGCTCCACCGATGTGGTCGGCCAGAGCGTGACCATCAATGGGACACCGTTCACCGTGTCCGGGGTCCTGGCCCCAAGCGGCTCGACAGGCAGCACCAACAACGACGACACCGCCGTGATCCCCCTGAGCACTGCCCAGCAGCGCGTCTCCAGCGGGTCCAGCCGGACCGCTGTCCAGACGATCTACATCCAGGCGACCTCCCAGACGGCGTTGCCGTCGGCCTACCAGGAAGCCAACAGCGAGCTGCTGGCCCTGCATGGCATCACCAACGCCGCAGGCGCGGACTTCACGATCACCAACCAGGCATCCCTGGTCACGACCGCGGCATCGGTATCCAAGACGTTGACGGTTCTGCTGGCTGGGGTCGCGGCCATCTCGTTGCTCGTAGGAGGGATCGGTGTCATGAACATCATGCTGGTCTCGGTCACCGAAAGGATCCGTGAGATAGGGCTGCGCAAAGCACTCGGCGCCCGTCCCAGCCTGATCCGGCGGCAGTTCCTCATCGAGGCCTCACTGCTCGGCCTGGCCGGTGGTCTGCTCGGCGCCGCCGTCGGAATCGCCGGAGCCAAGGTCCTACCCAGCCTCATCTCCAACCCGGTGGCACTGTCCATGCCCGCCATTTTTGGCTCGATCACCGTCGCACTGGCCATCGGCCTGGTGTTCGGTGTCTACCCCGCCAGCCGGGCCGCCCAACTGGCACCCATCGACGCCCTACGCAGCGAATGAAGCCCCCATGCCCAGCTCAGTGCCCATACCTGCCAACCCCGGAGCCACCACCATGACTTTCAACGTCAACACCCCTTCACGACCACGGGCCTCCCACCGGCACCACATCCAGGCGGGAGCAGCGCTTGCCCTGATCCCGCTGGTCACCCTGCTGGCCGCGTGCGGTGGCAGCGGCACCAGCAGCGCGGCGCCCGCTGCCACGCAGGCGCCGAACCAGGCGCCGAACCAGGGCGCCCAAGGCGGGGCGCCCGCCGTCCCTGGTGCCTCAGGGCTGATCGCTGCCGCGTCACCAGGCACCCTGCAGGTCCAGTCCGCCACCGCACAGAACACCGTGGTGTACACCGCGGCCACCAAGTTCACTTCCATCACCCCAGGCCATCTCGCAGCCGGGGACTGCGTCAGCGTCACCGGCACGCCGGCGGCCGGTTCCACACAGGCCCTGACCGCGACCTCCGCCCGCATCGACGCAAAGGTCAACGGAGCTTGTCCCACGGCGGGCACGAACGGTGGTTTGCCTGGCGGCGGCTCGTTCGGGCAGCGCCCCCAAGGGGCCCCCTCCGGAGCCCCCTCGCCCGGCGCCCGCCCGCGCCGCGCCTTTGCCAGCGCCACCGGCACGGTGAGCTCGGTGTCCGGCTCGACGATCCTGCTCAAAGGCGTTCTGCGCAACGGCCAGCGCGCTACCGGTTCCCCCACCCCGGCAAGCCCGACCACCATCACGATCACCCTCGGCCCGTCCGCGGCAGTGACCCAGACCGTCACGGCGACTAGTGCGGCCGCAGTGGTAGGCCGGTGCGCGAGGGCCATCGGTCCCGCCAATAGCGTCGGGACCATCACCGCGAAATCCATCACGATCAGCACCCCCGGGCCGGGCGGCTGTCGCACCGGCTTCGGTGGCAGGGGCAACTTCAACGGTGCCAACGGGACCGGAGGCACCGGGGCCAATGCCTAAACGCGGACCGAACCGCAAAACCCGGGTAGTAGCCGCGGCCGGGATCAGCGCTGTGGTCCTGGTAGCCGGCGGCGGCGCGGTCGCCTACGCGACGTCGCGAGGTACCGCGCCGACATACGTGACGGCCAGCGTCGGCTCATACCCGGTCGTGCAGACGTTGCAGGCTACCGGGACCACGGAACCCTCCAGCGCCGCCACCGTGTCCTTCGCCACATCGGGAATCGTCGCCACCGTCCCGGTGGCGATGGGCGACAAGGTGACCGCCGGCCAGGTCCTCGCCACCTTGGACACCACCTCCCTGAAGTACGCCCTGGCATCCGCCCAGGGCCAGGTCGCCAACGCCGAACTCACCCTGACCCAAGCAGAGTCCGGCCAGGTCTCGGCCGCCTCCGGCACGGGCACCAAGACCGGCACAAATGGGGCTGCGGGCAATGGCACCACCAGAACGGCAAGCGCCACGAAGGGCAGCACCGCAACCGGCAGCACCGCAACCGGCAGCACAGCAACCGGCAGCACCGCAACCGGCAGCACCGCAACCGGCAGCACCGCAACCGGCAGCACAGCAACGGGCAGCAGATCTCCTGGCTCGTCGCATGCCGGCTCAGGCTCGACGGCCTCCATCACCGCCGCCCAGAAGCTCCTCCTGGCGACCGTGCGCCACGTCGACTCACTTCTGACCACGACCAAGGCGGACCTGGCTCTGGCGACCACAGTGTGTTCGGCCCAGACCAACCCCCCGCCGTCACCGGCCAGCAGCCAGACGACCGCGCCTACCACCACCCGAGCATCCAAGCCGCCTACCACCACGCCGCCTACCACCACGCCGCCTACCACCACGCCGCCTACCACCACGCCGCCTACCACCACGCCGAGCGGCCCTGCGGCCACGTGCCCGCAGGCTCAGCAACTCGTTCTCAGCGATGAGTCAAAACTATTCGCCCTCCAGCAGGGGCTGTTCGGTCAGGAGACCGCGCTCGACAAGCTCCTCACTAGCGCCGCGGCCTCCACCGGAACGACTCCAGCGGGAAAGACCTCCACCGGAACGACTCCAGCGGGAAAGACCTCCACCGGAACGACTCCAGCGGGGGTCGCCAGCGGCACCGCGGGGGGTACTGGCGCCACCACCGTGGCCGTCAGTGCAGCCCAGCTGGCCGCTGACCAGGCCGCGGTGGACGCGGCCAACGCCTCACTCGCGCTCGCCCAGCAGCAACTCAGCCAGGCGATTATCGTCAGCCCGCTCACCGGGGTCGTCAGCTCAGTAGGGCTGACTGTCGGCCAGCAGGCGATCGCCGGGTCCACTACCACTGCGGTCGATGTCATCGACCCGACCGGTCACGGCGTCACCCTGTCCGTCGACGTCACCAAGATCCCTCAGGTGAAGGTGGGGGACAAGGCCACGGTCGTCCCGGACGGCACAGCCATCTCGCTGGAGGCCACCGTCTCCTACGTAGCCGCGGCCCCCATCACCAGCAGCGGCACGGCCTACAACGTACAACTCGAATTCACCTCCAACCCCACCAAGCTACGTGACGGCATCCAAACTGCGGTCACGATCACCACAGCACAGACATCCAAGGCCCTTGCCGTCCCAACCTCGGCGGTCAACCACCGCGGAGCCCTCGACTACGTGCTGATCCCGGACGGCAGCGCCACCAAACGACAGATCATCACCGTCGGCGCAATCGGCGCAATCTACACCCAGGTCACCCAAGGCCTGACCGGCGGCCAACGAGTCGTCCTGGCCGACCCCAACCAGCCCATACCCACCAACACCATCACAGGCCGGATCGCCCGGATCACCGGCGGTGTGACCGGCACGACGGGCGTGCTCGGTAGCAGCGCCGGGAGCAGTGGGACTCGACCGGGTGGCTGACGCGCCAGACTGGAAGAAGTTGAGGCCCCCGGGGCGCAAGTCGAGGACGACCCGGGTGGTGGTACGCCCACTTCCCCTCGCGTTGGCTGAAACGGCGCCAGACGTCAGGCCAAATACCTCAGTCAGTCTGGCCTAGATCCAGCCCAGCGAGCAACACCGGCCGACCTCCTGCCAGAATGGGCAGCCGCGTCCGGTAACCGCCTGGATCCAGACGCGCCCCGCCCTCGTAGCTCAGGGGATAGAGCAACCGCCTCCTAAGCGGTAGGTCGCAGGTTCAAATCCTGCCGGGGGCACCATGCAGGCCTCGGATGCGCATCTGCTCGGTGATATCTCGGCATTTACCGGGTCACCCCTCGGCGTCTTCGAACGCGCGCAGGGACCGGGCCTCGAGCTCGCTGAGGAGGTCGCGGATCCGGCGGGCGTTGTCGAACCAGGTTTGGTAGCGGCGGGCCTGGTCGGGGGTCAGGCTGCGGGTGACGGTCTTGCCGGCGACGGTGCGGGTCCAGTGCAGGTAGGGCCCGTGAAGGGTCGGCGGGTCGGCCTTGCATCGGCAGTTCGTCTTGCCGCAGCGCATGAAGCGGCGGGCGAGGGTCCCGGGTAGGGCGTAGTCCAACCCGGTGAGCTGGGCGGTGAACCGTGGCCCGGGGGCCTCTGTTGGTCGGTGGGGCATTGGGGAAGGACTCCTTCAGCGTGTCGCATCTTTCGGTTGTCTACCGAAGGATAGCATTTACTGTGATGCACACAAGCACCCCGTAGCAAGGAGTGTCCTGATGAGCCAGCCGAACCAAGAAGACGACTTCGCCCTGGTCTCCCGCGCCCTGGGCGGGCTGCCGATCATCAACCAGGTGCTGGACCGCCTCGGGCTGCCCGGGTTGCTGGCGGGCGTGCTGCCCGCCGAGGACGCCCGCCAGAAACTGGCTCCGGCGG
>JGI20177J14857_1000266_pt1 | contig 16038 bp, 11 predicted proteins | sample NGESurdeep072012_6_FD_14857 | JGI IMG/M metagenome (IMG submission 14857) | reverse complement strand
GACGAATTCGCCAGCGTGCCTCAGCCGCCGGCNATGCCGAGCGTGCAGTTGNCGCCGAGCCTCGATCGCGCCGTCGCCGAAATCGCCGCCCGCCAGCGCATGCTCAACGGCAACGCCGCGCCGGCACCGCGGCAACAGTCGCACGCGGCCATGGCGGCGCGCCCGCCGGCGCCCTTGCCGTTGCCGGCGCAGGACCTGTCGGGCCTGGAAGATCAGCTCCGCAATATCACCAACCAGATCGAGACGCTGCGCCAGCCGGGCGTCGAACAGGCGATCAACGCGCTGCGCGAGGAGCTCGGCGAGATCGGCCGCACACTCAGCGACGCGCTGCCACGCCGTGTCCTCGACGCCATCGAAAAGCAGATTCAGGACCTCAACCAGCGCATCGCCGAAGGCCGCCAGGCCGGCGTCGACGCCGGCGCGTTCGGCGGCATCGAGCACGGGCTTGCCGAAGTGCGCGACGCGTTGCGCGGACTGACGCCGGCGGAAAACTTGATCGGCTTCACCGACGCAGTGGCCGGCCTCGCGCACAAGATCGATCTCATCGTCGCGCAGAGAGATCCGGCGACGCTGGCGCAGCTCGAGAGCGCCATCACCACGCTGCGCGAGATGACCAACCATATCGCCTCCAACGAGACCGTGCGGGGGCTGGCCGCGCAGGTGCAGGCGCTGGGCGAGAAGATCGAATCCATGGCCAGCGCCGGGACCGGCGGCGATGCGCTCAACCATCTCGAGCACCGCATTGCCGCGATCTCGGACGCGCTGGCCGAGCGCGCGCAAAGCGGCGCCGCGGTGCCGCCGCGGCTGGAAGCCCTGGTGCAATCGCTCACCGACAAGATCGAGCAGATTCAGAGCTCACGCGGCAACGGCGATGCCTTCGGCCATCTTGAGGATCGCATCGTCAGGCTGGTGGAAAAGCTGGACGCTTCCGATTCCCGGCTCGGCCATCTGGAAGGGATCGAGCGCGGCCTGGGCGATCTTCTGATCCACATCGAAGATATGCGGGCGAACAAGGACGCCGGCGGGTTACGCGCGCAAGGCGCGCCGGGGGTCGACGACCTCAAACACGATATCGCCCGCACCCAGGATGCGCTGGAAGCGGTACACGGCACGCTCGGCCACGTCGTCGACCGTCTCGCCATGATCGAAAAGGATATTCGCGGCGAAGCACGCCCGCATAGCGCGGCCGAAAGTGAGCCACCACTCAGCCAACCGTTCGGCAAACTCGCCGTCCGCATGGTCAGCGACGCCCCCGCCATTACAGCACCGATGCCGGCGCCACCGTCGCCGGCAGCCGCAGACCCTCCGCCGGCGCCCCGGCGCTTGCCGCCGGCCGCCCTGCTTCCGATCGATCCCGATCTGCCGCCCGATCAGCCGCTTGAGCCCGGCTCCGGGCCGCCGCCTTTGAACGCCGATCCGGCCGCGCGCATTGCCGCCTCGGAAGCCGCCCTCGGCGGCGCTCGGCCGGCCGCCGCTGCCGGCGGTAAATCCAGCTTTATCGCCGCCGCCCGCCGCGCCGCCCAGGCGGCGGTGCAGCAACCGGGTGCCCGCGCGCCGCGCGCGGAGCCGGTCGAGGCGCACGAGCGCGAGACCCCGTCACTGCGCGCCAAAATGATGAAGCGGGTCAAATCCCTGTTCATAGCGGCCAGCATCATCGCCATCGTGGTCGGATCGGCCCAGATCGTCGGCAATGTGCTCGATCTCGACAAAGCCACAACCAAGACGGCGGAAGCCCCCGCTTCGGATACCGGGGACACCGAGGCGGCGGTGGACGACGCCGCGCCCGAGTCGACCGCCAGCATTGCCGCCAATCCGCTTGCGCTGCCGAAACTGCTGGCAATGGGGCCGCTGGCCTCGCCGTCCGGCGGTCCCGCGATCGCAACCACGCCGCCGCTGGGCTTGAACCAGACGACGCCAGCGATGCCGTCGCTGTTCGCTCCGCCGATGCTCGGCGCGAAGAACGACATCACCGGATCGATTTCCCGCCCGGCCGGCAACAGCCAGGTGGCGCGGCCGCCGGCCCCAGTGACACTGCCAAGCCAGCAATCGGCCGACCAGCTGCCGGTTGCCATCGGCGGACCCAAGCTGCGCAGCGCGGCCATCGCCGGCGATGGCGCCGCCGCCTACGAGGTGGCCGTGCGCTTCGCCGAGGGGCGCGGCGTGCCGGTCAACATGGATGAAGCGGCGCGCTGGTACGAGCGTGCGGCCAGCAAGGGCCTGACGCCGGCGCAATTCCGCTATGCCAGCCTGCTGGAAAAGGGCCAAGGCGTGAAGAAGGACCTCGCCCAGGCCCGCCGGCTCTACCTTGCCGCCGCAAGCAAGGGCAACAGCAAGGCGATGCATAATCTCGCCGTGCTCTATGCCGAAGGCATTGACGGTAAGCCGGATTTCGGCACCGCCGTGCAATGGTTCCGCAAGGCCGCTCAGCGCGGCATTGCCGATAGCCAGTATAATCTCGGTGTCCTGTGTGCGCGCGGCCTCGGCACCGACAAGAGCTATGCCGAAGCCTACAAATGGTTCGCGCTCGCGGCCGCCCAAGGCGACCGGGAATCCGCCAAGAAGCGCGACGACGTTGCGGGCTCCATGGATGCTGCCGCGCTGGCCGCCGCCCAGCAGGCAGTCAAGAGCTTCGTGGCCGAGCCGCAGTCGGATGAGGCCACGGTCGTTCGCGAGCCGCCGGGCGGCTGGGATCACGCCGCCGGCGCGCCGGCGCAGGCCAAGCCGCGGCCGGCCGGGCCGCTAGCGCTCGGCGCCTTCGAGATGGAAAAACGGTGAACAATCGCGTCCGACCGTGCAAAAGCGTGATCGCGCGCCGGTTCATCGCTAAGATCGCCAAGACCGATGATCCAGAGTCGCTACCGGCTCCGCAAGACGTGGCGTTGACCGCAAGGTGAACCTCCCACCGGCGCGGACCGGTTAAGCGGCGCATTAGCCGTGAACGCCGGACGACGTCCCTTGCAGATCTATCTTCCGATCGCCGACATGCCCGTGAACATCTTCCTCGTGCTGGGGATGGGGCTCGCGGTCGGCTACATCTCCGGCATGTTCGGCATCGGCGGCGGCTTCCTGATGACGCCGCTGCTGATCTTCATCGGCGTCTCGCCCGCGGTGGCGGTGGCGAGCGTGGCGAGTCACATCGCCGCCTCCTCGTTCTCCGGCGCGATCAACTATTGGAACAGACGCGCGCTCGACCTCGCGCTCGCGCTGATGCTGCTGAGCGCCGGCATCATCGGTACCGCGACCGGCGTCTGGCTGTTCACGACCTTGCGCGCGCTCGACCAACTCGACCTGATGATCGGGCTGTCCTATGTGACGCTGCTCACGATCGTCGGCGGCCTGATGATCTACGAAAGCGTCCGCGCGGTAGTGCGCGCGCGCCACGGCCTGCCGGCCACCATCCGCCGGCCGGGCAGTCACACTTGGCTGCACGGCTTACCGTTCAAGCTGCGCTTCAAACGCTCGAAAATCTACGTGTCGGCGATCCCGGTCTGGGCGATCGGGTTCATCATCGGTTTCGTCGGCGCCATCATGGGCATCGGCGGCGGCTTCCTGCTGGTGCCGATGCTGATCTATTTCCTGCGCGTGCCGACCGCGACCGTGATCGGCACCTCGATGGTGCTCACCCTCATCACCATGGCGTCGGCGACGGTGATGCATGCGGCCACCAACCATCTGGTCGACGCGGTGCTGGCCTTGATCCTGATGGTCGGCGGCGTGGTCGGCGCGCAATTCGGCGCGCGCACCGGACAGAAGATGCGGGGCGAACGGCTGCGCCTCCTGCTCGGCCTGCTGGTTTTCGCGGTCGGCCTACGCTTCGCCTATGCGTTGGTGGTACAGCCGGACGATCTGTACTCGATACGCCTCCTCGGGGGCGAATGATGCGGCGGATCGCACTCACGCTCGTAATCGTCATGCTGGCCTGCGGCGCCAAGCCCGCCGCCGCCGAACGGCTGGTGGTGTCGCTGTCGAACCACCGGGTGGCGATCACCTCGAGTTTTGTCGGCGAAGATCTGGTGCTGTTCGGCACCATCGAGCCCGACGCCGGCAAGACCGCGCTGCGGTCAGCCTATGATCTTGTCGTCACCGTAACCGGACCGCGCCAGACGCTGCGCACCCGGCGCAAGCAACGCGTGCTCGGCATCTGGGTCAATGTCGACTCGCGCGAATTCGTGCGCGTGCCGTCCTATCTCGCCATCTTGAGCAACCGCCCGGTCGCCCAGATCACCCAGCAGGACACCTTGCGGCGATTGCAGATCGGGCTGGACAATTTCCTGCTGCCGCAACGGATCGGACCGGACCTCGCCGATACCGTACGCGACGATCCGTTCCGGCTGGCGTTCGTGCGGCTGGAAATTCAGCAGGCCCTGTACAGCGAAATCGGCAGCGCGGTGACCTTCCTGACGCCGACCGTGTTCCGCACCGCGATCCCGCTGCCGGCCGACGTGCCGACCGGCAACTATACGATCGACGTCAAGCTGTTCGCCGACGGCGTGATGGTGGCGCGCACCAATTCGGCGCTGGAAGTGACCAAGGCGGGCTTCGAGCAATATGTCGCCGACGCCGCGCGCGACCATGGCCTGCTTTATGGCTTGGCGACCATGCTGATGGCGCTGCTCACCGGCTGGATCGCCAGCGTGGTGTTCAAAAGGGATTAGCGCGGCGGCTCGATCAAGCGCGGTTGCGGGTTCCATTATGCGATTCTAGGCATATCTAGAACATGATCCCGAAAAGTGGGACCCGGTTTTCGGTAAAGATCATGCTCAATCAAAAAAGCTGCGCGTGGCAATGTGCTAGGGTGGAATCATGACCCAGGATCCGACGACCCCAGGAGAGAAACCGATGAGTAACGACACCGTAACGAAGGTTTTCGGCGGCTCGCCGCTGGCGGTGCTGGGACGCCTGATCTTGGTCTCGATCCTGGTCGGCGTTGTGCTGGCGGCGCTCGGGCTCGACCCGTTCGACATCATCAGCAGCGTGGAGCGGCTGATTCGCTCGATCTGGAACATGGGCTTCGACGCGTTCCGCTGGCTGTGGCGCTATTTCCTGCTCGGCGCGGTGATCGTGATCCCGATCTGGATCATCATGCGCGTGGTCAATGCGCCAAGGGGCAAATAAGCCAGTTCAGGTCGGCCAACTCTCCGCGGTAATATCCGCCGCATCCGAGCCGACCATGGCGGCCAGCGAGTCGCGGTGGCCGCGCTTGAGCGCCGCCAGCAGGTCCGCCTTGATCTCGGACACCACGCCGATGCCGCGGAACACCAGCCCGGTATAAAGCTGCAGCAGCGCCGCCCCGGCCTTGATCTTGGCGATGGCGGTGGGGCCGGAGTCGACGCCGCCGGCGCCGATCAGCGGGAACGCGCCCTCGGCGCGCACGAAGGTCTCCGCCAGCATGCGGGTCGAAAGCTTGAACAGCGGCCGGCCGGAAAGCCCGCCCGCCTCCCTGGCCTTGTCGCGCTCGCGTAGCGAGCCCGGCCGCGCGATCGTAGTGTTGCCGACGATCATGCCGTCAACCCGATGCTTGCGCGCGATGCCAACCGCGTCGTCGAGAGCGGACAGCGTGAGATCGGGCGCGATCTTGACCAGCACCGGCACCGGCCCGACGCGCGGGCGCATCCGTTCGCGCGCATCGAGCACGCGGGCGAGCAAATCGTCGAGCGCCTTGGCCTGCTGCAAGTCGCGCAAGCCGGGCGTATTGGGCGAGGAGACGTTGACGGTGAAATAGCTGGCGACCGCCGCGAAGGTCTCGACCAGCCGCACATAGTCGCCGCTGCGGTCGGCGCTGTCGCGGTTGGCGCCGATATTGACGCCGACGACGCCGCCCTCGTTGGCGCGCGCGGCCAGCCGCTTGAGCACNGCCGCCGCGCCCTCGTTGTTGAAGCCCAGCCGGTTGATCACGCCCTCGTCGGATCCGAGCCGGAATAGGCGCGGACGCGGATTGCCCGCTTGCGGCAATNGGGTGACCGTGCCGACCTCCACGAAGCCGAAGCCCAGCCGTAGCAGCGGGTCCGGGACCTGCGCATTCTTGTCGAAGCCGGCGGCGACGCCGACCGGATTGGGGAAATTGAGCCCGAAGGCGCGCACCGCCAGCTCGCGGGCGTCGGCGGCCGGCCGCGCCAGGGGCACATAGCGCAAGGCCTTGATCGCGAAAGCATGCGCATCTTCCGGGTCGAGGGCCCGCATCAGCGGGCGGGACAGGCGGTCGAAAAAACCGATCACCGAAATTGGGCTCCGGGCTTGGATGGATTTGGACCCTATCGGTGGGGCCAAGGCTCGTTCAAGGCAAGCCTTTCACAAAGCTGTTGCGGGAGGGGGGCGACTCAAGGCTATAATTCCTATATCTTGGACTAGAGTCTTAAGATGGGCCCGCGCGCATGTCACTGACACATAACCAGATCTGGACTGCCATCGACCGGCTGGCCGCCCGCGCCAAGCTGACGGCCTCCGGTCTCGCCAAGAAGGCGGGCCTCGACCCGACCACCTTCAACAAATCCAAGCGCATTACCCCGGAAGGCCGGCCGCGCTGGCCGTCCACCGAATCGGTGGCCAAGGCGCTGCAGGCGACCGGCACCAAGGTCGACACCTTCGTCACCCTGATCACCGACAGCGGCAAGGTGGCGATTTCGAACGTGCCGCTGATCGGCTTCGCCGAGGCCGGCTCCGGCGGCTATTTCGACGATGGCGGCTTCCCGGTCGGCAAGGGCTGGGAGGAGATCGCCTTCCCCTCGGTCACCGACGAGCACGCTTATGCGCTGGAAATCTCCGGCGATTCGATGAAGCCGGCCTACCGCGACGGCGACGTCATCGTGGTGTCGCCGGCGGCGCCCGTGCGGCGCGGCGACCGCGTCGTGGTCAAGACCAAAAACGACGAAGTGATGATCAAGGAACTCAAGCGCAAGACCAGCAAGAGCATCGAGCTCAAGTCGCTCAACGCCGAGCACCGCGACCGTACCTTTCCGATGTCCGACGTCGTGTGGGTCGCGCGCATCGTTTGGGCGAGTCAGTAACCGATTCACTTGTGCCGTCGGCGCGGCGCGCTTGTCTTCCGGCTGATCCGAATAGAAGGTCCGGCAGTGGCTGGTGATTACGTACATGGGTATTCGGGCCGCGAGGCCCGGCGGCTGATAGACCAAGCCTCCAGTCTCGCCGAATTGTTGCATTGGGACACCGTATTCCCCACGAACAGCGACGTGCTCGAAGCCGGCTGCGGGGTCGGCGCGCAAACGACAACGATCGCCCGCAACAGTCCGCAGACCCGTTTCCTCTCCATCGATCTTTCGGCCGATTCACTCGCGGTGGCACGGGAGCGAACCACCGACGCCGGCATCACCAATGTTGCATTTCTTCAGGCCGACATTTTCAACCTTCCGTTCAGGGAGCAGAGCTTCGATCACGTGTTCGTCTGTTTCGTGCTCGAACATCTGCGCGATCCGGTGAGTGCGCTGGTCTGCCTCAAGCGACTGCTGAAACCCGGAGGCAGCGTGATGGCGATCGAAGGCGATCACGGCTCCGCGTATTTTCATCCCGATAGCGCCGACGCGCGGCGCGCGATTCAATGCTTGATCGATCTTCAGGCCGGCATGGGCGGCGACGCGCTGATCGGGCGCCGCCTCTATCCACTATTGGCCGAAGCCGGTTTCAAGGAGGTCACGGTCTCCCCGCGCATGGTCTATGTCGACGCCAGCCGCCCGCAACTAGTCGATGGATTCACCAGAAACACATTCAACGCCATGGTAGAAGGCGTTCGCGCCAAAGCAATCGCGCGGGGTCTCATCGATCCGGAATCATGGGGCCGCGGCATCCGCGATCTTCACCGCACGACGGAGCGCGACGGCGTGTTCTGCTACACCTTCTTCAAGGCCGTCGCGTCGGCGTAACCGGTGTCAGACGTTGCTCACGCCGAGCGCGCCAGCGCGCCGTCGATCATGTCGACGGTGTTCTGCAGGCCGTAGACCGCGACGAATGAGCCGAAGCGCGGGCCTTTCTCCTGGCCGAGCAGCACCTGGTAGAGCATGTTGAACCAGTCGAGCGAGACGCCCGGCTTGCCGTCCTTGGCTTTCTTTTTCTGGTCGAGGAACGGCTCCCGCCGTCCGACCTCGTAGACGACGTCCTGGATTTCCTCCGCGGACGCATTTGGCGGCAAATTCGACAGCGCGTCGCGCAAATCGATCAGCGCGGCGCGCTCGACCTCGGACGGCTGGCGGAATTTCTTCGCTGGCTGCACGAAGTCGCGGAAATAATGGATGGCGTATTGCACCTGCGCGTTGAGCTTCGGGTGTGTCTGCGCCGTGACGCCCGGCCGGTAGCGGTCGATGAACCCCCATAGCGTCTCGGCGTTCTCCGCATTCGAGGACGACACCAGCGTGAGCAGCATGGAGAACGTGACCGGCATCTCGATCTTGGGCGGATGGCCGGAATGGATGTGCCAGACCGGATTCGACAGCCGCTGCCTGCCGTCCTGCCGCTGATAGCCGTCGAGGAACTGCTGGTATTCGTCGACGGTGCGCGGGATGACGTCGAAATAGAGTCGCTTCGCCGCCCTCGGCTCGCGATACATGAAACACGACAGGCTTTCCGGGCTGGCATAGCGCAGCCATTCGTCGATGGTGAGGCCGTTGCCTTTCGACTTGGAAATCTTCTGCCCTTTCTCGTCGAGGAAGAGTTCGTAATTGAAGCCTTCCGGCGGCGTGCCGCCGAGCGCGCGGCAGATTTCGCCCGACAGCTTCACCGATTCGATCAGGTCCTTGCCGGCCATTTCGTAATCGACGCCGAGCGCCACCCAGCGCATCGCCCAGTCCGGCTTCCATTGCAGCTTGCAGCGGCCGCCGGTGACCGGCGTGGTGACCGGCGCCTTGGTATCCGCGTCTTCGTAGGTGATGGTGCCGGCCTTGGCGTCGTGCGAGAGCACCGGCACTTGCAACACGATGCCGGTGCGCGGATCAATTGGCAGGAACGGCGAATAGGTCTGCGCGCGCTCCTCGCGCAATGACGGCAACATGATCGCCATCACCTTGTCGAAACGTTCCAGCACCTTGAGCAGCGCGCCGTCGAAACGGCCCGAGGTGTAGCACTTCGTCGAGGACAGAAATTCGTATTCGAAGCCGAAATGATCGAGAAAGGCGCGCAGCCGCGCATTGTTGTGCTCGCCGAAGCTCGCATGGGTGCCGAACGGATCGGGCACCTTGGTCAGCGGCTTGCCGAGATGGCTCTCCAGCATCTCCTTGTTCGGCACGTTGTCCGGCACCTTGCGCAACCCGTCCATGTCGTCGGAGAAGGCGATCAGCCGCGTCTTGATCTTGTCGTCGGTGAGCACGCGGAAGGCGTGACGCACCATGGTGGTGCGCGCCACTTCGCCGAAGGTGCCGATATGCGGCAGGCCGGACGGACCGTAGCCGGTCTCGAAGATCACTTCGTCCTTGGGATACTTCTTCAGCCGCGCGACGATCTTGCGCGCTTCCTCGAACGGCCAGGCGTTCGAGTGCTCGGCCAGTTCGCGCAAGGATGCGGCGGTTTCAGCGACGGACATCACGGTCTCCGGCGCGGACAGTACCGCATGATCCCGAAAAGTGGGAACCGGTTTTCGGAAAAGATCATGCACATAATGTCCCGCGTTCACACGTCAAATTTGCAGGTCAGTACGGGCTGATCGGGAAATAGCGTAGCCACAGATCGGTAAAACGGCCTTTCTCCCACAGCTGGAACAGCGCCCAGTTGAACGCCTGCCGCAACACGTCATTGCCGCGGCGGACCGCGATGCCGACGCCCTCGCCGAAGAAGCGGCTCTCCATGTAAGGCCCGCCGCGGAATTCGCAGCAGCCGCCGGAGTCGGTGCCGTTGAGCCAGAACGCCAGCGAGATGCCGTCGCCGAACAGCAAATCGACGTCGCCCTTTTTCAGCGCAAAGCGGGCGGCGTCCTCGTTCGGATAGGGATGCAGCTCGGCTTCGGTGAACAAGGTCTTCAGATAGGCCTCGTGCGCGGTGCCGGCGATCACCGCGATCTTCTTGCCTTCGAGCGCCTCCGGGCGCACGTCGTCGCTGTTGAAGTCGCGGCGCGACACGAAGCGCGCCGGCGTGCGGTAATAGGGATCGCTGAAATCGACTTGGCGGCGCATCTCCGGCGTCTCGGCGATCGAGGCGATCACCGCGTCGCCGTTATTGCTGTTCAAGGAGGCGACCAACGTGTCGAACCGCCGCATCTGCACGGTGCAGGCGACCTTGATCTCCTCGCAGATCAGCCGCGCCAGATCGACGTTGAAGCCGGCGGGCGTGCCGTCCGGCCCGGCATAGTCGAACGGCGGATAATCGGTTTCGGTAAGGAAGCGGATGATGCTGATGCGCGAGAGGTCCGGCCGTTCCGGCCGCCGGCGCGGATCCCAGAAGCCGGGCACCGCCATCGGATTGTTGATGGTGTTCGCCGGCTCCACGGGCGCGGCCGGGTTCGTGGCCGGCGTTTGATTGGCCGGCTGCGCGTCGGCCGTGGCGATCATCGCCGCCAGCAGGGCGGCGACCGTGAGCCTACCGCCACCACGCGCGCATTGACCGCAAAATCGATTCATTCGCCGGCCTCGAGAAAGCATTCGCGGCGAACATAGCATCGCCATTGCGGCGGGCCAGCCTTAATCGCAGAGCGCAACGGCCTCAGACGCCGGTCAGGTGCTTCTCGATCTCGTGGATCGGCAGCTTGACGAGGTCCTTGTCCACCTCGGCGCGCACCGCGGCGCGCAGCGCGTGCGAATAGGCCGGACGGATCATGCCGAGCGCGCGCGGCGACGCGGCCAGGATGATTGACTTCGTCTTGCCGGCGGCGAGCGCGCCATCGAGATACTGGACTAGTTGCGCGAGAAAGGCTCGCTCGGCCTGGTCGTGCCAGTCGGTCTGCTCGACAGCGCTGCGACTGCCGTGACCGGCCGGACTAAAGGCCCGGCCCGGCGCATCGGCGCCGAGTTCATGGGTGGCCAAGTCCTTCTGCTCGAAGACTTTGATGGTCTTGAGGTTGGGAAACTTGGTGTCGCCGGCATTTTGCAGCACCAGCGCCTTGGCGCCGTCGCAGACCACAACCCATTCGTCACGGTGGATCAATAATTTGGACATGCGGACCTCCTGAACAATGTGTAAGGCTAGAATAATCGCGAATAGCGCGCCTTGTTCTGGATCAAACGCCTTGGCTCATTATTCCGTTGCGAAAGGCCGCGTCAATTCGTCCCGTCGAGCAGCCGGCGGGCGATGACCTGCGCCTGGATCTCGGCGGCGCCCTCGAAAATATTCAGGATGCGGGCGTCGCACAAGATGCGCGAAACCGGGAATTCCAGCGCGAAGCCGTTGCCGCCGTGGATCTGCACTGCATTGTCGGCGTTGGCCCAGGCGATGCGCGCGGCCAACAGCTTGGCCATGCCGGCTTCCAGATCGCAGCGGCGGCCGGAGTCCTTTTCGCGCGCCGCGAAATAAGTGAGCTGNCGCGCGGTCATGATTTCCGCCGCCATCATGGCGAGCTTGTCGGCGACGCGCGGGAAGCTCACGATCGGAACGCCGAANTGCACGCGGGCTTGCGCATAGNCGAGCGCCTGCTCCATCGCGGCTTGCGCGACGCCAATCGCCCTGGCAGCTGTCTGAATGCGCGCCGATTCGAAGGTCTGCATGAGCTGCTTGAAGCCCAGCCCCTCGACGCCGCCGAGCAGGTTTTCCGCTTTCACTTCGAAGCCATCGAAGGCGATCTCGTATTCCTTCATGCCGCGATAGCCGAGCACCTCAATCTCGGTGCCGCTCATACCCTTGGCGGGAAACGGAATCTTGTCATCGCCGCGCGGTTTCTCGGCCAGCAGCATGGACAAGCCGCGATGGCCGGTCTCCTTCGGATTGGTGCGCACCAAGAGCGTCATCAGGTCGGCGCGCACCGGATGGGTGATCCAGGTCTTGTTGCCGTAGACCTTGTAGACGTCGCCCTCGCGCACCGCGCGGGTCTTGATCGAGGCCAGATCAGAACCGGTGTTCGGCTCAGTGAACACGGCGGTCGGCAGCACCTCGCCGGAGGCGAGCTTCGGCAGCCATTTTTCTTTCTGCTCGGTCGTGCCGCTGCCAAGGATCAATTCGGCGGCGATCTCCGAACGCGTGCCGAGCGAGCCGACGCCGATATAGCCGCGCGACAGTTCCTCGGACACCACGCACATGGACTCCTTGCCGAGCCCCATGCCGCCGAACGCCTCGGGAATCGTGAGCCCGAACACGCCGAGCCCCGACATCTGCCCGATGATCTCGAGCGGGATGTAACTGTTGGTGCGGTGCCAGGTTTGCGCGTGGCCGATCACCTCGCTGTCGGCGAATTTGCGCATTTCCTCGCGGATCGATTCCAGCGTTTCGTCGAGGCCGCACATGCCGACCGTGGCGTTGTGGCTGGCGCGCATCAGCTCGATCACACGGGCGCGCCGCTCCACGGTATTGCCGCTGGCGATCAAGCCCTCGACATTTCGGTTGATGCGGGCCGCAACCTGCGCCGCTGAAAGTCCGAGATCGCTCGGCCGCACCAGCTCGCCCTGGCTCATCGGAATCCCGCCGACGATCTGGGCGAGATATTCGCCGAGCGCGACGCGCACGAGGTGTTCCTCGATCTCGCCGAGCGTGCCGGCGCCGACCATTCGTTCGGTATAGGCGGCGAGCTGGCGCACGGCCTCCACATAGGTGGCGAGCCAGGCCAGCCCATGGGTGGCGCGCTGCTCGCGATCGAACAGACGGCCGTCCGGCTTGCCTGCCACCACCACCCGCTCGCGCACCTTGGCCACGGCATCTGCCAGCAAGGCATCGAGTGCCGCGGTCGCCTCGCGGCTGAGTTCGACCAGTTCGTGTTCGGCGGTCGGGCGGGAGGCGGCGACGGGCATGGAATCCTCGGGTACAGGCGATGTCTGCGGTACCGGCTGCGACAAAGACACTACGCGTGCAGTGCACAAAAGCAAAGTGGGCTTGGAATTGGCGGGTTTCCGGCCTCTTTGCACGGCATCGCGTTACCAAATTCCTACAAAATTAACCATTTCACGCTTTGATCACGGGGATACCTCGGCACAGTGCCGCCGCCACCGGCGAGATCCGTACCGGCCCATGCGCTACATAAGTCTATCGCTTCCGTTCAGCCGGCTGGTCCGGCTGCTGACCTCATTTCGGTGCGCACCCGCATCATCGTGCTGGCGCTGATCCCGGTGCTCGGCTTCCTCGCCAACGGGCTCACTTATTTCTCTGGCGAAGGCGCCGTCGGCACCGCCTTTGAGACCGTCAAGCATTCCGCCGGGCTCGCCGACGCCAGCCGCTATTTCAAGAGCGCGATCGAGGCGATGCGAATCATCGTGAAAGATTTCAGCGCCAACCCCAGCAACAATCTGGTGGTGAGCTTCGACTAGGCGCATGCGCTCGCGCTGCAGAGCCTCGACGCCATCGCGGCCTCGATCGATCGCCGCCAAGCCGAAAATATCGCGGGCTTGCGCAAGGACGTCATAGCTTTGCGCGACACCTTCACCGAACTGGTGCGGGAGCAGAAGACCCTCGGCTTCGACGAGAACTCAGGGCTGCGCAACAATCTTCGCGAAGCCGGCAACGCGGTCGAGCGCATCATCAACGAGAATATGACATGGCTGGCCGAGGCGGATGCCGGAAAGTTGATGATGATGCTGCTGTCCATGCGGACCTACGAAGCCGAGTACCGGCTCAACCCACGCAAACTGATCAAGCAGCAATTTCTCGCCAGTTACAAGAAATTCAACGACACCTTCGCCCTGGTCGACGGTACGGCGGAGATGAAGGATTCGCTCGAGCATGAGGTGAATACCTATGCCGATACCTTCACGCAATGGATCGACCGGTTCGACCATGTGTATCCGCTGCACGCGGTGATCGACATCGACAGCCAGAGCATGCTGCCGCGTGCGGATGAAATCATCGAGCGGGCGCGTCAGACCGCGGAAGAGGCGTCATCGGGGCTGACCGCATCGCAAGCCCATACGCGCACCGGGATAATCGTGGTCGGCATCGCCATGGTCGCGTTCGGCCTTGGTTTCAGCTGGCTGATCGGACGCAGCATCACGCAGCCGCTTCATGGCCTGGCCGGCGTGATGCAGCAACTCGCCGCCGGCGACACCAGCGCCCGCATTCCCGCCACTAACGCACGCGATGAGATTGGCGAGATGGCGCGCACGGTGATCGTGTTCCGCGACAACATGATCGAGCGGGAAAAGCTCGCCGCCATCCAGACCGATGCGGGCCGCGCGCAGGCGCAGCGCAACGACACGATTGCGCTCACCATCACGCAATTTAAGCATTCGGTCGAAAGCGCGCTGAGCAAGCTGCGCGGGGCGTCCATGAAGCTCGAAATGAGCTCGAGCGATCTCAACAAGGCCGCCGATACCATGTCGGCCGATGCGCGCACCGCCGAGCAACGCGTCGCCGCCGCATCCGACAATGTGACGACGGCTGCCGGTTCGGTCGAGGAGTTGGCGGCCTCGATCGGCGAGATCGCCTCGCAGGCCGCGAAATCCACCGACGTAGCGGGGCGCGCGGTATCGGAAGCCCAGCGCACCGTCACCACCATGTCGGAACTCGGCAACGCCGCCACCCGCATCGGCGAGGTGGTGGGACTGATCCAGGCGATCGCCGGGCAGACCAACCTGCTCGCGCTCAACGCCACCATCGAGGCGGCCCGCGCCGGGGCATCCGGCAAGGGTTTCGCGGTAGTCGCCTCGGAAGTGAAATCGCTGGCCGGACAGACCGCGAAAGCGACCGAGGAGATCGCCGAGCAGATCGGCTCGATCCAATCGGCCGCCGCCGACGCGGCGCGCGCGATCGAACAGGTCAACGCCATCATCCGTGAAATGTCGGCGATCGCCACCATGGTGGCGGCCACCGTCGATCAGCAGAACTCCGCGGTGGCCTCGATCGCGGAGGGCGTCAGCCGCGCCTCCGGCGAGGCGCGCAGCGGAGCCGAGGCGATGAGCAAGGTCGCCGGCGTCACCACCGATGCCCGCTCGACCGCCTCCGACGTCAAGGACCTCGCCGATGCGGTCGCGGTCGAGGCGGAAAACCTGGAAGCGGAAGTGCGGCAATTCCTTACCAACGTGCAGGCGGCGTAGGCTCTTTCCGCTCATTCCCGCGCAAGCGGGAATCCAGCTAAGATAGCCCCGATCTGGGTCCCCGCTTCCGCGGGGACGAGCGGGTTTTGAGGCACGCATTTGCGCATTTTCATATTGGCAATGCGGATCGTGGCCGACGCGTTCCGGCATTTTCTCGCCGACGACGGTTGGGCGATTGCGAGCCATATCGCGCTATCCAGCTTGATGGCGCTGTTTCCGTTTCTGATCGTGGTCACCGCGCTGGCCGGCTTTTTCTTCGGTTCGAAAGAACTCGCCGACGAGGCCGCGCGCATTCTGCTGGAAGCCTGGCCCAAGGCCGTCGCCGGCCCGATTGCGCTCGACGTCACCAGCGTGCTGACCGATACCCGCGGCGACGTTCTTACATTCGGTATTCTATTCGCGCTTTACTTTGCGTCGAGCGGCGTCGAAAGCCTGCGCGTCGGGCTCAACCGCGCTTATGACGCGGTTGAACCGCGCTCATGGTGGCTGCTGCGGCTGGAGTCGGTCGGCTATGTGCTGGTGGGCGCCGTCGCGATCTTGGCGTTCTCGTTCCTGGTGGTGCTGGCGCCGGTGATTTGGGACAAGCTGCTGCGCTATGTGCCGACGCTGGAACCGTTCAGCGAACTCATCACCTTCGCGCGCTACGCGGTGGCGGCGTTCGTGCTCGTTATCTCGCTGATGATCGTGCATCTTTGGCTGCCGGCCGGACGGCGCGGCTTCATCGAGATTGCGCCCGGCATTATCGCGACGATAATGCTTTGGCTGATTAGCGGCGCCATTTTTGGCCGCTACCTCGCCTATTACACGTTCGCTTACGTGTCGATGTACGCAGGCCTGGCCTCGGCGATGATCGCGCTGGTGTTTCTTTATGTCTGCGCGTCGATCTTCATTTATGGCGGCGAATTGAATTCGGTCATCGCGCAGCTGCGCACGAAAG
>JGI20177J14857_1000264_pt1 | contig 16103 bp, 17 predicted proteins | sample NGESurdeep072012_6_FD_14857 | JGI IMG/M metagenome (IMG submission 14857) | reverse complement strand
GCCAGGTGATCTTCACCTGGCGTCCCCTGCCGGCGTAGCTACGCGGGCGGGGAAGGAAATTTTCGCAGGACTATCGGCTCAGAAGCGGATTCACTGAAAACAGCGGATTCACTGGCGTAGCTAACGTCGCGGGCAGGAAGGGAAATTTTTCGCCCGACTATCGGCTCAAAAGCGGATTCACCGACGCGGCTACGTCGCGGGCAGAAGGGAAATTTTTCGCCCGACTATCGGCTCAAAAGTGGATTCACCGAAAATAGCGGATTCACTGAAAACAGCGGATTCACTGAAAAGAGTTACATCGCGGAGGCGCGACGGCGGCGCTGTTCCTTACGGCGGCGGCGCTGGGCCTCGGAACGCTTGCGCTTGCGGCGGACGCTGGGCTTCTCGTAAAAAGCCCGCTTCTTCATCTCCTTGAATACACCCTCCTTGGCCAGCTTGCGTTTGAGTACTCGCATCGCCTGATCAAGAGAGCCTTCGACCCGAATTTCCATAGTCCTCCGTCCGTCCGGTGATTAGCCCACTGAGCTTAGGTCGGCCCTTGATCAGAGTCAACCAGCGGCAGGGCTGAGCCCTGCACCCAGTATTAAGGCCGCCCGCCGTTGGCTGGCGCGGCCCCTGCAAACGGGTCTTAATACTGGCCAGCCGTGCCAACGGCCAGGGGTGACCCCTGCACCCAGTATTAAGAGGAGCTTCGAGATGGATTTGGGTTTGACGGGAAAAGTCGCGATGGTGACGGGCGCCAGCCGCGGGTTGGGCCGCGCGATGGCTCACGCGCTCGCCGACGAGGGGATGTGCGTCAGCGTATGCGCGCGAACCCAGCGGACGCTGACCGATGCAGTCGCCGCGCTGACGCAGACCGGGTCGGCGCCGAGGCCTGCGATGGGGTTGGTTGGCGACGTGACGAAGCCCGACGATGCGCAAAGGTGGGTCGACGAGACGCTGAAAAAATTCGGCGGAATCGACGTACTCGTCAACAATGCCGGCGCGGCGCGGCCGGGGGCGCTCGCGGAACTCCCCGAGTCGGCGTGGCAGGAGCAATTCGATCTGAACCTGTTCGCGCCGGTGCGGCTGGCGCGCCTGTGCGCCCCGCACATGGAAAAGCGCGGCGGCGGTTCGATCATCAATATCGGTTCGATCTACGGGCGCGAGTCGGGCGGCCCGCTCACCTACAACGCGTCGAAAGCGGCGCTGCATTCGTTCACCAAGATGCTCGCGCGCGAGTACGCGCCGAAAAATATCCGCGTCAACGCGATCGCACCCGGCTCGATACTCACCGCCGGCGGAAACTGGGAGCGGCGCTTTCGCGACGATCCAGCCTTCGAGAAGGATTTCATCAGCCATGAGATGCCGGCCGGGCGCCTGGGCCGTCCCGAGGAAGTCGCGTACGCGGTCGTGATGCTCGCGTCGCCGCGCGCGAGCTGGATTATGGGCGCCAGTATCCCGGTGGACGGCGCGCAGGGACGATCGATCCTCTGATGATGCGGCGGCGCCTTTTCTTCCGATTCTGCCTCCCGATTGTCGCGGCGCTTATCCTCGCGGGATGCAGCGCGCCGCTGCCGAGCACCGAACTTCCGCCGGCACGGTTCGTCTCGGCAGCGCCGGAGTTTCCCGGCTTTCACGACTACCGCGGAATCATCGACCTGCCGATCAAAACGTCGGGGATGGATCAATCGGAAATCGCGGAGCTGGCCAAGGCTGCGCAAATCGATTTTATTTTTCTTGCCGATCGCGTCCAACCCGGTAAAAGCGAAAGCGGCTTCGGACTGGCTGGATTCTCCAACGAGATTCTTTTCATTCCGGGCGGAGCGTTCGAAGTCGGCGGCAGCGAGATAATCGGCGTGAACATCCACGAACCGATCAAACCCAACCTCGCGCCCATCGATTTGATTTCGGCGATTCACGACCAGGGCGGACTGGCGATTGCGGCCGACCCGGCGAAGTTTGCGTCGTCGGCAGACTACGCACTGGCGGACGCGATGGAAGTTTACAGCCAGCGCTCGGCCTGGACGGCGCAAAATCCCACCGCGCTCTACTTTCGCGCGATTTTTCTCGGCACCGATCATTTCCTGTCCGGGCTGGACCTTCGCCCCGATGCGAACCTCGCGCTTTACGACCGGATGACGGCCGGCGCGCGGGTCTCGATGCTCGCGGGAACGGGCGCGCCCGACAACATGGACGTGCTCGGCGCGAAGGTCGGCACGATGCCGCAACTTTTTCTGTTCTGCACCACCCATCTGATTGCGCGCGAGCGCGATTCGGCGCCGATCCTCGAGGCGCTCCGGCTCGGACATTCGTACGCGAGCTTCGACTATCTCGGCTACGTCGGCGCGTTCGCGTTCTTCGCACACGTGGGAGACACGATCGCGATGATGGGCGATGAAGTGCGCCTGGCGCCGGGACTGGCGCTCAAGACCGAGCTGCCCGCGGCGGCGGATCGAATCGCGATGTATCAGAACGGGGTCGAAGTGGCGTCGGCCGAGAACGCATCGACGCTCGAATACGCGCCGAAGTCGCCGGGCGCGTACCGAATCGAGGCCTATCGCAGCGGCAAGCTGTGGATCCTGTCGAATCCGGTGTACGTGCGGCAGGGGTGAGCAGGGCTGAGCCCTGCACCCACCGTTAAGGCCGCGCGCGTCATCTCGCCGTAACCCAAGCATCGCGCGCCAAATCCTTGCCCTAGCACCAGATAGCCGAACTGGTTGCCTCGAAATCATCGCGAGACCCCAGTGCTGCAAACACTGCGTACCCGCCGCAGCGGCAAACACTGCGCTGCCGTCGCAACGGCTGAACTATTCAGCCTGCCCGCGCCGACCCTTGCGTGCTATGCGATCCGCTATGGACATCAGTCACGATACTCTCCCCTCCCGGCGCACCCCCATCGTCGCAGACATGACTCCGCATCGCACAATGTCCCGTTCCGAAAAAAAATTTGACGGAACGAAGCTAGCCTTGGTGGCATATCCGTCACAGAACCACAACGGATGGGCACTGCTGCACTTTGCTAGAATTTCTCCGAAGCGATGGTAAATCGACGCAAAATGATACGCAAGCCGCTTGCGGTTGACCCCAACAGGGGGTAGGGGTTGACGTTGGTTGACACCTGTCAACCAGACTGGACAAAGGTCAACCCCGAAGAGTACAAATTGATAGGTACAAGTGAACGACCGGGGTTGGTCGAGAGAAACATAAACGGAGACGGCGGGATTCGAACCCGCGAACCTAATGGGAGCGACCCCTGAAAAGACTCGCCCTGTTTCGGTTTGGGGATTTACAGTCCCTCGCATTCATCCACTCTGCCACGTCTCCACGAGAAGCAGCGGCGAGGTCGTTGCAATGGGTTTGTCCCGGCCTAGGGTATTCTCCACCGTGAATGGAGAGCATCAGCCGGACCCCGAACACTCGCCGCTGCTATCTCAATTCCTCAAGATACGCGCGCCGAAATTCGGCAACAAGGGGACTGTGCGTGCTGAATCCACACTCGCCTGTTGATTTTAAGCCCCAAACTGGTACAGGCGATTCAGTCTGCCAGAGCAGCGATCTCTTTCATCGACCAGAGGTGATCACTGACTCCGGCTTCCATCGCGGGTGAGCATCGGACGGTCTGGCAGATGCGCGCGAAGTTGTAATGCATGAAATGCAGGGCGACTGCGTGCTTGTGATTCGCTAGTTTCTTGCTGTGCGCGTTGGTCAATCGCGCGAAGCGTTTAATATGCGTTCGCATCGTAAGGTTCTGGCGTTCGACGTAGGACGTATTGATATGGTCGCGATCTGGATTGCCGCGAATGATTCTGCTCTCCGCGCTCAAGCAGATTGACGGACTGTAATTTCTCTCGCCCATCGGATCAGAGCCATACATTTTAACAAGCATCGCGTAATCGATCTGGTGCGGAAAGGCCGCGTTGACGGCATCCAGATAGCAGTGAAAACCATCGGTCGTTAGCTGAATGGGATTTGCAAGGCGGCTCGCCACATCGCGCATGAACGTCATCGCGGAACGGGCATCGCGATTGCCGACGTGCCAGCACGGTACGAGTTTGGTATCGGCGTCGATTGCAGTCCACGTCCACACGTCGCCTACGTTCTCCGGTCGGTCGGATTTCAGACGCGCTTGCTTTTCCTTCATCCCGACGAAACTCCAAATTTCGTCGCACTGGATGCGTCGGCAGTTGAGATCGCGCAAGTGCTGATCCTGATACTGCTGGCAGGCTTCACCAACGTCGGCCAACAGCTTGAGAACCGTATGCACAGAGACGCCCGTTATGCGCGTGATCGGATTGATGCCAGTGCACTCGACAAGCAAAGAGACGATCTGCGCGCGCCGTTCTAGGCTCAACTTGTTCATACTGCATAATATACTTAGCGGTATGTATTGTGTCAAGCGGGTTGTTGGTGCCGTTCGCTTCGTGTATTGTGCCAACAACGGGGTGTGCTAATGCCGCTGACGCGAGAAGATTGGTTGCTGTCATTTTTAGCCTTGCCTGAAGGGCATTACAGAGCCGATCAGCTGCGCACCACAAAAGGTATGTTTTTGTTCTCGCAGAAGTGCCCTAACGCGAAATCCTACGAGTTTGAGCCTTATGACTATGGCCCCTTTTCGCGAGGTTTGTATTCCGATCTTGATAGGTTCGTCTATGAAGGTGTTATCCGTAAAATACCAATGTCAGGCTCGCGCAATGTTTTTGAATTGACTAGCAGGGGTGCCGAGATAGCCAAACTGTTACTTCGCGATGCGCCTGACGATGAACTCACTTGCTTGCGAGAAATCAAGAAGCAGGTGACTTCGCTAAATTTCAGCGAACTTCTTAGTTGGATATACGGCGAGTACCCACAATACGCAGTCAATAGCAAAGCTCGCGTATGACTCTCATCATGGCTTTGGCGTGTTCCGACGGCCTTATCCTCGCCTCGGACAGCCAATCAACCATCGGTACGGCTGGGCAAGAAGTTAAAGCACGAGTCCACAAGCTCGTTGTGCCATGGAATAACTTGGCATTCGGCGGTTCTGGCACTGGCGGAATCATTCAAGAAGCAACACGCGCGCTCGAACAGGGCCACAATCATCGCAGTTCGTTCGCAGCAAACGGCAGGGAAGCGCAGAAGAAAATCGCGGCGACGGTCGCCGCGACCCTAAGGCCACTCTTCCAAAACCAAATGATTCAAATTCCTGGCGTACCGTTCCCGCAAACATCGCTCTTATTTGCTGGCTATTGTGCCGACGGTCCCGTCATTTTCGAATTACACCCGAATCTGATGACCACCGATCACATGACAAACTTTGGCTATGCAGCTATCGGCAGCGGCGAAATCTTTCCTTATTTCGCCTTGGCGAGCTTGGCTCATTTTGAGGTGCGCAAACGGTCGCTCGCTGAAGCGAAATTGATTGCTTACCGCATTATTGATGATGCAATCCGAGTTGCTGCTCACGGTTTGGGACCGCCAATTGAAATGGTAGAAATAGTTAAGCCCGCTAAGGCAGGCGATGCTGGTAAGGCGCGCTTACTTGACGAAGCCGAGGTTCAAGCTATCGGAGAACAAGTGGTCGCGTGGAAAGAACTAGAGCGTGAAACGCTGACTAAACTAATGATGCCTGGACCGCAACCTCCAGAAAAACCAACGGAGCCACAAAAAGCGCCGGAGCCAGAGAAAGAGAATTAAGACTCGCGATGCTTCTTCCATCGTGCGTTGACTGCTTTGCGTGCAATCTCTGAGCGGCGTGCTTTCGGAAGTTTAGTTCGGCGCGCCTTGCCGCCCAGCTTGCCGAGCGCGACAGCGGCAGGATTCTTTGCTGGCGGTTCCGGCTCTGGCTCGACGGACTGACCAGTTGCGAGCTTGACGATCTCTCCGGCCAACAGGTTCGTATCGCGCGGCATCCGCTTTCGTCTGATCATGGTGCGAGTATGCCACGATGACGCTCGTATTTAAAACGCGCTCGGATTCAAAGTGCAGCAGTACCCAACGGATGGTAGAAATTGCATCTTTCCCGCCCAACCTACCCGGCAAGCAAACGTCAGGATTCGGGATTCTCCAATCTAGAATGACACGGAAGAAGTGATGTTGCGGATCGGAAACCTACGCCACCTTCGGGTTGCGCTTGGCGTTGACGAAGCGCAGTTCGACCCGTTTGTCCAGCGCATCTGCCACCCGTCGGAGCATCGCCAGTGAATGCCCCTGGTAGTCAGCGTCTTCGAGTCTGCAGATCACCGAGGTGGTGGTGCCGACCAGTTTGGCGAGTTGTTGTTGGGTGAGGCCTGCGCGTTTGCGAAGCGCGTAAATCTTGCGTGCAACCGTATCGTTGGCCTCGGCTTCCGCCAGTTCGGCTATACGCTGGGGATGCCCTTCGTAGTGCCGCCGATGAATGATCTCGATCGCGTCGGTGGTCGGCTTGCGCTTCTTTTCGATTTTCACAGATTATCATTCCTCGAACGTGTGGAGCTTGGGCGCCTGTTCGTATCTTCGCTTTCGCGCCAGCGCCGCGTCGATAGCGTCGCCGGGAACTCGATCCTCTTTGGTCAGGCCATGCGCGAGGATTGCCGCGACTCTGCCGTGAAAGAAATAGAGAATTCTATAGTTGATGTGCTGCAAGCCGACTCGTAATTCGTATATGCCGTCGCGGAGAAGATCGGCTTCCGGCCGGCGCAGCTCGTGCCCCAATTCTGAGAGCCTTTGAATTCTGACTCTGCACTTGTCCTGCGCCTTGGCCGGCAGTCCGTCGAACCAGACCAGAACCGGCACCGTGCCGTCAGCTTCGCGGTAAAAGACTACCTGGGTCTTGGGCACGTTGTTTTTCTCTTAGCAAATTTCGCAAAATTGCGAAAGGGCACCAAGCGCGCTTCCGAAGAATCCCCTGTCGTGAGGCGGCGGTCGGCGTCATTGATACAGGGCTTTCACGCTATCGAGCACATGAGCGAATGGCCGGTGGCGGAATCGACGCGCACGTTGACGGTATCGCCCGCGGCGACTCGCTTGACGCCCGCGACGGTGTTGGCGGCGAAGATTGCCGTCTTGAACTGCGGCGTCTTGCCCGCCATCATGCCGCCGCCTCGGCGCGCCGGTCCTTCGACCAGCACGGGAAACTCGCGGCCGACCATCGCGCGATTGCGTGCCAGCGACATCTCTTCCTGGAGTGCGATCAGGGCGATGAGCCGGCGGCCCTTTTCTTCCTCGCCGACAGAATCGCCGAGCCGCAACGCGCGGGTATGCTCGCGCACCGAATATTTGAACATGAAGGCGGAGTCGTAGCCGACCGCGCGCATGATCGCCGTCGTTGCCTCGAAGTCCGACTCCTCCTCGCCGTGAAAGCCGACGATGATGTCCGTCGAAAGCGCGACTCCGGGAATTGCCGCGCGCACGCGCGCAACCAGATCGAGATATTCCGCAACCGTGTAGCCGCGTTCCATCGCGGCCAGAACCCTGTCTGATCCCGACTGGATCGGCAGATGCAGATGGGGCTGGACTTTCGGCTCCGTCGCCATCGCCTCGATGACCGACTCACTCATGTCGGCCGGATGCGGCGACATGAAGCGAATCCGCTCGATCCCGCCGATTGACGCGATCATCTTGAGCAGCGCGCTGAAGCCGGTGTCTCCGAAGCGGTAAGCGTTGACGGTTTGTCCGAGCAGGACGACCTCTTTCACGCCGCGTCCGGCGAGTTCGCCAATCTCGCGCATCAGATCGGACGGCGGAATCGAGCGCTCGCGGCCGCGCACGTACGGCACTACGCAGAACGCGCAGAACTTGTCGCATCCGCGCATCGCAGTCACGTAGGCGCGAACGCCGCCGCCGTAGTCGGGAGTGATATCGGCGTAAGTCTCGGCGCGATCGAGGCGGACGTCGATCGAAGCGTTGTAGTTGTCGCCGGCGCCGCCGAGCATCTCGGGCAGGCGGCGATAACTGTCGGGTCCCGCGACCACGTCGAGGAAGGCGGCCTTTTCCATGATCGCGACGCGGTTGTGCTGCGCCATGCATCCGAGCAGCCCGAGCTTCACCTCCGGCCGCGATTGCTTCAGCCGCGCAAGCTCGCGGAGCCTGTGCATCACCTTCTCTTCGGCATGCTCGCGAATGGCGCAGGTGTTGAGCAGGACTACGTCGGCATCTTCGGCACGATCGGCGCTGACGTAACCGGCGCGACGCAAGACGGCGCTGACGGTTTGCGAATCGGCGACATTCATCTGGCATCCGTAGGTTTCCAGATAAACCCGCGGACGGGCGGGATTTGCGGCGTTATCGCGCATAAGACGAGAAGAAATCTTAGGCCACGCCGCCAGCATAAAGGAAGAATCACCTGCGCGGTGGGCGGCAGGGGCTGCGGCCCCTGCACCCGCAGTGATAAGACGCGAAAATCTGCGCAGCGCATCTTTTCGCGACTATGCGATGGCAGGGTGCGGGGGGTCACCCCCTGCTCGGCGTCTCGATCGTCTCCCCGCACGTGGAACCGCAATCGGGGCATACGTACAGGTACTTGTCGCCTTGGGGTAGCACCAGCAGCAGGCGCTTGCGCACCTTCACTGCCCGCTTGCATTGCGGACACGCCAGCAGCGTGGCTTCCATCCGCTCGAACGACGGCTTTCGCTGCTCTCGCATGGGCGCAAACTTAAACGGCGCGACGATTCCCGGCAAGCCTCGCCACGGCCGTTGGCGGTGGCATGAAGGAAGAATCACCTGCGCGGTGGGCTGCAGGGGCTGCGGCCCCTGCACCCGCAGTGAAAAGACGCGAAAATCTGCGCAGCGCATCTTTTCGCGACTATGCGATGGGCCGTTGGCACGGCTGGCCAGTGTTAAGGCCGAGCTCCGTTGTCGCGCGCGGCCCCTGCCAACGGGTTAATACTGCGCTGCCGTCGCCACGGCCGGCTAGCCCATGGTGTGCACGGATGCGGGCTCGATCACGTACGTCACGCGCTTCTCGCCCGGCTGCCGGAACGGATACTTGTCCTGTCCCAGGTACTTCTTGGCGAGGCTGTCGATATGCGCGTCGGCGCCATTCTCGGTTTCGCTCACCACCGGTCCGCGTATTCCGATGTAACGAAATGGATTGTCCGGATCGACGATGGCTATGGCGACCTTCGCGCCGACCTTCATATTGCGCGCCTTTACCCGTCCGCGCGCCGTGTTGATGCGGATTTTTCCGTTGGTGTAGTCGAACCATACGGGGGTCACCTGCGGCGACCCGTCGGGCATCACGGTTGCGATATTGGCAAGCGGCTTCTTGGTGATGAGGAGGTCAAGAAAATTCTCGGGGATCGTTTTCGATGCCATCGGCGGCGCTCCTTGAATGACGGGTCTCGGTCCAGATTAGTCGATCGCTCGGCTGAGGCAACCGTCGCGATGAGGTGGGCGGGACGCCAATCAGCCACAAGATGCCGGATAAATTTGACAGCTTCATTTGCGTGGGCTAATAGCCAAGCTTAAGCTCAAACCTTGGAATGCGGCGCGGGGGATTGCCCGATTGCGCCCAAGGAGTATTTTGCCATGGCGCTGTTCAGCAAAGAGCCGGAAAAGAATCCGAAAATTCAACCAACCATGGCACCGCACGCTTCGTCGACGTCGCCTGCGCCTGCTGCATCGACTTTCTCCCCGACGTCCACGATGGCTCCGCGAGCCAGCGGGCCTGCTGCGTCCGAGGGGCGCGCGTATCTCGATCGTGGATCGAAAATCGTCGGCAAAATCTCGTTCGAGGGCCCCGCGCGAATCGACGGCGAGGTCGATGGCGAGATCAATGCGAAGGACAGCCTGATGATCGGCGAGTCTGCGGTGGTGACCGCGCAGATCCGCGCCGCCTCGGTCTCGGTGGCGGGCAAGGTCAGCGGCGATATCGTCGCGACCCAGCGAATCGAAATCCGTCCTTCGGCGAAGGTGAGCGGAAACATCACGGCGCCCGTGCTTTCGGTTCAGGAGGGCGCGCAGTTCGAGGGCCATTGCTCGATGCAGCCCGAGGGTATCCGCGAAGATCGCAAAGTTACAGTATTCCCCAAGGAGGAGCGCGTGGCGCAGGCCGCCGGAGGGCTGAAGCAGGCCTGAATTGCCCCGGCTGGTTCAGATAGTCCGCGCTCCCCAAGTTCCGATGATGGAGAGAATCTCGAAAATCCCCGCAGGGGAGACGCCGTAACATGCATATCCCGCCGAATTGGGGGACGTTCTTTGCCCTGATTGTTTCGTTGCTGGTTTTCTGGTTTATATTCAGCCGATTATTTTTTCGCCCTTTCTTGAACCTGCTCTCCGAACGTGAGCGCAAATTCAAGGAGTTGAACGATAACACCGAGCGACTGATCAAGGAGGCTCGCGCACCCCCCCCCAGAGGAATGCGATGCGCGGCTCGCCGCGGTCCGGCAGGGCGCAATCGCGCGGCGCGAGACCGAGCGCCGCAAGGCGGAATCCGAAGCCGCGCAAATGATGGAAGCGGCCAAGGCTGAGGCGCGGGAGGTGCTCGAGCAGGCGCGGGTCAAAATAGAAACAGAGATCAAGGCGGCCGAGCGAGAACTCGAGCAGATGGGACACAGCCTTGCGGGCGAGCTCGCCGAACGCGTGCTGGGCCGCCCGCTCGGCGGTGGCGCGGCGGCGGGCAAGAGCAACTAAGCGCGACTGATTTAACACCCGATGAAGAAGTGGATCACATCGGCGGCGATTTTCGCTGCCGCTTTTTTTCCGGATGCCGCCTTTGCCGCCGAGGATGCGGGCGCGGAGCACGGCTCATGGCTGTTGCTGGCCTTCTTCGCGATCAATTTCATCCTGTTTGTGGGGGTGCTGGTCTATTTCGGCGGTCCTCCGGCGCGGAAGTTCTTTGCCGATCGCGCCGTCACGATTCGCACCGGCCTGTCGCGCGCGGCAAGCGCATTCGCCGAAGCTGAGGAGTTGGCCAACAAGGCGGCGGCGCGGATGGCCGCGCTCGCGGCGGAACTAAAGAAGCTCGCGGACGAACTGGAACGGGAAACTGCCTTCCAGGTCGGCAAGGTCGCCGAGCTGGCGAAATCGACGGCCGAGCGAATCCATCGCGACACCGCGGTGAGCAGTTCCGCGCTGTCAGAAGCGGCGCGCCGGCGCGTGCGCGCGCAGCTTGCCGAATCCGCCGTGACACTGGCGCGCGATCTGATCGGGCGCAATTTTCAACCCAGCGACCAGGGCCGGCTCATCGACGGCTTTATGGACGAGCTTGCCCCGGGGGACAGGCAATGAAAGGTTCGCGAGTCGCCAAGCGCTACGCGCGCGCCCTGCTCGATCTGGCAGACAAGGGGGTCGAGGAAAAGTGGGGCGTCGAGCTCGAGCGGCTGGCCGCGATGGTCGAGTCGCCCGAGCTCCTCGAGCGCCTCGCGTCGCCGGAGCTTGCGGAGCAATCGCGGCAGGAGGCGATGGCGAAAATTGCCGAGCGCCTCGATCTCAGCATTCCGCTGCGCTCGTTTGCGGTGGTGGTCGCGCGCCACGGGCGGATTCGCGAGCTCGGCGCGATAGCAGAGGCGTATGGCGACTTGCTCGATCGGGCGATGGGCCGTGAGCGCGCGACGCTGACCTTTGCGATTCAACCGTCGGACGCCGAAGTTGCGCGGATGGTGGGCGGACTCGAAAAGATCGCGGCGCTGAAAATTATTCCAACTGTGAAAATCGACCCCGCGCTTCTCGGCGGCGTGAGCGCGGAATTGGGCGGAAAAATCTACGACGGCAGCCTTGCAACTCGCCTCGCGGAGGCAAAGCGCCGGCTTGCAGGCTAGCCGGGAACAAACGACATCATTATGGCGGAAATCAGACCATCGGAAATCAGCGAAATCCTCAAAAACGAAATCAAGGGTTTTGAGGGCAACATCTCGGTGCGCGAAACCGGCCGCGTCCTCTCCTGCGGCGACGGTATCGCCCGAATCTACGGACTGCAGAACGCCGCGCTCGGCGAGCTGCTCGAATTTCCGCATCAGACGTTCGGGATGGTGATGAACCTCGAGGAGGACAACGTCGGCGCCGTGCTGTTCGGCGATCCCCAGGACATCCAGGAAGGCGACGAGGTCAAGCGCACCGGCAGAATCGCCGAAGTGCCCGTCGGCGAGGGCCTGCTCGGCCGCGTCGTCAACGCGCTCGGACAGCCGATCGACGACAAGGGGCCGATCAAGTCGTCCGAGACGCGGCGTATCGAAATCAAGGCGCCCGGCATCATCCGCCGCCAGCCCGTCAAGGAGCCGCTGCAGACCGGCATCAAGGCTATCGACACGATGCTGGTGATCGGACGCGGACAGCGCGAACTGATAATCGGCGATCGCCAGACCGGCAAGACCGCAATCGCGATCGATACGATCATCAACCAGCGCGGCCAGAACGTGCATTGCTTTTACGTGGCGATTGGGCAGAAGCGCTCGACCGTTGCGCAAGTTGTCCAGCGGCTCACAAGCTCCGGCGCGATGGAGTTCACCACCGTTATCGCCGCGACCGCGTCCGAGGCCGCCCCGCTGCAGTTCATCGCGCCCTACAGTGGCTGCACGATGGGCGAATACTTTCGCGACACCGGCAAGCATGCGCTGCTGGTGTACGACGATTTGAGCAAGCATGCGCAGGCCTATCGCCAGTTGTCGCTGCTGCTGCGCCGCCCGCCCGGGCGCGAGGCTTACCCCGGCGACGTCTTCTATCTGCATTCGCGATTGCTCGAGCGCGCCGCCAAGATGAGCGACGAGATGGGCGGCGGCTCGCTCACCGCGCTGCCCGTGATCGAGACCCAGGAAGGCGACGTGTCGGCGTACATTCCGACCAACGTCATCTCGATCACCGACGGCCAGATAATTCTCGACAAAGATCTCTTCAACTCGAACGTGCGTCCCGCGGTCAACGTCGGGCTGTCGGTGTCGCGCGTTGGATTCTCGGCCGCGGTCAAAGCGATCAAGCAGGTAGCAGGCACGCTCAAGCTCGACCTCGCGCAGTACCGGGAGATGGCGGCGTTCGCGCAGTTCGGATCCGACCTCGACGCGTCGTCGCAGCGCCTGCTCGCCCGCGGCGCGCGGCTGACCGAGATGCTCAAGCAGAATCAGTACAGTCCGCTGCCGATGGAGAAAGAGGTGCTGATCATTTTCGCCGCCAGAGAGGGCTACTTCGACAAGCTCTCGGTCGAGCAGATTCGGCCGTTCGAGATGGGACTCTACACCAACTTCGACTCGAGCCACGCCGACTTGCTCGGCGAAATCCGCGACCAAAAACAGATTTCCGACGAGCTGACGAAAAAACTCAAGGCCGGACTCGACGCCTACGAACAATCGTTCCTGGCCGAAAACAAAACGGCCGCGCCGGAGCCGGCGTAGCCGCGATAGCGCTCGACGATGGCATCACTCAAGGCAATCCGGCGCCGGATCTCGTCGGCAAAATCGACGCAGCAGATCACGCGCGCGCTGAAACTGGTCTCGGCCGCGCGGCTAAGGCGCGCGCAGGAAGCACTCACCAACTCACTGCCGTACAGCGAAGCGCTGGCGCGAGTCGCGGATTCCCTGCTCACCTCGGAAGGAATCTCGGTCAGCCCGGTCGAGGGTGCGCAAAAGAGATCGATGCTGGTGGTGGTCGCGTCGGATCGCGGGCTGGCCGGCGGCTACAACTCGTACCTGCTCCGTGCGGCGGAAGCGACGCGACGCGAAATCCGCGGCGCCGGACTCGAGATCGAGCTGTTCGCGGTCGGCAAGAAAGCCGTCGATCATTTCAAGCGCTCCGGGGTGCCGGTTGCGCTGTCGCGAGTCGATAATTTGCCGCGCCTGGCCACGATCGCTCTCGCGCGCGATATCGCCGCCAGGATGCTCGCCGACTACAGCTCCGGCGCGATCGACGAGGCCGGCATCGTCTATACTCATTTCCAATCCGCCATCACGCAGAAGCCGGTTTACGAGCGCCTGCTGCCGGTCAAGCCGCCTGGCGACGCGGGTATCAAGGACGGCGCGAGCGTTGACGCCGCGACATCGAAATCCGACGCACCCAAAATCGACTATCTCGTCGAGCCGTCGCGCGCCGAACTGGCGCCGGTCGTGCTGCGCGGATATCTCGAAGCCGCCGTTTATCACGCGCTGCTCGAGGCTGAGGCCAGCGAGCAGGGTGCGCGGATGACCGCGATGGACAGTGCGACCAACAATGCCAGCGACATGATCTCGTCGCTCACGCTCGAGATGAATCGCGCCCGCCAGGCCCAGATAACGCGCGAGCTGATGGACATAGTCGGCGGCGCAGAGGCGTTGCGCTGAAAGAGTGAAAAAGTGAAAAAGTGAAAAAGCGCAAGGCAGAAATCGAAATCACACGGGGATATCACCGTTTATGAGTCAGACCGCTCCAGGGCGAATCAATCAGGTGCTCGGCAACGTCGTTGACATCGAGTTCGGCCCCGGCACGCTGCCGCCGATTTTCTCGGCGCTGCGCGTCAGCAATCCGTCGATCAGCGACGTGGCCGGCAACCTCGTGCTCGAAGTGCAGCAGCATCTCGGCGAAAACACCGTGCGATGCATCGCGATGGACTCGACCGACGGGCTGGTCCGCGGGATGGAAGCCGCCAACACCGGCGCGCCAATCTTGGTGCCGGTCGGGCCGGGCACGCTCGGCCGCATCATGAACGTGACCGGAAATCCGATCGATGAGCGCGGACCAATTCAGGGCAAGTCGCTGATGCCGATTCATCGCAACGCACCGTCGTTCGCCGACCAGGCGGTCGAGGCCGAAATCCTCGAGACCGGCATCAAGGTCATCGACCTGATTTGCCCGTTCGCACGCGGCGGGAAGATCGGTCTGTTCGGCGGAGCCGGCGTCGGCAAGACCGTCACCATCCTCGAACTCATCAACAACGTCGCCAAGCAGCACGGCGGCGTGTCGGTGTTTGCCGGCGTCGGCGAGCGCTCGCGCGAAGGCAACGACCTCTATCGCGAGCTGACGGAGTCGGGCGTCATCGCAAAAACCGCGCTGGTGTACGGCCAGATGAACGAGTCGCCCGGCGCGCGCGCCCGCGTCGCGCTGACCGGAGTCACGGTCGCCGAATATTTCCGCGACGAAGAAGGCAAGGACGTCATCTTCTTCATCGACAACATTTTCCGTTTCGTGCAGGCCAACTCCGAAGTCTCCGCGCTGCTCGGCCGCATGCCCAGCGCCGTCGGCTACCAGCCCACGCTCGGCACCGACATGGGCGAGCTCGAGGAGCGCATCACCACGACCAAGAAGGGCGCGATCACGTCGGTGCAGGCCATCTACGTTCCCGCTGACGACTACACCGACCCCGCGCCCGCCACCACGTTCACGCACTTGGACGCGGTCACCGCGCTCGATCGCAAGATTTTTGAAAAAGCGATTTTCCCAGCCGTCGATCCGCTCGGTTCGACCTCGCGAATTCTCGATCCGCAAGTGGTCGGCGACGAGCACTACGACGTCGCGCGCCGCGTGCAGGCCATTCTGCAGCGCTACAAGGACTTGCAGGACATCATCGCGATCCTCGGGATGGAAGAATTGTCGGCCGATGACAAGACTGTCGTCGCGCGCGCGCGCCGCGTCGAGCGCTTCCTGTCGCAGGCGATGTTCGTCGCGGAGCCGTTCACCAATCAGCCCGGCAAGTACGTCACGCGCAAGGATACAGTGCGCGGCTTCGCCGAAATCCTCGACGGCAAATGCGANGACCTGCCCGAGCAGGCCTTCTACCTGGTCGGCACCATCGAAGACGCGCGCGAGAAGGCCGAACGCCTCGCCCGCGGCGAAGCGCGCTAGGCAACGGNGAGTCCGCGATGGCTGCGACGTTCCCATTCACACTCGTCACGCCCACCGGCGTAGTCTTCGAAGGAGAAGCCGAAGAAGTCTCGGCGATCGGCCCGCTAGGCGAATTCGGAGTGCTACCCGATCACATAAACTTCATAACGTCGCTAGTGCCCGGCGTGCTCGAAGCGCGCATCCCCGACGGCGCGGCGATGCACTGGGTTGTGTCGGGCGGGCTGGCCGAAGTGAAGGACGGCGTGATGACCGTGCTGGCGAGCAGCGCCGAATCGCCCGAGAGCATCGACGCCAACACAGCAGCCGCACAAGTGCAGGATGCCGACGAGAAGTTTTCAAATTTAAGTTTCTACGATCCCGATTACGCACCCGCCCAGGAAGCGCTGATGCTAGCGCGCGCCCGCGTCGAAGCCGCCGCCCTGAAA
>JGI20177J14857_1000262_pt1 | contig 16115 bp, 14 predicted proteins | sample NGESurdeep072012_6_FD_14857 | JGI IMG/M metagenome (IMG submission 14857) | reverse complement strand
ACGCAATTCCAGCGGCAGCCAGTTCTACATCTGTCTCGAGCCGCAGCCGGGACTCGACGCCCAATACACCGTCTTCGGCGGCGTGATTAAGGGCATGGACGCGGTCGATAAGATTCAGAAGGGCGACCACATGAAGAAAATCACGCTCGCGAAGGAGCCGCCCAAGTAGCCGCGGCGCGTCGCACATGGCGGATTCACGAAGCGGGCACCCCCATCGGGCGGGGCCCTACTTCACCGTTGACCTGCATCTCCACACCAACCGCGGTAGTTCGGACTCGAACCTGGCGCCGAAAGACCTGGTCGATCGCGCGCGTGCGATCGGAATCGGCGCGGTCTGCATCACCGAGCACGACAACATGTGGGATTCCCGCGAGATCGCTGCGCTGGGGGACGGCTCGGGCGTGATTTTTATGCGCGGGATGGAAGTCACGACCGACATGGGGCATGTCGGCGCGTTCGGGCTCGATCGCTACGTCGGAGGAATCTACAAGCTCGCCGAACTGCGGCGCGTGGTGAACCTCGAAGGCGGGATACTGATCGCGAATCATCCGTTCCGCTACAAACTCGACCCGCGCTTTGCATTCATCAACCCGGATTCCGAACCGATCGATCCAACTTATCCGGACCGCGCGGCCAAGCTCGAAATCTTCGAGATGGTCGATGCGATCGAAGTGCTCAACGGCGCGTGCGGTGAGGACGAGAATCTGTTCGCGCTCAAGGTCGCGCGTCATCTTGGGTTGGCGGAGGTGGCGGGCTCGGACTCGCATTCGGCGGGCTCGGTGGGATGCGTGACGACGCTGCTCGACGGGCCAATCAAGGACGAACGCGAGCTTATCGACGCGATTCGATCGAGGCGATGCCGGGCGGGTCGCGGCCTGCTGAAGCGCGCGCTTGCGCCTTTCGAGTTGTCGGCGAATGCCAGTTAGCTCGCTAAAAAGCCTTGAAATAAAAGCATTTTCCTCTGGTTCGCCCTATCGCTGGATTTGAGAGGAAAATGAGCAAGGATTGGGAATTGAGTGAATAGACGGACGCGGTGCGTTGCGACGTTCGTTCAGGTAAAGTGGATCGCGACGGAGAGATCTCGATGCAAGAAGCTAATTCTCACGAGCAGGTACCAATCAAGATAGTTGGGGTAATTGCGGAGGACGTTGGTGTTCCTCGAAACGATAAGAGCCCGGGCAGCGCTCTGTACGAAGTCCCTTTTCGGCTGTCACGCGAGCCGTCTGAGCCGTGGGCGGAGTTCCTCGTTGACGCGTGGAATAGGCCGCCTGAGTTCACTTCCATGCACAGACCGGGAATCGCAAGAGTGGAAGGAGATCGGATTATTCTTGACGGCACGACCATCGAAGAGGTGGAGCGCTACCATCTTAAGACCCTGAAGCTCGCCGTCGAACGTGCCAACGAACTTACCGCCCAATGGTGGCGATCCAAAGAGCAACGAGGAAAGGCTCTGAGTGACCACCAGGACGAGCATCGGCACCACGTCAAAGAAGTAGCGAAACGCCTAAGGTTTGACTGAAGGCCGGGCTTGGTCGAATCCCGGATCACTGAATGCCTGCAAGACTCGGTAGCCGCCGCCGAAAGATTCTGGACTAGTGGCTCGACACGCGGGGATCAAGCGCTCGGCGGCGCAACGACGACCGAAACCCCGACCGAAGGGTCCGCAGAAAGGCGAGCAGCCTCGGCGGCGAACCGTGTACCTTTCATATTCGTGGGATAGCGCGGCCCATAAAGAGTGGGTTTCAAGGTTCGCTTTCCGGCTCGGAGCAAACGGACTCAAGGTTGTCATCGATCAATGGCACCTCAAACTCGGCGACAGTTTTCCGCGTTTCATGGAGAGGGAGATAGCAACGAGTGACTTCGTGCTGTTGATTTGCACTCCTGCATACAAGAAACGGGCTGACGAACGTGTGGGAGGTGTCGGGTACGAGCAGGACCTGATGACCGCAGAGAGACTTGTCGCACGACATTACAACAAATTCCTCCCGGTCCTGCGCAAGGGCGACTGGTACAACGCCTTGCCGAAGTGGATCGCCGGCCATTTGGGCGTGGACCTCCGGGGCGACAAATATGCGGAGGATAACTTCCAGAACCTGGTCGAGCACCTGCTGCGCGCACCGCTGCGGGCCTGACGAAGATCCGGAGGGCGAGCCCGATGCGGAATAGATCGCTCGACGGCATTGTTTGCCACGCGATCGATCCGATAAAATTTCTGCGCCGCCGCTGAGACTTTACCGATGAGTGCCAACAAGGATCGCCTCGCTCTGATCGAGCTTCTCTCCTCGATCGGCGGCGAATATTCCGAGGATCTCCGCGAGACCCTGGACCGGGTTGCCTCCGCGATCGCCAGCGGCATGGAGGCCGAGGTCTGTTCGCTCTACCTCTTCGATCCACAGCGCGAGCGAATCGTGCTGCGCGCCACGGTGGGACTCGATCGCGAATCGGTCGGCAAGGTTTCGATGCGCCTCAACGAGGGACTGGTCGGGCTGGTGCTGGAGAAAGACGAACCGGTTTGCGTGCCCGACGCGATGAGCCATCCGCGCTACAAGTACTTTCCCGAGACCGGCGAGGAGCGCTTCCATACTTTTCTGGGGGTGCCGGTTCGCGACGGCCGCAAGAAGCCGCTCGGAGTGCTGGTCGCGCAGACGCTGGAGCGGCGCAAATTCAACAAAAGCGAAATCCGCCTGCTCAACACCGCCGCCAACCAGGTGGCGCAAATTCTTTCTCATTTCAGGCTGCGCGAATCGCTCGCCACCAAGGAAAAAGAGCGGCTCGAATATCGGCGCCGGATGATCGAGGCCAATCGCCAGCTCAAGGACTACGAAAAAGTCGGCGGCAAGACGCGCCACGCCCCGCAGGCGAAGATTCGCCGCCCCCGACTGGCAGGGCTTTCCGCGTCACCCGGATTTGCGCAGGGAAGCGCGCACGTGGTCGGCGCATTTCTAAGCAGCGTCGATCGTAACCAGAAGTCCCGCGACCCCAAGGCCGAGGTCAAGCGCTTCGAGGAGGCTCTGGCCCGTTCGCTGGCCGAGCTGGCGGCGCTGCGGGTGCGGATGGAGCCGCTGATGCCCGAGGCGGACCTCAACATCTTCGACGGCCATCGCATGATTCTCGAAGACGAGGAGTTCGTCGGCCGCATCCGCGCTACAATTGCCGACGGCTACACGGCAGAGAGCGCGCTGTTCCGGGTCGTCGAGGAAGTCAGCACCTCGATGCTTGCGGTCGCGGACAATTATTTGCGCGAGCGCGCGACCGACTTCCGCGACGTCGGCCATCGCGTGTTGCGTCATCTGCGCCAGGAGGAAAAGAGGACTCCCTTCGCCAAGCCGACGATTATAATCGCCGAGGAGCTTACGCTCTCGCAGCTGATGCTGGCCAGCCACGACAAGCTTGCGGGTATTGCGCTGCAATCCGGCGGCGTCACCTCGCACGCGGCGATCCTGGCGCGGGCGTTCGAAATCCCGACCGTAGTTGGCGTCGAACATCTTATGGAATCCGTCGTCGAGGGCGATCAGCTCGTGCTCGACGGCAACTCGGGCGTGCTTTACGTCAATCCCGGCGCCGAGATCGAGCGCGACTACGTGAGCCTGTCCAAGCGCTACGAGGCATTCAAGCGCGAGCTTATGGAAGAGGGCAACGCGCCGACCGCGACCCGCGACGGCCATCGCGTCATGATGCTGGCGAATATCGCGTTGCCGGCGGATATCCACCTGGCGCTGCGCTACGGCGCTGAGGGCGTCGGGCTGCTGCGTTCGGAATTCTCGTTCCTGACCTACGAGGATTTTCCCGACGAGACTCAGCAGCTCGCCCTGTACGGCAAGATGCTCGAGATGCTCGGCAAGCGCCCNATCACGATTCGCACGCTCGATATCGGCGCCGACAAGTATCCGGGGTACATGCGAGTGCCGCGCGAGGACAATCCGTTNCTCGGCTGGCGTTCGATACGGATCTCGCTTGAGATGTCGGGGCTGTTCAAAGTTCAGCTCCGCGCCATTCTCCGCGCCGCCGCCAAGCACGACGTGCGCATCATGTTCCCGATGATCTCGAGCCTCGAGGAATTGCGCCGCGCCAAGGAATTGCTGGCCGAGTCGCAGGCCGAGCTGTTCAAGGAAGGACTCGAGCACAATCCCAATATCGAAGTCGGAATCATGGTCGAAGTGCCGTCGGCGGTGTGGCTCGCGCCGCGGCTGGCGCGCGAGGTCGATTTTTTCTCGATCGGAACCAACGATCTGATCCAGTACCTGCTCGCCGCCGATCGCAACAATCGCAAAGTCGCGCACCTGTACGAGGCGCTGCATCCCGCGGTCATTTCCGCCATCGCCGAGGTCGTCAATGTCGCGCGCGCGGCCGACAAGGAAGTTTGCCTGTGCGGCGAGATGGCCAGCGATCCGCTGGCAACGCTTCTGCTGGTCGGGATGGGTCTGGATGAACTAAGCCTGAGCCCGCTATTTATTCCGGTGGTGCGCAAAGTCATTCGGGAGGTCGATTATCAGACCGCCCGCCTGATCGCGCGTGAGACTTTACAAATGGCCAGCGTGCAGGAAATCAAGGGTTACCTGGTGGAACGCTATCGCGATTTGGGCCTGATCAATCTGGTCGAAATGTACCGCTAGTTACTCTCTGTCCGGATTATCCCGATTAATTCCTCGACTTTGGTCCTATTAATGTGTTTCAATCAATTNTTGACATTACTAGTCGGGAATTGTTTACTGTCTCTGACCGACCGGTTAGATACCGTCAGGCCCCGCGTTCGGGTATGATGCGCAGGGATGCGTACGCTGAGGTAAGAAACAAAAGCAGAGGATCTATCGATGGTATTTCTTATATTTTTCGGCGCATTTTTGGTTTTCGCGGCAGGTATCCTCTACTGGCTGTTGGGGACGAATCGTTATGGCGGTGATCGTCCGGCCGCCACGCTTCAGTTGACCGCACGCAAGGGTGCGAGCGCCGATGCGGCGATAAAGCCCGAGCCTTGCCGCACGATTCGCGTCTATTTCATCAAACCCTCGCGCTACGACGAGGAGGGCTTCGTCCAATACTTCCGTTACGGTGTTCAGCCCAACAACACTTTGACGGTACTAACGGCGCTCAACGAGGCGTTCAACAAGCGCCACGCGGTCGAGCGAAACGTCCGCCTCGAGACGGTAATTTGGGACGAAATCTGCGACGGTGTAGTCAGCCCTGAGACAATCAAGGCGATAAAGGAAAAGGCGCACGAAGATGGCGTCGAGTTGCTGATCGGGCTGGCCGGTGTGCAATCGAATCAGTATCCGCGCGGGCGCGACCTCGCGCTTCAGTTCGTCGCCGAAGGCTTGCCCACGATGATGGGCGGCTTCCATGTCAGCGGCTTTCCGGATTCGTGCAAGTTCCTCAACGAATGCGGCGTCACGACCGTCATTGGCGAGGCGGAAAACATTTGGGGNNATATCGTCGAGGACTTCCTGCGCGGTGAGCTGCGCAAGAATTATTCGGTCACGGAGGGAATTCGCGCGAAGACCGGCCAGGACGACATCACCGTTCCGCTAATCACGGAGTCGCTGCTGCCGATGCTCGACGATCGTTATCTCACGCGATTTTTCAACGATACGATGACCACGCTCGACACTTCGCGCGGATGCCCTTTTACCTGCTCGTATTGCAGCGTGAAAAACGTGATGGGCCGCACGATGCGCTCGCGCGAGCCCGACGCCGTCGTAAGCTGGGTGCGCGACGCATGCCGCAATCATGGCATCGAGTCGCTGTTCCTGGTCGATGACGACTTTTTCCGCTCGCCGCGATGGGAAGAGATTCTCACCGGCCTGATTGAAGTGAAGAAGGACTATCCCAAGCTCTCCTTCATGATGCAGGTGGACGTCGATGCGTCATGCTACGCAAATGTCGCCGACGGCGAGACCGAGACCGCCAAGCATCGGCGCAGCAAACGTTTCACCGAACTGGCCGCAGCCGCGGGATGCTACCAGGCGTTCGTCGGAATCGAGTCGCTCAATCCCGACAATCTGAACTTTGCGACCAAGTACCAGAACACCGACGACCGCCAGCACAAGTGGACGCTGGAAGCGGCACGCGCGCACGTGATCGACAAGTATCGGCGCGTCGTCGAGAACTGGCACAAAGTCGGGGTGTCGGTGCACGCCGGCTACATGCTGGGATTCCCGTTCGACGGTCCCGATTGCGGGCGCGTGGCGGTGGCAACTCTGAAAAAGATCGGCTTCGACCTGGTGTCGTTCTTTATCATGACTCCGCTGCCGGGCACTGAAGACCAGGCGCGCTTCACCAGGGAAGGCGCCATCACCGACTGGGACTTCAACCAGCTCGACTCGCAGCACGTCACGCTCAAGCACGACAAGATGGACAAGGAAAGCTGGCTCGGCGCGTACCGCGACGCTTACATGGGCTTCTACTCGCTCCCGCGCTTTCTTCACAGAATGTTCACCGTATGCGCCGGCCGCGGACTCAGTGCGGAAGCGCGCGCCTCGACGCTGCGTCAGTTCACCTATTATTTCTTCAGCCATCGCCAAGGGCGGCATCCGATGGTCGGCGGGATATGGCCGATTCGCCGCCGCGACGTCCGCCGTGCGGCAGTCACCGACGACGAGGCGCGCCGCTTCTACCTCGGCGGGAAGCGCTTCGATGCGATTTTGCGCGGCGACGCTGGCGACGGATTCGCTGGGGCTCCGGCGTAAGCGACGCCAATTTTAACCACCTGACCGAAGACCGGCGCGATCCAATCGGGATCGCGCCGGTGTGTTTTTCGGGTGCTAACAGCCGCATCGCCTCACGGCTATCTACGCCCGGCTTGCGTCAACGCCCCATAAACGGCTAGGAATTTTTCGGGGTCCCCATATCATGATCACGCTACCCGTCATCGTCGTCGCCCTGGTCGTCATCGCGGTACTGATCTTCGTCCCATTCGTCTTGCGGCTGCTTGTCCGCCTCGCGGTCTTTCTCATACCCGTGGCGGTCGCCGCGGCGGGTATCTCGATGATCATGAACGACGAAACGATCTTCGAAAGACCCGGCGCCGAGCAACGCGCGATCCGGTTCGTCACGATGAACTCCGCTGCCGCCAGCCCGTCAGGTTTCGGCTCAGTGACTTGCCAGATGGGCATTCAGCCCCAGGCAGTACCGACTCCTGCCGCGCCCGCGCCGAAGAAGCACGTCGCAAAGAAAGCGCCTGCCAATCAGCCTGAGCCCGTCCGCAGGCTGGAACCGGTCGCGACACCGGCGCCGCTCGACGATGTCTTTCCGGAATTGATTCGCCGCTCATATCCGGGAATCCCGCAACAGAAACTGTTCCAACTCTCGCAAGACACGATCAACTCGCTCGGTGGATGGAAAATCGCCAAGGCGGATTCCCGCAACTTCACCATCGATTGCATCTACACGACGCGAATCTTCAAGTTCGAGGACGACGTGAGGATCACGGTGCAACCATCAGGCGAGATTGACGTGTGCGCGCGCTCCGGCATGGCGCGTCCTGATGCAACCTCGATGCTGCGCTACTTCCCCGGTGACCTCGGCGCCAACATTGGGCATATCAAGGAATTTTACGAGACGCTGGAGCCGAAGATGGACGGGGTTTACAAGCAAGCGCAGGACCAGCAGAACGCCAAGAAGCCGCACTAAGCAGGGGTGACCCCTGCACCCAGAGAAAAGTGAAAAGAGAAGATGCGGGCGGAGTTTACCCTGAGCGAAGTCGAAGGGCCCTGTTAGAACTGGGTGAGGGGGATCTACCTCGCCCGTTCAGTTACGGGAGGCCGCGCCTCCGGCACGGGTGAGCGGTAGAGATACAAGGGACCTTATGAGATGCGCCGTGGATCAGAATGTGCGGCGCGTCAGACAATCGCGCCGCACAACCAGGAGAAGAATCCCGGAGCCGGGGCCCTTCGACTCCGCAGACTTCGCTGAGGGAGACACGGAGCGGAGTGCCTTCGATGCCAGCGGTGCTTTTGACAAGGGGCGCTGAAAACCTCAAGCTGTGATCGTATGGCGATGCGGGAAGCTCAGATCGATGCGCTGGCGACTCATCTCGTGCAGGGGTTGATCGATCGCGGCTTGATCAAACCCAAGAGCGACGTGAAGGAGCTGGTCGCGTGCGTGGTCGAACTGATGTCGGCGAATTTCGAGACCGAAGCGCAGATCGACGAAGAGGCCGACAAGATGGCGGAGGCGGAGGCGCGCCGCGATACGCGCCTGGACGTCACGCGGCTGCGCAGTTTGATTCGCCAGCGCCTGGCCGAGAAAAAGAACTTCACGCTCTAGGCGGCGTACTCGCACAGTAAAATCTTCATGAAGCTCACCGAAGCACGAGTGCTGTTCCTGGCGCGCGAGTCGCTGGCAAAATTGCGCGACGAGGGCCTGGCCGAGATCGCGAACTTTCCGCTCGCGCTTCGTCAGGCGCGCGAAATCGTCGCGCAGTTCAACGAGCAGGGCGACGAAGTCGATGCGATCGTGAGGCGCAAGATCAAGTCGATCAAACGCGGCGTTGTCGAGGGTTCCAACGAATGGACCATCCTCTACAAGCGCTACCGCGACGAAGAGATGCGCAAGAAGGGCCCGCAGCGGTAAGCACGCGAAGGGTGAACCTGATTGTATGCGGAACCCACCTGGGTTCCGCACCTCCTCGGGCAGGGGTTACCCCTGCACCTTAGTATTAAGAAAAGATGCGGCCTGACGGCCGGTTAGAACTTTTTTGTGTCAAGCTGAGCGCAGCGAAGAATCCCGGATCCGGGGTGCGGGGGCTGGGCCGTGCCTTGCTGACAGGTTGGCCGTAGTGGTATCGTGCTCACGTGGAGTGGGCGCGTGCCCACTTTTTTGTTGGTGTCGCAAAAAGGATTTTCGGTTTCGTCACATAAAGCCGACTCCGACGGCCGTAGCGAGCGAGAGGTGAGAGCAGATGGCGGCCCTGAGGCTTCATCCGACCGCGGAAAAGGTGGTCGAGCTGCTCGAGCCGCACATCGAACGCCAGGGTTATGAACTGGTTTCGGTGGATTTTCGCAAGGGCGCGCGAAATTCGCTGCTGCGGCTGCTGGTCGACAAGCCGGGCCGCGGAATTGCCNTGAGCGATCTGGAGAAGTTGAGCCCGACGATCGGNGATTTGCTCGACGTGTACGACCCGGTCGAGGGCCGCTACACGCTGGAGGTCGCGTCGCCGGGAATCAACCGCCCGCTGCGCAAGCTGGAACATTTCGAGGCGGTCAAGGGTGAGCGGGTGAAGGTACGAACGCATCGCGCGCGCGATGGGCAGAAGTCGTTCGTGGGAATGCTGGTGTCGGTCGGTCAAAGTGGAATCGAGCTTCACGATGAGACGAGCCGCAAGCGGCAGACGATCGGTTTCGACGAGATGTCGGGAGCGAATTACGAATACGATTTCGGCAAATAGATGCAATTGACAAATAGACGCACGGGCTCCCGTTGGGGCGGAGCAACAAAAATAACTGGCGCGCATCTCTGTCCGCGCCCCGGGGAGGCGGTATGCAGGTCGATCTGAACCGGGTAATCGAGCAGGTAAGCAAGGAAAAAGGCATCGACAAAACGATCGTGATCAACGCGGTCGAGGAGATGATGCATTCGGCGGCGCGGCGCACGTTCGGCCCGGACCGCAATATCGAGTCGCGGTTCAACCCCGAACTCGGCGAAATCGAACTGTTCGAGATCAAGACGGTCGTCGAAAAAGTGGCCAACGCCGCGGCCGAAGCCGACGTGGCGGAGGCGCGCGCGAAGTACGATCCCGAGGCGGAAGTCGGCGACGAAATTTTGATCAAGCTCGACACCGCCACGATGGGGCGGATCGCGGCGCAGGCGGCCAAGCAAAATCTCATCCAGCATATTCGCGACGCCGAGCGCAAACAGATGTTCAACGAGTTCAAGGATCGCAAGCAGGAAGTCGTTTCGGGAATCGTGCAGCGCTTCGAGCGCAAGAACATGATCGTCAATCTCGGCCGCACCGAGGCGATCCTGCCCGAGAAGGAGCAGATCCCCCACGAGCGCTATCGCCAGGGCGATCGCATCCGCGCGCTGATTTTGGACGTCGATCTGTCGGAGAAGGGACTTTCGATCGTGCTCTCGCGCACCTCGAACGACTTCCTGATGAAGCTGTTCGAGCAGGAGGTGCCGGAAATTTACGAGGGCATCGTCGAGATTCGCCAGAGCGCGCGCGAGCCCGGCGGACGCGCCAAGGTGGCGGTCTATTCCAAGGATTCGAACGTCGATCCGGTCGGCGCGTGCGTCGGGATGAAGGGCACCCGCGTACAATCGGTGGTGCAGGAGCTGCGCGGCGAGAAGATCGACATCGTGCCATGGACCGACGATCAGGCCGAGCTGGTGTGCCGCTCGCTGGCGCCGGCCAAGGTCTCCAAGGTGATAATCGACGAGGACGAGCACGCGATGGAGGTGATCGTCCCCGACGATCAACTGTCGCTGGCGATTGGCAAGCGCGGCCAGAACGTGCGTTTGGCGCATCGCCTGACCGGATGGAAGCTCGACGTGCGCAGCGAGATGGAGGCCGAAGAAGAGGCCCGCTCGGCGCGCGCGTCGCTCAACGCGATCCCGGGCATCGGCGATATCAACGCGGAACTGCTGTACCAGTGGGGATTTCGCTCGGCCGAGCAACTGGCGGAGGCGGACGAGACGGCGTTCGACGTCGAGGGAATTAGCGCCGAGCGCGCCACCCAGATAATCAACGCAGCGCGCGAGCACGTCGCCAACAAGAAGATCGCGGCCGAAGCGAAGGCCGCGGCTGCGGCCGAGGCTGCGGCGGCGGAAGCTGCTGCGGTGGAAGGGGCGTTGGCAGCCACGCAAGCGGAAGGCGCGGAGGCGCCGTCCGAAGTGATTGCGGTGGAATCCGCGCCGGCCGCCACTGAAGATGCGGGAGAAAAGTAATTTTTCACTTTTTCACGGGCCCCAGCGCACGTGTGTTGGATGCATGACGCAGGATGCGAAGGCGGCGATGGTGCGAATTGCGGTCGTCAATGGGCATGTCGAAGTTGATTTCGAGGCGCGACGCGCGGGGCGCGGCGGCTATTTGCATCCGACGCTTGAATGCGCCGAGCGGTTTGTCAGTTCAAAAGTTAAGGAATTTCGCGCGCTCCGGCGGAAAATAGATCGTCCCGAGCGGCTCGAGATAGCGGCGGCAATTAAACTCCGACTGGATAGAAACTCAAAGGTTGAATAGTATAACCAGGATGGCGCGAAAGCGGATCAAAACTCTTGCTACTGAATGGGGATTCCCGGTCGAGAATTTGCTCGCCGGATGCGCCCGCCTGAAGCTCGGGCATACGCAGTCCGAGTCCAGTCTTCTCTCGCCCGAAGAGGCGGACCGGCTCAAGGCCGATCTCGACGAGCAGGCGCATCGCGCGACGATCCTGCGCCGCGAAACCGTGCTTGAAACGAGCAGCGGAAAAATTCTCGAAAAGCGCCTCAATGCCACCGTGATGCGCCGGCGTCATGCCGAGCCCGGCCAAGCCACCGGTGGAGCAGAGACGCCTTTCCATTTCGAAGTCGAAGAGAGCCGCGGCGACTCGTTCGAGTCGCCATTTCTCGACGAGTCACACGCCGCAGAGACCGAGTCGCCGGTCACGTTTGACTCGGGGCATCATGCGCAGCCTCCAGTCGCCGAGTCGCATCGCGCGCCCGAGCCGGTCGCGGTCAGGCCGGAGCCTGAAATCGAGCAGATTGGCGAGGCCGACTACGAGGCGCATCCGCCCGTGGCGGCAGTTCATATTGAAAAAATGGAACCTGCGCCCGAAGCTGAGATTGCCCGCGGACCCGAGCATCCGGCCGTCGTTGCCGAGGCGGCGCCCACCGCGCCCGAAGCAGCGCCGGCGGCGCCCTCGTCGCGCTTCGGTTATCGCACCGATCGTGTGCGCCCGGGGGAATCGGCGGAGCGTGGCTCGATCAATCTGACTCGCGGCTCTCAGACCGGCCCGACGCTCGACGACGGACAGAAGGGACCCAGGGTCCTTGGCAAGATCGATCTCAGACCCAAGGCGCCGCCGCCGCATCCCGCGTCGCCCGGTTCGCGTACGGCAGCGGGCGCGCCGAGTGCGCGGCCGGGACTGACCGGACGCTTCGCTCCGCAACAGCAGCAGCCGCAACCGTCGGAAGCGATGCCGCAACTTCCGCCCGATCAAGTGGCCAAGCCCGGTGGCGGACGCGGGATAAAGAAAAAGAAAGTCGTCAAGAAGGGCAGTACCGATCTCGCCGCCGAGCGCGAGATGCGCGGGCTGCGGGTGCCGAAAAAACGCCGCGCCCTGCCCGGCAAGGAACAGCGAAAAACCGAGATCACCACGCCCAAGGCCTCCAAACGTGTGGTTCGAATCACCGAGGGTGTAACCGTCGGCGATCTGGGCCGCTCGATGGGTGTCAAGGCCGGCGACCTGATCAAGAAGTTGATGGAACTCGGCCAGATGGCGACGCTGAACCAGGTGCTCGACGTTGACACCGCCACGTTGCTGGCCGGCGAGTTCGGCTACAGCGTCGAGAANGTTTCCTTCGACGCGGAATCCGCCATCGAAGANGCGCCCGAGGAAGCCGTGGTGGGCGAAAGCGTTGCGCGCCCGCCGGTCGTCACCGTGATGGGCCACGTCGATCACGGCAAGACCTCGCTGCTCGACGCGATTCGCCACACCCACGTGACGGCGCGCGAGTTCGGCGGAATCACGCAGCACATCGGCGCCTACACCGTCGAGGCCAATGGACGGAGGATCGCGTTCGTCGATACTCCCGGCCATGAGGCGTTCACTGCGATGCGCGCGCGCGGCGCCAAGGTCACCGACATCGTCGTGCTGGTGGTCGCCGCCAACGAAGGCGTGATGCCGCAGACGCAGGAGGCGATCAATCACGCTCGCGCCGCCAAGGTTCCGATAATCGTCGCGATCAACAAGATCGATCTGCCCGACGCCAATATCGACAACGTCAAGCAGCGCCTGACCCAGGTCGGCCTGGTGCCCGAAGACTACGGCGGCGACACCATCATCGTCCCGGTCTCGGCCCGCACCGGCGAGGGAATCGACAAGCTGCTCGAGATGATCCTGCTGCAGGCCGACGTGATGGAGCTGAAGGCCAATCCGGCTCGCGCCGCGCGTGGCACGATCATCGAGTCGCAGCTCGACCGCGGCCGCGGCCCGGTCGCCACCGTGCTCATCCAGGAAGGCACGCTGCATCAGGGCGATCCTTTCGTCAGCGGCATCTCGTACGGCCGCGTGCGCGCGATGCAGGATCATCTCGGCCAGCGTCTTACCGAGGCAGGTCCGTCCACTCCGGTCGAGATTTTCGGCCTCTCCAGCGTTCCCGAGCCCGGCACTGTGTTCACTGCGGTGGTCGAGGAATCGAAGGCGCGCCAGGTCGCCGAGTATCGCCGCTCCAAGCAGCGCGAAGGCGAACTCACCAAGACCAGCCGCATCTCGCTCGAAGATTTGAGCCAGCGTCTGGCGGCGGGCGAGGTCAAGGAACTCAAAGTCATTCTCAAGGGCGACGTGCAGGGCTCGGTCGAGGCGCTCGCCGACGCGCTCTCGCGGCTTTCCACCGACGAAGTAAAGCTCGAAGTAATCCACGGCTCGGCGGGCGCGATTTCGGAAACCGACGTTACGCTCGCGTCGGCTTCCAAAGCCATCATCATCGGCTTCAACATCCGTCCCGAAGCGAAGGCCGCGAACCTCGCGGAGAAAGAGGGCGTCGAGATTCGCCTCTACACCGTCATCTACGAAGCGATCAACGATATGCGCGAGGCGATGGAAGGTCTGCTCGCGCCGACCTACCGCGAAAAAGCGCTCGGCCGCGCCGAAGTTCGCAAGATTTTCAGCGTGCCCGGCGCCACCGTCGCGGGATGCATGGTCGTCGACGGCAAGATTGTGCGCAGCGCGCGCGCGCGGCTGGTCCGCGACGGCCGCCCGGTATGGGAAGGCAAGCTCGCCACGCTCAAGCGCTTCAAGGACGACGTGCGCGAAGTCGCGCAGGGCTATGAATGCGGTATCGCGCTCGAAAATTTCAACGACGTGAAACCCGAGGACATCATCGAAGCTTTCGAGATGGAAGCGATTTTGCGCAAGCTCGCCGCGCCCAAGCCCGAGACCGTGCGCGGCCAGGCGGCGGTCGAAAAGCAGCTTCAGCCCTAGACTGCGCGGTCGTTGGTCGATCCGGGCGCGCGGGCCTGCGCGTTGGGGGAGGGGGCATAATCATCATGGTCATCGGCGTCATGCGGCTGACCCTGTTTCTGCCGGAGAATCATTCGCTCAAGGGCAAACGACAGGTGCTGCGCGCGATCAAGGATCGCGTCCGCAACAAGTTCAACGTCTCGATCGCCGAGTCCGACAGCCACGATATGTGGCAGCGCGCCGAGTTGGGCATCGCTCAGGTCGGCAGCGATCGCGCGTTCGTGGACGGGGCGCTGCGCGAGGTCGTGAACTTTATCGATTCGCTGGGCCTGGTCCCGCTCGGCGAAGAGCAGCTCGAAATCATCAACTACTGAGACCGGGAAAAGCTACTTTGAGCGACGCCGTGTCAGTCGCGCGGCTCTCGTGATAGTGGGGAAGAACATTGGCTGAAGGTCGAAGACCGGAGCGCGTCGCCGAGGCTGTCCTGAGAGAGCTGTCGGGATTGCTGGTGCGCGATCTGCGCGACCCGCGCCTGCGCGGAATCACGCTCACCGGCGTCAAGATGGACGACGACTTGCGCCACGGCCGCGTCTATTTCTCCCATCTGGAGGGTTCCGTGCGCGCGCCCGACGCGGTGGCAGGCTTCAGGAGCGCCAGCGGCTTCATTCGCCGCGAAATAGGCAAGTCGCTCGGGCTTAGATACACGCCCGAGCTGGATTTCGAATTCGACCCCACCCTCGAGCGCGCCGCCCGCATCGACGCGCTGCTCAAGCAATCCGCGCCCAAGGCCTGAGCAGGTCCGCGCTGCCAGAACTTAATTGAATGTGAAACCCACCATGGGTTTCACGCTTCCCTGTGCAGGGGCCAGCCCCTGCACCTTGGTAAGGAACAAGAAAGATGCGGGCTCCGCCCTGTTAGAACTGGTTAGGGGGAAGCGGGTCGTTCTTCTTTTGTGTCATCTCCTTATTGTGTCATCCCGAGCGAAGCCGAGGGACCCCGGATCTTTCTCCATGCGGGACACTTCGACTTCGCTTAGGGACCGCCGCGCTGAGCTGCTCGATGCCTTTACTTCCGTAGTCTTGAGCGCGAGTTCACTTCTGTAGCGAGCCGCCCGCATGGACAAATTACTAAAACAATCGCCACCCAAAGACTGAGCACTCTCGCTGTGCCATGATCGCCACGGCATGGAAGAACGGCGAAAAATTACTGTGCTCGTTCACCGCGAGCTATTGGCCAAAGCCCAAAAGGCCGCGCCGGCCGGAATCAGCGAAACTGTTCGCCAGGGCTTGGAGTTGCTGGCTGCGACCGATGCCTACGACCAGCTCCTGAAAGTACGCGGCAAGGTGAAGTTCTCCGTCGATTTGAGCGAACTGCGCGAGGACGGTCGCTGATTTTCCGGGCGATGCGCTAGGGCTTGCGCCTGTCGGGATGCGGAAGGGTGTTGCCCTCGACACGCGGCAAATCGTCGGTCGTGTCGAACCACAAGAGCTTGTTCTCTATAAATTGATGAATCTGTGGACGAAGGCGCTCAGGCTCATCGAACGTGCCGACTCTCACCGAGAAGTATCTTCCATCCCGAGCCAACGGGTGATCTGCAGCGCGATAGTCGCCGTACAGACCCGAGCCACATTTTCCGCAGAAGTAGGAGCGCCCGGAAGCTGAAGTTGGAAAGACGCCTGGTTTGCCCTCCGTCACGCGGAAAGCATCGCCCGGGATAGCCGCAGTGAGAAGTACGGGAGCGCCGCTGCTCCGCCGACACTGATTGCAATGGCAATATATAACATCGAAGACACGATCGACTTCGAATCGGATCGATTTGCAGAGGCATCCGCCGGCGAATGGACCGAGAATCATTAGGGTTGATTCTAACGCGGATGTCGGCCCTCATGAAGCCTCTCCACTGAAGACTGAGAGTCTGCGCGATGATTTGTTCAGCGCCCGGCGAGCGGATAAGGTCAGGGATCTCCCCATGAACGCAATTGTGCTGGTAGATAAGCCCGCCGGAATCTCGTCGGCGGAGGT